>ENA-OWLX01001126-OWLX01001126.1-metagenome-genome-assembly--contig:-NODE-1126-length-10219-cov-6.498819_pt1 | contig 10219 bp, 12 predicted proteins | sample MGYA00245351_ERZ651106 | MGnify/ENA primary metagenome ERZ651106 (study PRJEB26857, sample SAMEA4031768) | metagenome | biome: human; feature: oral; material: saliva | place: Philippines | collected 2014... | reverse complement strand
TATCCCATCCAGAGAGATAGGCTATGCTTATTTATCTTCTCTAAGCCTTCCACTTGCTGCCAATAAATTCATCGAACTGATTCATAATACTTAAGAAGAGACTGTGTCCCTAAATTCTGATCATCTAAAGAAGCACACATTTTCTTAACATGCTCCAGTATTTCTAATCTTAAATCATGTGATAAAGCAGATTCATCAGCAATACCCATATCTTTGACAAAGTGCTTCATCATAAAACCCGGTTGAAAGTCTCCGGATATTGCTTTTGCCGCTACATTAGATAACTGAAAACTTCCGGCAGCACCGGCAGATATTGCTTTCATAACTTGACTTTTATCCAAGCCCATCTTATCTGCATAGCTAATAGCCTCAATAGCACCGGATAATGCACCGGCAATCGCAATCTGATTACACATCTTACAGTACTGTCCATTACCGCAAGGACCTAGATAATAAATATTGGACCCTATTGCTTCAAAGAGAGGATAAGCTTTATTAAAAGCCTCTTGATCTCCGCCACATAATATAGTCAGCATTCCTTTTTGTGCTCCTATATCACCACCTGTTACCGGGGCATCCAGCATCTGACAGTTTTTCTCTTTTGCTTTATCATATAAAGCTTTAGCAAGATCCGGTGATGAAGTTGTCATATCAATAAGAAGTGTATGATCAGCATATTTTAAAACTTCATCATAGACTTCTTTAACATCCTGAGGATAGCCTACCATAGTCATTAAGACATCTTTATCTTTAACACAGGCTTTAATACTATCCGCAAATATAGCTCCATCTTTTTCTAAAAGATAGGCTTTTTGCTGAGAACGATTATAAACAGTCACGTTAAAGCCTTTCTTCAAAAGATTTCTCACTATTGGCGTACCCATAATACCTGTGCCAATAAAACCGATCTTATTTAACATAATAAATATAATTCTCCTTACGTTTAGCAGGATTTGGATGCTTATCAGTAAAACCAACAATTAAATGTCCAATACCCTCATAATCTCCAGTAATACCTATTTCTTTTAAGAATTCTTTTCCCTCAGCCGTTTCAAATTCTTCTTTAGCTCGATGAATCCAGCATGATCCTAAGCCAAGTTCATGACATGCCAACATCATATTTCCGATTACTAATGAGCCATCATAGATATGAGTAGAAATCGTCTTATCAGCAAGAACAATCATCAGTAAAGGTGCTTGATAAAATGGATCAATATTCACCCCCATAATAGATGCATTCATTTTTGAAAATTTTTTAATCACATCTTTATTTTCTACTACTATAATAATTGGTGATTATCTGCCCTTACCGCTGGCAGCATAGCTGCCTGCCTCTACAATCTTTTCTATGAGTTCATCAGGAACTGCATCTTCTTTAAAGTTTCTAATACTTCTTCTTGTTTTCATTGATTCTAATGTATTCATTTTTACCCTCCTACGCTAAAATCATATTTCTTTCATTCCTATCATTTTCAATGTCTCAATAATATCTATTATACTGTTCCCATCTTTAGAACAATATGAACTGATATACTGTGGCTTGTAATTTAACTGATTTACTTTCCTAATATGATATTTTTCTAGTAATTTGCGATATTTCTTCACATAATATCCTGAATAGAAATATAATTCATTATTACTGATCTTAAAATGATCCTGATTTGTACTTAGAGAAAAGCTGACAGTTCCATCATGAATTAAAATATCCCTATTCATAGAAAAGAAAGCATCCAGCATGGCCTTATTTAGACCGGTTAACTGATAAGTTTTTAAGCCATATGATAAATTTAGCGTAAAATCTTCATTATGATTCAATTCAAGAAAATCACAAATAAACTGTTTAATCTTCAAAATATCTACAATTGCATAGAGATGATCTTCTTTAATCATATAGCCTTCACTTAGATCATTCATATTTTTAATTCCTTTATTATAATTAAACATTTCTATCACCATTTTTATTTTATCACAACTCAAAAGGAAATAGTTAAGAATAATTATTTACTGAACGCGTAATGTACGCATAGAGTTTAAAATACAGATAAAGGCAACTCCAACATCAGCAAAAACTGCCCACCACATATCAGCAATACCTAAAGCACCAAATAATAATGTCAAAACTTTAACAGCTAAAGCAAAGATAATATTAACTGAGGAAATATGAATTGTTTTTTTAGCGATCCGTTTAAGTAAAGGAAGCTTTCTAAGATCATCATCCATAATCACAATATCAGCAGCTTCAATAGCCGCATCACTGCCCATTGATCCCATTGCAATACCTACATCACATCTAGTAAGCACCGGTGCATCGTTAATACCGTCACCAATAAAAGCAGTCTTATGAGTCTGATTATGAAAAAGCTCTTCTATTTTCTCTACTTTATCCTGAGGCATCAGTTCACTATAATACTCATCAATACCCAGCTTCTTAGCAACAGCTTCAGCTGATGTATACTGATCACCTGTCAGCATAACAAATCTTTTAATACCTTCCTGCCTAAGACTATCAAGAGATTGTTTTGCTTCTTCCTTAACTTCATCAGAAATAATAATAGCCCCTAAATAATTATTATCTGAGGACAGATAAACCACAGATGCTCCCGGTTTATTAATTTCACTAAAAGCAATATGATTATCTTTCATAAAGGAAGCATTGCCTATATGTATTACCTGACCATCTATAATCCCTGAAATACCTTTTCCTGAGATATTTTCAATATGACTTACTAAAGATAAGTCAAGATCCTGATGATAAGCTTTCTTAATACTTTGAGCTATAGGGTGAGTAGACATGTTTTCAGCCAGAGCGGCTAATTTAAGCACTTCATTTTTATCTTTATCAGTTATAACATCTATTACTTTAAAAACACCTTTAGTAAGAGTTCCAGTCTTATCACTGATAATCATATCTGTATCATTGATAATTTCTAAATAATTACTACCTTTTACTAAAATTCCATTTCTACCGGCAGCTCCTATTCCGCCAAAAAAAGCTAAAGGTATAGAAATAACCAAAGCACATGGACATGAAATAACAAGAAAAGTACAAGCACGATACATCCATGTCATAAAATCTCTTGTGATTAATGATGGAATAATTGCCAGAAGCAATGCCCCTATAACAACTGCCGGAGTATAATATCTGGCAAATTTTGTAATAAAGGCTTCTGTCTTTGACTTTTTATCAGCTGCATTCTCAACCAGTTCTAATATCTTAGCAACCGTTGAATCATTATAGAGTCTCGTTGTTTTAGCCTTTAATAATCCATCACCATTAATACATCCGGAAATAATTTCTTCACCATATGTCATATGCCGAGGAACTGATTCACCGGTTAAAGCACTTGTATTGATCATAGAATCTCCTTCAATAATAATTCCATCAAGTGGCACTTTTTCTCCCGGCTTAATCACAATAACACTGCCTAATGGAACATCTTCCGGATCCTCTACAATTATCTTTCCATCCATTTCAACATTCGCATATTCCGGTGCAATATCCATCAATTCTGTAATAGAATTCCTCGATTTATTAACAGCATAATCCTGAAACCACTCACCGATCATATAAAATAGCATAACAGCAGCAGCTTCCCCAAACTCTCCCGTAATAAAAGCTCCAATAGTTGCCAGTGTCATAAGAAATGATTCATTAAAAGGCTGTCTGTTTTTTATTGATAATAATGACTTTCTAATAACATGATGACCGGCTATAAAATAAGGAATAAGATATAATATAAATAAAAGCATCTTGTGATCTAAAATAGAAAAGATATTAAAATGTTCAATAATCTCTAAAACAATAAAGAAACATAATGATACGATAATATCTCTTAAATTCTTTATTTGTCTTTTATTTAAGTTTTTCATATTAAATATAGAATTCACAATCAGGTTCTACTTTTTTACATGCTTTTATAATATTATCTAATACATCATCAAACATATCATCATCAGCTTCAACAGTCATCTTCTGAGTCATAAAAGTAATCTTCACTTCTTTAACTCCGGTCACTTTTTTAGCAGCATCTTCCATCTTCTGTGCACATGCTGCACAGTCTACATAAATCTTAAACTTCTTTTTCATAGAACTAATCCTCCTCAATATGTTCTTTACCCATCGCAATAATTGTTTTTACATGATCATCCGCTAAAGAATAATAAACAGCTTTCCCTTCTCTTCTCGCACTGACAAGCTTATTCGTTTTTAATATTCTTAAACTATGAGAAACAGCTGACTGAGTCATATTTAAATCTTCAGTAATTTCAGTCACATTCTTTTCTTTTTTCATTAAGACATATAAAATCTTTAATCTTGTAGAATCACCAAAAATCTTAAATAAATCAGCCAAATCAGTGATTTCCTCTTCATATTTAATTTCTTCCAATGTTCAACCTCCTTTCATATGTTTATCTATTCATATGAATATATTATCATATGAATATCGGAAAATCAACTCATATTATAAAAAAAGATGAGATTTATCTCATCATAATTTATCAATAATACGATCTAATGCTTTTTCTATTTGTATATTCTTATTTATTGTTATATCTTTATAAACTCTTCCTTTAGAAATAGTCATAACCGGGTCTTTAAGAGCATCCAAATGATCCAGAGGATTTTCTCTAGTAACAATCATATCAGCATATTTTCCGCTAGAAAGACTGCCTGTTACACTGCCCAGACCTAACAACTTGGCATTATTATAAGTTGCACAATATAAAGCAAACTTATTGGAAACATGACAAAAATTTTTAAAATGAATAAGTTCTCTCCAGAAATCATAATGAGTGACATAAAAACCTATTCCGCTACCTATTCCTACAGGAATCTCTTCAAGCATACAGGCTTCTAAACAACTGATAGCTCCCTGGAGAATTGTTTTTGCTTTATGCCTATCCTCTTTATTAAGCCTGGTTTTATCAGCATCTAATAAGTAATCATTAATTAATGGAGATAACCCTGAAATAAGAACTGTATTGGATTGCTTAAATAAGTCTATTGTTTCAACATCCGGAGAAATACCCATATAAAGATAATCTGCATGACATTTAAGAGCTGTTTTCATCATTTCCTGATTTGATGCATAAACTGCTGTTTTTAATGATAATCGATGTGCTTCACTGATAATAGATGATAACAAACTTCCTGACATCTGATAATGATGAAATATATCACCTGTTGCCATAATAGAAACAATATCATTCTTATTGGTATATGCCTGACTGACCGCATCACCGGCTTCTTCATCATTATTGACCATCATACAGAGTTCAGACAAATAACTTTCTTTAAAGCTGATAGGCTGATTTGCAGCAATAACTCTCGGTCCATCCATCAGTTCTTTATCTATATAGCTATTCATCACACTATCCATATTCTGATAGCTTCCCATACTTAAAACTGTGGTTACACCGCTATAAAGCTGTTTAAGAAGTTCTTTCTTATATGTCTTTTTAATTTTATTAACTTTCATAAACTCCGGTAAAGACAATAATCTGGAAGTTCTTGATTTGCCATCGAAACCAAACGAAGAAGACATATTAATCAATCCCGGCATAATATAATTTCCATGCAGATTGATAACCTCGTAATCCTGAAATGAAGAGCTGTTTTCATCAGTAATAGATTCAATACGATCATCATATGTTAAAATAGCCTGATGATAGCGCGGTTTCATATTTCTTGTGCCATCAAGAATTATTCCATTGATAAAAGCATACTTCATTAGTGATTCCTCCATTTCCAACTATATCATATCAAATTTTATCTTACTTGAGAAGTCTAAGCATTTTCCATTCTCATAATACACATAACCATTTCTCCAAATAAAATATACTCCTGCATATTATCAATTTTTTTAATAACCGGTATATATTCTCTAGGTATATAATGGCTCATTTCTTCTTTTAAGTCATTAACACTGGGAACATTAGAACAGTAATAAGCGATCAAATCCGGACCCAGTATTGAAATAATAGAAACAAGAGTCTTAGCGACTATTTCTGTAGATCCTTCAATTGTTTTCATAAGCTCATCGGTACTCTTGCTATAATTAAGAGGCAGATATTGTACCTCACCGGCAATATTATGTCTTCCTTTTACTATTTGCCCTTTAAAAATATTTCCTACTCCGCCAATTTTTTGACCTTTAGGCAGAAAATAAAAAGACATGGTATCATATTCCGTATTAACTGCATATATTCCTGAAACAATTGCATTCACATCATTATCTAAAGAAAATGAAATATCCGGATGCTTATTTTTTAAATATCCAACAACATCATAATGATCAAAGCCTTCACCTAACATAGTCAAATGTCCTCCTTGAATAATACCCGGCATCGCAATTCCTACTATCTTTAAATCAGGATGCTCTAACAGACATAAATTAACAATATCATTATAGTCATGAATATCAATATTAGGCTTAATCATCTCACCATTTGTAAGAATCTCTTCTTGCTGATAAACACGATAGACAATATGAGCATGGATTCTGGATTTTAAAACACCAATAGAAAGAATTTTCTCCGGATAATTAATATTTACTTTCAGCTGTAAAAGAGGCACTTCAGGAATATCTTTTTTTAAAGCAAGCTCAATTTGTTTAAATATGGCACCACAGTCATATTGAGCAAAAACGTGTGGGGCAATAGCTTCTACAGGGACACGATGTAAAACTGACTGAATATAAGCCTGCTGATAAGCAATCTGAGGAGCAAGCAAGATAACATCATAATCATTTCCCTGATCAGCAAGCTCATTAAAAGAGACAGCTGAAAACTCATAATCCAACATAATAGTCCTTGCAGCATCATTTAATGATTCAGCAAAAAACGATGTTGTCAGCCCGCTTGTACAGCTTAATAGAATTCTTAATTTCTTACGTTTTTGGGCATGAATCATTGTATTAACAAGTTCATGAAATAATCCGGTAGCATGCTTTAAAGTCTGCATTTGAAAATGCAAATAAAAATCTACTGATCCGGTTTGTCTATTTTCTAATACCAATTCAATAACATTATTTTTATGAAAAGCGGCTTTTCCAAAAGACCGTTCTGTCTCCAAATGGATCTCTTCCTCATCACCGGATATTATTAAAGACATCTTGCAGCCTTTAATAGACTGACATAAAATCCATTGCTTAAAAATCAAAGTATGAATATCTCTTAAGAAATCATCCATTATTATGTCTCCTATCCTATATAAATTATTTTATCATTTGATAGATATTATTTCTACATATCTTTAAAATCTCATGAATTTCTTATATAATATCGTTGGTGATTAATATGACTCTACAACAGCTAAAATATGTCGTAACAATTGCAGCCAAAGGAACTCTCAGTGAAGCTGCCAAATATTTATATATGTCTCAACCTTCACTGACCGGAGCAATTAGAGAATTAGAGAAAGAACTGGGCATCAGCATTTTTAGACGTACAAACAGAGGTGTTCTCCTAACACCTCAGGGAGAAGAATTTCTTGGCTATGCCAGAGCAGTCTTAGAACAGGCAGAATTGATTGAAGAAAAATATATTAGTAAGATAAAAGGAAAGAAAACATTTGCGGTTTCAACACAGCATTATTCCTTTGCGGTAGAAGCTTTTGTAGAATTATTAAACAGATATGGCGAAAGTGAATATGATTTTCGTATTAGGGAAACACAGACCTACACTTTAATAGAAGATGTGGCTAAGTTAAGAAGTGAAATAGGGATCTTATATCTTAATACTTTTAACCAGACAGTCATCAATCGTACATTAAAAGAGAATAATCTGACATTCCACTCACTCTTTAAAGCCAACCCTCATGTTTTTTTATCTAAAACATCACCTCTTGCCGATAAGTCACTTATCACACTTAATGATTTAAAAGACTACCCTCGCTTATCTTATGAACAGGGAGAACGTAATAGCTTTTATTTTTCTGAAGAAATACTTTCTACATTAGAGAGTAAAAAGAATATTGTAGTTTCAGACAGGGCAACTCTTTTTAATCTTCTGATAGGACTTAATGGCTATACTTTTTGTAGTGGTGTAATTAATCAGGAACTGAATGGTCCTAATATTATTGCAGTCCCCTTAGATGTTGATGATTATATGGAAATTGGCTATTTAACACATAATCAAACTATTCTTTCAAAGCTTGCTGATGAATATATTGATATACTTAAATTAAAATCTCATGAACAATGAGATTTTTTATTATAGTCTATCATTATTGCAAGAGATAAGTATTGTCGGAAGCTTTTTAAGACCTAAAATTTTAAAAGAAGCAAGATTAAAATATAAGAATCATAAACTAACAAAAGAGGAATGCACTGATATTGAAAACAAATGTATTAATGATCTAATAAAAAAAGAAAATGTAAGTAAATATTACTTGGAATTTGATGATGAAAGATCAGGGGATTTGAACCTTTAAAATATGTTTCAGAAAATAAGGAAGTTGTTTTAGATCATATAATTATTAAACATGCTTTTCTAGAAAAAAAGAAACGATCATTAAACGGATTAAAGAAGCCAGTTAGTATATTCATCATTATCTCCTCAATGTGGCTTTGCTAGCTGTAAAATAGGCAACAAACTAACAAAGCCGCAGCAATAGAAAAAAATTCGCTGCTTAAAGAAATCGCAGAAGAAATCTGAAACTAACTATTTTTTAAATATTTATAAAGTTCTAACATCAAACGATTAGTAACAGATGTCATAGAGAGTTTATAGTCTCCTAAAGTGTGGACTGTAAACTCTTTTTCTCTATTAATCATAAAAGATATACAATCACCTAATCTTTGATGCTCTACTTTGCTTTCTACAAAAAGATGAGCTTTCTTATCTAAATATGGCTTAAAAAGATCAGGAACTATTTCTCCAGAAATATATATTTTAGGCATAATCTCAAAAAGTGCTTGCTGTACACTGCAAGAGTCAAGCAGATATCCTTTAAGACGGCAAGATATCTCCTTTTTATAATAAGCCATTTTATGATCAGCTTCTATTCTGCTTTTAGCCTTAACAGCTATTCTAATACGCACCTGCCCTTCACCGGCATACATTGCAAGTGTGACATCTTTCTGACTATTTTGCAAATCAGAAAGCTTATCATCAACAATGCTTTCTCCAAGTCCCATTTCTAAAAAATCATAAGTATAAAGCCGGTATTGACAATATTTCTTTAAAAAATCTTTCAAAGCATGATCAGCAACATATTTAAGTTCTTTTGGAGGTCCGGGAAGGTTAATAATCATTTTATTATCTTTACTCATCACACATCCATTAGCAGTTCCTAGCGGATTCTCTAAAATATAGGCATCTTTTGGAAAATAAGCCTGTTTAAAATTATTATCAGTTAAGACATTCCTCTGAGAAACAAACATTACTTTCTCTCTTATCTTAGTAGCCTCTTCCTTTATATAATCCATTTCTAAACCAAGATACACGGCACTTAATTCTTTAGTCAAATCATCCTGAGTAGGACCTAATCCTCCTGTTGTGATAACACAATCAGCACCTCTTTCAAAAGCTAATGTCAGACTATTTTTAATCCTTACAGGATTATCCCCTACAACGGTTGTATAAAATACATCTAAGCCTAATTCTTTGCATAACTTTAATAAATATACAGCATTTGTATTGACTATTTCTCCTAATAGCAACTCTGTTCCTACATTCATTATTTCTACTGTCATCCTATTCTTCCTTCCTGACATACATCTAAAAAAGAATCAAATTATAAATTTGATTCTTCCATGATTTTTTCAATATTTGTTTCAATTCTTTTACCGACAGAAATAATAAAATCTAACTCTTTATCTGTAAATCCTTCCAGCATTTCATGTGTCGTAGCATCAACAACTTCTAAAGCTTTAAGAAGTTCTTTCTTTCCTTTAGCAGTTACTGATAGTCTAAATTTTCTTCTATCTTTCTTGTCAGTTGTACGTTTAACATAGCCAATTGTTTCTAAACGCTTAATTCTGACTGAAAGTGTCGCTTCAGAAACAAACAATAAATCAGCCAGTCTTTTCTGTGTGCAACTCTTCTCTTCTGTTAAAGTGTATAAAAGCTGGCTTTGTTCACGAGAAATTGGAAAATCCTTGAGTTTCTCTTTAATAATCCCAGACATCTGTTTTTTCGCGAATGCAATTGTGTTAATAGCTTCTTGTACCTTATCCATATTATTATCCCCACTTTTCTAAATATACTAAAAATT
>ENA-OWLX01001124-OWLX01001124.1-metagenome-genome-assembly--contig:-NODE-1124-length-10223-cov-5.940500_pt1 | contig 10223 bp, 8 predicted proteins | sample MGYA00245351_ERZ651106 | MGnify/ENA primary metagenome ERZ651106 (study PRJEB26857, sample SAMEA4031768) | metagenome | biome: human; feature: oral; material: saliva | place: Philippines | collected 2014... | reverse complement strand
CGCTCTTCCGATCTAATATAAATCAGGTTGATAGAAAAGATAAAGATAAGGTAAAAAATATAACAGGGAAAACAATAGCTAAAATAGAAATGTGTGCATGTCGGGTAGTAATGGCAACTGATGATACAATGAATAAAAGGAAAATTATTGAGTCAATAAGATGTAATAATAGATTTTGTCCTTATTGTAGTAAAAATAAGTCAATCATAGATGCTATAGCGTTACAAACTGTGTACAGTTATATTAAAGAACAAAGTTATAAATTTATATTTTTGACATTAACAGTACCGAATATACCAGGGGAAGAATTAAAGGAACAAAATAAAAAATTATATAAAGCATTTGATTTAATGTTTAAATACAAACGAATAAAAAAAATAGTAAAAGGATATACAACAAAATTAGAGGTCACGTATAATAAAGAAATGGATACATATCATCCACATTTGCATATAATAATTACAGTAAATAAAAGTTATTTTACTGAGTCTCAATTATACATATCACATCAAGAATGGTTGGAGCTATGGAAAAAAGCAACAGGAGATTATACGTCAACTGCTCGGAAAAACAAAAAGTGCTTTCTGTATAGTAGCTCCATTCTGGTGTGATTATGGTTATAACATTGAAATAGGAGAAAATTTCTTTGCTAATCATAATACGATTATTTTGGATGGTGGGAAAGTTTCATTTGGGGATAATGTGTTCATTGCCCCGGACTGCGGCTTTCATACTGCAGGACATCCCATTGATTCTGAACGACGCAACAAAGGGCTGGAATATGCTTATCCGATTAAAGTCGGTAATAATGTCTGGATAGGTGCTGGAGTTCAGGTTATGCCAGGAGTGACCATTGGTGATAATGTAGTAATTGGCGGTGGAAGTGTTGTGATAAAAGATATTCCAAACAACTCTGTAGCAGTTGGAAATCCATGTAAAGTAATTCGTGCAATTACAGAAGAAGACAAAAAAACTTGTTGGGATAGATAACTTCCAATTTGTAAGGATGACATTCCCGTTAAAAAGACCCATTGCACTTCAGTGTAGGCAATCCTCTTATATTCTGAATGATATGTCGTTAGATAAAAAGTTTCGTTTCTTCTTGCCTGATAGATAATACCTTACCAAAAACATCATCCACTGCATCGGTATATCTGCTTTCTTCAATAAGTTCATTCTTCAATCGGATAAGTGACTGAATGACTCTGCCCTGTTTATCGGCTATTAAATAAACATGATATTTCTATTCTCTCATTGGCGTTCCTCCAGTTCTCAAATACTTTTTTGATTATTTTAAGATCTTCTTCTGTATCGGAAGTGATAAGTATATATGCTTTGGAATCTCTAAGAGAAAAGGCTATATGTACCTCTTGTTTTTGTACTCTCAATAACTGCTTATCAGTAAAATTCATTTGTAATCTTTAGTTAAAAGTTTTTATCTTTATAAGAGGAAAGAGGAGCATTACGCCCCTCTTTCATTTCCATTTCCTCATGATTTTTGTAGGATGTCCTACAAACTATTTACTAATATTTAAATTTTTTAATAATGTATTCTGTAATTCATTTGAAAAGTTTAAATTATTCTTTTCTGCTAAATCGTTCAGCCAGAATAGAATAGTTACATTTTTTTCTTACCACTTTAATGTCACACTTATTATGATGATTTATCATTAAAGACTTCACTATATTTTGTAAAAATTTAATAGGTAATCTTTAATAAGATTACCTACATATTTATTTAGTTTTCATTGCAGGGAATAGGATAACTTCTCTGATTGTTTCCTGACCGGTTAACAACATAACTAATCTATCAATTCCCATACCCATACCACCACATGGAGGCATACCATATTCTAATGCTTCTACATAATCAATATCCATTTCATTTGCTTCATCATTTCCTAATTCTTTTTCTTTTAACTGATTAGCAAATCTTTCATACTGATCAATAGGATCATTCAGTTCTGTAAATGCATTAGCATACTCATTACCACAGATAAATAATTCAAATCTTTGTGTCCATCTTGGATCTTCTGTATTCTTTTTTGCGAGTGGTGAAATCTCTAATGGATGCCCATATACGAATGTAGGATCTATTATTGTTTCTTCAACATATTTTTCAAAGAATGCATTCACAATATGACCATAGGCAAAATGCGGTTCCACTTCTATGTCATGTTCTTTTGCCAGTTTTAGTGCATCTTCAAAGCTCATCTGCTGATTAAAATCAATATCTGTTATTTCTTTAATAGCATCTGTCATAGAAATTCTTTTAAATCCCGGTGCCAGTGATAACTGATGACCTTTATATTCTACATCATATGTACCATTAACAGTCATTGCTGTATTAGAAATAATACCTTCTGTTAAATCCATCATGCCCTCTAAATCTGAAAATGCTTTATAAACTTCAATAGTTGTAAATTCCGGATTATGAGTTCGATCCATGCCCTCATTTCTAAAAAGTCTTCCTATTTCATAAACAGCATCCATACCGCCTACTATTAATCTCTTTAGATTTAATTCTGTTGCTATTCTTAAATAAAAGTCTGAATCTAATGCATTAAAGTGAGTAACAAACGGCTTAGCTGCAGCACCTCCTAAAATATTATTCATAATAGGTGTTTCAACTTCTACATAATTCTTATTATCTAAATAATTCTGAATAGATCTGATGATTTTAGGTCTAGCAAAAGCAACTTTTCGTGCCTCTTCATTCATGATTAAATCTACATATCTTCTTCTGTATCTTTCTTCTGTATCACTTAATCCATGAAATTTTTCCGGTAATGGTCTTAATGCTTTAGATAAATGAGTATAATTTTCTACTTTTACTGTTAATTCTCCAGTATCTGTCAGCATTAATACTCCTTCTACCCCAATAATATCTCCTAAATCTCCTCTTTTAACAATTTCATAGACTTCTTCACCTACAATATCCTTTCTTACATAAAGCTGGATAGTTCCATCTCTATCAAGCAGATCCATGAAGGCAACTTTTCCTTTCCTTCTTCTTCTAATAATTCTTCCTGCTAATTTAACTTTAATATTCTTTTCTTCTAATTCTTCTTTAGTCATTGATCCATAATCTTTTCTAATATCTGATGTATAGTTCTCTACATCATATCTTTGTCCAAATGGATCAATACCTAATTCTTCTAATTCTTTTAGCTTATCTCTTCTTACTTGCTCCTGCTGAGTAAATTTTCTTTCTTCCATTATTTTCTCCCTTCAATATAAAAACTCTCATCCAAGGGACGAGAGCTAATCGTGGTACCACCCTAATTCATCATTCATATGATCTCATTAACCTTAACGCGGCTCTACGTTATTTTATCACTTACGATCCAAAATACAGCTCCTAGTCTTTATTCATTCTATTATCTTATCTCTTCTCACCAGCCAGAGACTCTCTTAAAAGAATCATAGAATTACTCATCTATTCATCGCCTTTGCGATTGTAATTATGTCAATTTCTATTGATTTTGTCAAGATGAATAGTTATTAAATAAGTTTCTTATGAATTAATATTCTATATGCCGCTATACAAATAATAATCTGTTTTTCATTTGTAAATAATTCAATAACAGCCTCAGAAACAAAGTCTGTTCCGGAAGCAATACCGATTCCTATAAATAATACTTTTCTGACAAGTTCTTTTTTACCTGCTCCAATACTTTGAAAAGAAATAGTGGAAACAGCTGACATCATTGTTGATGGAATAATAAATAAGAAACTAATAATTTTTTCTTTTAATGGCTACAAAAGAAATCAGTACACTAATTGCCTGGGCAATAATTGTTCCTATTGCCTGCATATGAAATACCCTATAAATAATCTAATAATACAGATAAGCAGATATGTAGAAGTCTGATTATATGATTCTAATGGCGTAGACATAATATATACAATATTATTGACTGATAAAACGAGTAATAAAACAAGAGATACACCAAATATTGTAAAAAAATTCTATTACCAATTGTTTTATAAATTTGTTTTTGATTATTTGCTCCTACACTTCCGACAATCAATACTAAAGAACCTATAGCCAATCCCACAATAACAATTGTCAGCATATGAGTAATCTGTGAACCTACCAAAATTGCTGTAATAACAGCACCTCCACTGTATTGACCAATAATAAACAAGTCAAAGTATTTGTAAAAAATAAGATAATAGGAATGGCAGAGAGAATATTATAACATTTTTTAAAATATTTCCTTGTGTTAAATCTCTTTTCATATAGTTTAATTTTTTTATGTAATCTTCTATAAAAGTCAGGATATAAAATGGAAATCATGTTATAATATCAAAAAGGAGGCTTACTATGAAGAAATCACATAAATTAGCTGCTTTACTTATTACAGGTACTTTACTATTTGGCTGTTCAGCTGTAAAAAAGAATAAACAGAATACTCAGCCTGTTGCTGAAACGAAAAAAGAAACAGAAAAAAAGTCATATTTTTTCATGGAGGAACTTATGAATATTTTAATTGTTGGAGCCGGAAAAGTAGGAGAAGCTCTTATTGAGAACCTTTCTAAAGAAAAGCATGATATTATCGTTGTTGACGAAAAAATAGAATTAGTAGAAAAGTTGGTAGACACCTACGATATTATAGGAACTGTCGGAAACGGTGCGTCTTACGATGTATTGATTAATGCAAAAATCCAAAAGGCAGATATGCTCATTGCCGTAACCAACTCTGATGAAATCAATATGCTTTGTTGTATTATCGGTAAAAAACTGGGTGTCAAAGATACCATTGCGCGCGTTCGAAATCCCGAATACTCCTTGCAGCTTGATTTATTGCAACAAGAGATGGGAATCGACATGGTAATCAATCCGGAATTTGAGGCGGCGAATGATATCTTCCGTATGTTGCAATTTCCGTCTGCGTCCAATATCGAAAGTTTTGCGAAAGGACGTGTCAATATTGTAGAAGGAAAAGTCAGCGCCAACAGTGATTTGATTGGAGTTTCTTTGACCGAACTTCGCAAATCATCCAAATTGGACATCTTAATCTGCGTTGTAACCAGAGATTCGCAAGTATTGATACCTCGCGGAGATTTTGTGTTGCAGGAAGGGGACGGCATCTATGTTACCGGAACCACGCAACAGCTGATACTGTTCTTCAAACAACAAGGAGTTTACAAAAAAAATGTTCGAGATGTGCTTATGATAGGAGGAGGCAAAATCTCCTACTACTTGGCAAAAAAATTGATAAAACAGGGAATCCAAGTCAAAATTATCGAACGACATGAGCGACGATGTTTGGAATTGAGTCAAAAATTAAAAGAGGCGACCATTGTTCATAACGACGGAACACTGCATGAAGTATTGGATGAAGAAAGATTGGCACGATACGATGCGTGTATCACGCTCACAGGAATCGATGAAGAAAATATCGTTACGTCAATCTATGCCGAAAGTCTCGGTGTGCCAAAAATCGTTACCAAAATCAGTAGAATCAACCTTGTGCCGATTATCGAAAAAGTAGGACTTTCAAGCTATATCACACCAAAACACATTATGGCAACACGAATCGTACGCTATGTAAGAGCAAAACAAAACACACAAGGCAGCAACGTAGAACGACTTTATCGAATTGTCAACAACCAAGTGGAAGCGCTTGAATTCTATGTATCAGAGAATTTTCAACAAATCGGAGTCAGTTTGGAAGAGATGAAATTGAAAGAAAACATCTTGATTCCGTTCATCCTGAGAGGAAACACATTGATTTATCCGACGGGAAAAGACATGATCTGTGAACATGACAGAGTAATCGTTGTAACAACACAAAAATATTTGCGTGACTTAAATGATATTTTGGAAGGAAACCACTATGAACTATAAAATGATACGATACCTCATCGGCAAAATGCTTCGGATTGAAGCGTTATTACTCCTGATACCGACGTTGGTATCTGTTTATTACAGAGAACCCATTGCCAAAACGATATTTCAGATATGTGTCGGACTGACTGTTCTCGGTTCGATTCTATCCTATGAAGAACCCGACAAATCAGAGTTCTATGCAAAAGAAGGGCTTGTTATCGTAGCGACAACATGGCTCGTGCTATCCTTGTGTGGAGCATTGCCCTTCTATCTAACCGGAGAGATACCAAGCTATATAGACAGCTTTTTTGAAACGGTATCCGGTTTTACCACCACAGGGTCCACCATCTTAACCGATATCGAAGTGATGTCCAAAGGACTTCTCTTTTGGCGAAGTTTCACCCACTGGATTGGAGGAATGGGAGTACTTGTATTTGCCTTTGCCATCTTTTCGCAGAGCAGTGTAAACAGTATGTATATTATGAAAGCGGAAGTGCCGGGACACAAAGTCGGAAAACTCGTTTCCAAAATATCCCTCACAGCACGAATTTTATACGGAATTTACATCCTGTTGACCGTCATCGAAGTAGGATTTTTGTATGCGGGAGGCATGAGCTTTTTCGACTGTTGGATACACGCATTTTCTACAGCCGGAACAGGCGGATTCTCCTCACATAACGCAAGTATCGCCTACTTTGACAGCGTCTATATCGAAACTGTCATCACCGTATTTATGATACTGTTCGGAATCAACTTCCAACTCTATTACTTTTTACTGCTCAAAAAATTCAAAGATTGTTTCGGAAGCGAAGAACTTCGATACTATCTTCTGATTATTTTGGGTGCAATCATTTTAATCAGTTTCAATATCAGAGCAGTTGCCGGAAGCTGGGGAGAAGCTGTTCGCGGTTCATCCTTCCAGGTAGCAGCCATCATTACCACGACAGGATTTGTCACAAGAGATTATCAGCAGTGGCCGTTCCTGTCACAAGGAATCCTGCTTACCTTGATGTATATCGGCGCCATGTCAGGCTCCACAGGTGGAGGAATCAAAGTATCGCGAATTATCCTTATGATTAAAAATACCGTTATGGGAATCCGAAAAATACAACACCCCAACAGAGTGTTCAGTATTCAAATCGAAAACAGTCCCGTACCGACAGGTGTTATGCAGGAGCTACAAGCATATTTCAACCTGTATCTGTGCATCATGGTTATTTCCCTGTTAGTGTTGTTATCACAGGGAATGGATTTACTCAGCACATTCGGAGCGGTTTCCTGTTGTTTGAACAACGTAGGACCCGGACTTGGAGTAGTAGGTCCGGTCGATAATTTCAGCAGTTTGACCAACATCAGCAAACTTATCCTGTCATTCGATATGCTTGCCGGAAGATTAGAACTGTTCCCAATGGTCATTATCTTCCTACCGACCACATGGAGAAAAAATTAAATTGTAAAGAAACAACAAAAAACACAAATACTGCCACAAACAACAGATATATGATATAATGATGTAACTTAACAAGGACAAGTCGAAGACAAAGTATGAGTTAAGTGATATCATTCCAAAAAAAGGAATGATAATAAGAACAAAATGAAGTGTAAGATTTCGAATTGATGGTAACACATAGACAAACAGTTAGTGGATAAGCAGAAACGCTAAGTTTGGAGTGAATAGAACGCTATGAAACTATACAGTGACAGAATCGTACTCAAAGACAGATTCGTCGAAGGATATTTAGAGATAAAAGAAGATATCATACAATCCGTTCATATAGGACAAAAACCGGAAACAGACTACATTGATTGTACCGGCAAAATCATTATGCCCGGATTGATTAACATCCAAAATGATGATTTTATACAAGAAGAATATAGTCCCTACTTCAGTCCGTTTCCAAAACGAAAAGCATTCAGCCAAATCGAACGGCTCAATGTGTTCTCAGGCGTGACCACCATCTACCACTGCATCAACATGAATCGCTTTTTGGAAGAACATAGCGAACAGGAAGCATTGGAAGAACTTCAATTTTTGAAAGATGTCGAACGCAAAAATCATCTTATCGATCATTGTGTCCACCTCAAATTTCAACTGGGCAGCGTACAGCACATCGATTTTATATGGGAGCTGCTCAACGGAAACCTTGTTGATATGATTACCTACGTTTCACAAAACGGACAGGAACGATATCGGGACAAATACTTTTTCCAATATATCAAAGACAAATTTCAAATCAGTGACTCATTTACATGGGCAATCCTAAACCGTATCGAAAAACAGCGTGGACAGATTAAATTGGAAGAGTTGAGCCTTAGACTCAAGTACGTGTACGGAGCCAAAATACCTGTAGCGACAACCGATTATCGAATCTCAAGAGATATCCAAACAAGATATCGTATGAACATACCGATTATATTGGATTCCTTCGAAAAAGAAGCATTAGACTATATTCAACAAAACGACAAACATGCCACCATTGATATCAACAACCTGTGGGATTTGGAACAAATTACCGACTATTCGGCAGGAATCACACGAAGAAGCTACAGTGTAGTGACAGCCAACAAAAAAGTCGAAAACCTGTTAGAATCCATCTTTATTATGGCAGAAGAAATCGGATTGGTCGAAGCAGTGCGCATGGGAACCTACAATCCGGCGCAAGCATTGAATCTAAGACAAAAAGGAGAAATCGCAGAAGGCAAAACAGCAGATCTCATTGTCGTAGAAGAACAAGACCATATACCGGTCAATGTGATGACCGTCAGCAACGGTCAAATTATTTTGAATATGAACTTGAAAAAATAAACAAATGTATCTATTAAGCAAGAGAACAGTAATGTAAGGAAGTAACAACAGCATCATCATGGAACAGACAACATAAGAGAGCAACCCTACTATCCGTGCAAACCGAAAAAATTTATCATATAAAGTCATTTTTACAGAATCATTTCAAACAAGCACTTAACGAAATTTCTTTTCCGTTAATCAGCTTTCAAACCGAACAGACAGGAAAGAACGCCATAGCACCTATAATATCAAGCAAAATCATACCAATTACACAAAAATAAAGATATTATATAAAATATCGGAACACACTTGTATTTTAAGCAAAAAGTAGTATAGTATGAGTAAGGGGTTTTGAGTCACAATAAGACAGATAGCAGAGAATGGATGAAGACAACCTCACCTCTACTGACAGATGCAAGTGAACAAAATTAACTTTCCTTATGGATATTTTGAAACAAAAGAACAACAGTAAAGAAAAGGGGAGAATGAATATGGTAGGAGAAGGGTTAAGTCAAGTATATTATCGATTCAAATTAAATTTTTATCGAAAAGTATTTTATTCATTACAGAAGAAAGAAGACACACTGACCACAATCGAGACATTTTTCGTAGAGTTGATTTATGCATTAGATCATCCTACAGTAAACGAAGTCTCTCGGTTCACGGGAGTGTCTCAACCGAATGTAGCCTACAAAGTAGGAAATCTTGTCAAAAAAGGATTCGTTAAAAAGATACCGTCTGAAATCGACAAGAGAAAAATTCATTTGGAAGTAACAGACAAATTCAAACAATACTACGGAGTCAACTACGAATATTTGGAAGTAGTATCCGATCGGATTGCAAAACGATTCCCAAAAGAAGATGTAGAAAAATTGGAAGAAATGTTGAACATTATTTCCAACGAATTGATGGACGAGGTAAACGACCAATTGGAAAGAAAACCTTGTGTAGAACCATATCGTTAAAGAAAACAAAACACAAAAAAACACTCTGAATAAGCCTCTCCCAATCGTGAAAGTTGAGATTTCACATAAGAGCCGGTTTATCACAGAGTGTTTTATTTTATTGCCAAAAATTTGCAAATCGACAAGCTTATCCGTACAGTCCCCAAATTGACAAACAAACAGATATTCGATATCATAATGGAGATAGCAAACCGATACAAGCGATTAGCCCTAATCTATGTAGATTGGGGGTGATAGTATGACAACATTTGAAACATTATCAATTATGGTAATGTATACAATGCTCGTTATATCTATAATATCCCTATTAAACAAAAATAGGTAGAAAAAAACCACTTGTATTGGCACTACAAGTGGTTTATATAAAACAATCACTCAAGGGCTAACCGTGAAAGGTTTGCTATCTTTACTTACAGTTTATCAGAAATACAAGATTTGTCAAGGCGATAGAGTATGAATATAAAAGCACAAATAAATTAAAAATACAAAGACAAAACAAAAGAACACTCTGAATAAGCTTCTCCCAATCGTGAAAGTTCAGATTTCACATAAGAGCCGGTTTATCACAGAGTGTTGTTTTATTGCCAAAAATTTGCAAATCGACAAGCTTATCCGTACAGTCCCCAAATTG
>ENA-OWLX01001123-OWLX01001123.1-metagenome-genome-assembly--contig:-NODE-1123-length-10231-cov-7.168927_pt1 | contig 10231 bp, 7 predicted proteins | sample MGYA00245351_ERZ651106 | MGnify/ENA primary metagenome ERZ651106 (study PRJEB26857, sample SAMEA4031768) | metagenome | biome: human; feature: oral; material: saliva | place: Philippines | collected 2014... | reverse complement strand
GGCGACTACGTCATCATCATCAATGCGGACAAGGTTGCCCTCACCGGCAAGAAGCTCGACCAGAAGATGGCCTACCGCCACTCCGGTCGCCCCGGTGGTTTGAGCGCAACACGTTATCGCGATCTCATGGCTGAGCGTCCTGAACGCGCAGTTGAGAAGGCAGTCCGTGGCATGCTTCCTCACACCAGCCTCGGCCGCGCGCAGTTCAAGAAGCTGCACGTCTACGCCGGAGCTGAGCACCCGCACATCGGCCAGCAGCCGATTCCCTACGAAATCACCCAGGTCGCCCAGTGAGCGCGTCGCGCTTCTGAGCCCAACGAACTGCACTGAGGAGAACTGTGGCTGAGACCACCGAGATTCTTGAGCTGGATGAGGAAGTTGTCCCCAGCTCCTACACCACAGAGACTGAGTCAGCGCCTGCTGGTGCTGGTCAGTCCATCACCGCGCCCGGCGCGGGCCTTGGCCGCCGTAAGGAAGCCGTTGCCCGTGTTCGCCTGGTTCCCGGCAACGGCCAGTGGACCATTAACGGACGCACTCTTGAAGATTACTTCCCGAACAAGCTGCACCAGCAGCTCGTGAAGTCCCCCTTCACCCTGCTTGATATCGACGGTCGCTTCGATGTGATCGCTCGTATCAATGGCGGCGGCATCTCCGGCCAGGCCGGTGCGCTGCGCCTGGGCATTTCGCGTGCACTGAACGAGATCGATCGTGACGCGAACCGTCCCGCACTGAAGAAGGCTGGCTTCCTGACCCGCGATGCCCGCGCTGTTGAGCGTAAGAAGGCAGGCCTCAAGAAGGCACGCAAGGCTTCGCAGTTCTCGAAGCGCTGATCTTCGCCTTTACTTCGACTCGTGGCTCCACCTTTTGGTTGGAGCCACGAGTCATTTCTATGCAAGCCGGGTAAACTTGGAGAGTTCGATATCGAATTTGGGAGGAACCCCGATGACCAGGTTGTTCGGAACTGACGGCGTACGCGGACTGGCAAATGTTGATTTGACCGCGCCCCTCGCACTGGAACTGGGCGAAGCGGCAGCTCGCCTGACGATTCAAGGACGGCCGGCCTCGGGACACAAACCAAAAGCTATCATCGGTCGCGATACGCGAATTTCCGGCGAGTTCCTCGACCATGCGCTGGCGGCAGGTCTTGCAAGCGCGGGAATGGACGTTGTCCGCGTCGGTGTCGTCACGACCCCGACCGTTGCTCACTTGACGGCCTCGTCCTCAGTTGATCTGGGCGTCATGATCTCCGCTTCGCACAATCCCATGCCGGACAATGGCATCAAGTTCTTTGCGCACGGTGGTTACAAGCTCCCTGACCAGGTCGAGGACCAGATCCAAGAGCTCCTCAATACCTCTTGGGATCGTCCCACGGGCGCCGCTGTTGGTGAGGTCGAATACGACGATGACTGGGCAGAAAAGTCCTACATTGAGCACCTCATGACCTCTTTGGGAACAGACCTGCGCGGCTTGCGTATTGCGGTTGACTGCGCGAACGGCGGTGCTTCTTTCCTTGCCCCTGAAGCTTTCCGTCAGGCCGGTGCTGACGCTGTCGTGATCAATGCTGCCCCCGATGGTCGGAACATCAATGACAAAGCCGGCTCGACGCACCCCGAACAGCTTCAGGCGCTGACCGTTGCCTCCGGGGCCGATTTCGGTGTGGCTTACGATGGTGACGCGGACCGTTGCCTTGCGGTCGACCGCCACGGAAACCTCGTTGACGGTGACAAGATCATGGGCGCACTGGCTGTCCACATGCGCGATGAGGGGCAGCTTGCCAAGGACACACTGGTTGTCACGGTGATGTCGAACCTCGGATTGATTCTTGCCATGCAAGAGGCCGGTATTCAGACGATTCAGACCGGCGTCGGTGACCGCTACGTCCTCGAAGCCATGCTCGAGGGTGGATACTCCTTGGGCGGCGAACAATCTGGGCACATCATTGCGAAAAAGTATGCGACTACCGGCGACGGTATTCTCTCCTCGCTCCTGCTCGCGCGCATGGTGAAGGAATCTGGACGCGATCTTGCAGACCTTACCGGCTTCATCAAGCGCCTCCCGCAGACCCTGATCAACGTTGGGGGAGTGGACCGTACTCGCGCAGCAACCGATCCAACCGTGGCAGAGGCAGTTGCTGCTGCCGAGGCCGTGCTGGGCAATACCGGACGCGTCCTGCTCCGCCCCTCCGGTACCGAGCCCTTGGTTCGCGTCATGGTCGAGGCGGCGACGCAGGCGCAAGCTGATGGTGTAGCCTCGCGCCTGGCTGACGTGGTGAAGGAAAGTCTTTCGCTCTAAGGACGAGCGACTGAGGAACGCCAAACCGCGCGAGTGGGGACGGTGAGCCGCTGAGCTTTCTTTGCTTTGCGAGGCTTTTCGATCGCTGAAATCATCGCCTCAACGGCGCCCTGTGTCATTTCGCGCAGCGGCCACTCGACGGTTGTGAGGCCGAGTGCTTGGCTGCTTGCGGGTTCTTGATTACCGAAACCCAGGATGGAAAGGTCTTGTGGAACGCGGAGATTGAGATCGGCGACGGCTTGGAATACTCCCGGTGCCTGCGAGTCATCGGCAACGGCGATCAAGGTGATATCCGGGTTGTCTGAGAGAAGGCGCAGGGCTGCTTGGTATGCGGTCGAGGCATCCCAATCGGGAAGCGAAAGCAAGGTGAAACCCGTGCCGAAGGCGGCTTCAAGGGGGAGCTGGCGTGAGTGATTGGTATTCGGTCCTGCAAGAAAAACTGCGTGTCCGCGTCTTTGTGCGCTCAGATGCTCGCTGAGGATTTCTTTCACTCCCGCGCATTCGTCAATGCTCACCAGAGCGCTGGCCCCTTGGGTGTCTTCCGTATTAATCATCGACATTGCAACGATGGGAATACCGAGGTTTGCCAGAAGCGTGGAAGTAAAACTCTCGGCGGAGGTCGTTTCGCGGATGACCCCGGCTAATTGCGTGTCCCCTAAGACGGAGCGAATTGTCTGCGCATCTGAGGGGTCATTACTTGATTGGAAGAGTGGAAGAAGCAAATATCCGCGCTTTTGGATCTCGATCATGGCGGTTGTAAGAACCGTGTGAACGACCGGAACGAAGGGATTATCTGGGAGTTCTGCCATGAGCAGCGCGATCAGGCGAGAACTGCCGCGCCGAAGTGAACGTGCAGCAGCGTTAGGAATATAGTTCAGGTCTCGCGCCGCATCTTGGACTCTCTGAATTGTTGCCGGCGCGATCTTCACTTCTGGTCCGCGGCCGTTCAGTACCAAAGAAACCGTCGAAGGAGCAACTCCTGCTGCTCGGGCGACGTCGGCTCGCGTTGCTCGTTCCATTCTTACTGCTCCTGATCTGCCATGGAAAAAGCGTGTTAACACAACAACTATAACGTGTTAGTCTTTGTGTACTGCAAGGAGTTTCAATGTTGACTCACCTGAAAGGCTCATCATGAAAATTATGCCCTCATACGCACCTTGTGCGGGAGCACTTTCTCCTGCTCGCGCGTATCTCGCTGATGATCCAGGGCAGATGAGCCTAGACGGACGCTGGGCCTTCACCTATCACCGCGTTGATCCCAATCCCGCTGCGAATCCCGAAGATGCATGTCCCCCTCCCCACGTATCAAGCGAAGAGACGATCGATGTCCCAAGCCACTGGGTTCTTCGAGGAGACGGACGCTGGGGTGCCCCCGCCTATACCAACGTTGATTTCCCCTTCCCTGTGGATCCGCCTTTCCCTCCGGAAGATAATCCTGTCGGCGACTATTCTCGCCGCTTCACATGTCCTCAGTCGTGGCTTTCGCAGGGAGGTCAGATCCGTCTGCGCTTCGAAGGCGTTGAATCCCAGATCATTGTCTGGGTCAATGGCCATTGGATCGGAATGGCTCGCGGTTCACGCCTCGCCCATGAATTCGACGTCACCCAGATGCTTGTCCCCGGTGAAAATACGGTGACTCTTCGCGTTCATCAGTTCAGCGCAGGATCCTATCTTGAAGATCAGGATCAGTGGTGGCTCCCGGGAGTTTTCCGCTCAGTTTCACTGCGATACCTTCCCGATTTCTCCATTGAGGATCTGTGGATCAATACCGATTACAAGGCCGGGCAAGGATATGCGACCCTTGAGCTGAGAGTGCGTGGGGCGCAAAGCGAAACGCTTGAAGCGAGTCTGTATGTCGAAGGGCTCGGCGCCTCGGTGCTCACGCTCTCGCGCGGGGAGGACGGGCGTTACCGGAGTGAAAGCGTTGGCCTCGGCAATGTCGAGCCGTGGAGCCCGCAATCGCCAAAACTTTACGCCGCACGCGTGCACGTGGTGGGGGAGAGCGGCCGCAAAACGGAAGAACGTCACCTGCGCCTCGGCTTCCGTCGCGTGTGCATCGAGGACGGCGTTCTCATGGCCAACGGCGAGCCCCTGACGCTTAATGGTGTCAATCGCCATGAAATTCGCGCCGACGAAGGGCGAGTATTCAGCGAAGAATTTGCGCGCGCCGATCTTGAACTCATGAAGTCGATGGGAATCAACGCGATCCGAACTTCCCATTACCCGCCTCACCCGCGCCTTCTCGATCTGGCCGATGAAATTGGGCTGTGGGTCATGCTTGAGGGGGATATTGAAACCCACGGTTTTGAGGGGAATCGTACGTGGATCGATAATCCCTCCGATGATCCGCGGTGGGAAGCCTCTTACCTCGACCGCACCGAACGAGCATTTGAACGCGACAAGAATCATGCCAGCATTTTCTGCTGGAGCCTAGGGAATGAATCCGGAACGGGACGTAACTTGGCAGGGGCCGCACGTTGGCTCCGCGAACGCACCCACGGACGCGGGCTAATCCACTACGAGGGCGACCATGCCATGGAGTACGTCGATATCTACTCGCGGATGTACCCGACACTTGAAGAAGTTGCTGCGGTGCTCGACGATACGGACATGCACGCGCCGGTTGCTGTCCCGAGCCATGCAAGCGCGGCTGTGGATGACGCTGCGAAAGAACGTATTCGAAGCGCTCCCTACATCATGTGTGAGTACCTCCACGCGATGGGGACCGGCCCCGGTGGAGCGGCCGCTTATGCCGAGCAAATGAGCCATCCTCGCCATGCTGGAGGCTTCGTGTGGGAGTGGCGTGACCACGCGCTGTGGCACACCCTTCCTGATGGGCGCCGCGCTCTTGCCTACGGCGGTGATTTCGGAGAGGAAGTACACGACGGAAACTTCGTCTGCGACGGCTTGGTTGATGCGCTTTCACGTCCGTATGCGGGGACTTGGGCATGGATTCGCGCGCTCGCACCTCATGCGCCGATCCTTCAGGGTCGCTCGCAACAATCGGGTGGCGAGGCCGAGGAGCGCTTGCGTGCACTGGCTTGTGCAGCTTTTTCCCGGCTCTCCTGCGACGAGGCCGAGTGCGGCGTCGTGTTTGATGATCGTGGGCGCGTGGAGTCCGTGGGCGGGCTTCCGATCGCGGCGGAGATCAGCGTTTACCGTGCGCCGACGGACAACGATCGCGGTCGCGGTCCCGTTGATTATTGGGGGATTTCCACTTTCGATCTGGGGCCACTGGGAACAGGGACCGGGCAATGGGGAGTTTCTCACGCCCAGCGATGGGAAATGGCACGTTTGCATCTCCTGCGCAGAACCTGGCATGGAAGCGCCCGTGAGAAGGGAAGGCGAGTGCTTTTCGAGCGCTGGGCGCCACCTGCTGCACAGTTTGGACTTGAGACTCGCTGGAGTTTTACTCCCGTAGACGGAAAAAGCGGAGGCGCATCTGCGGGTGCTCCACTGCCGGGAAACTGCCTCGCCGTCAAGGTCGAAATGACTCCCTATGGTCACTGGCCCGAGCGCGTCCCTCGCGTAGGGGTTCGTCTGCGCATCCCGGGAACGGGCTGGACGGCCTCGTGGGTGGGGGAGACGGATATTGCTTATGCGGATATGCCCGGCGTCAATCCAGATGGGTTTGGGTGCGCTGAACTTGAAGATCTATGGGATGTGGGCGTCAAGCCTCAAGAAGGTGGGCACCGACCGGGACTGAAGGTTCTTGAGCTGCGTGGGGAAGACTGTGCGTTTATGATCGTTCCTCGAAGCGAAGTGGGGTGGAGCGCCTCGCCGTGGAGTGAGCAAGAGCTTGCCCGGGCGGGACACTGGGAAGACTTGCCACATTCGAATCGGACTTTTGTTTGGCTTGACGCCATTCAAGATGGCATCGGGACTCGCTCGTGTGGCCCGGATGCGCGCCCCGAATTCGATGCGCGGATGAATCCACTGAGCATCGAATTCGTTGTTTGTGTAACGGATCTATAAGAACCGTCTGCTATGCGGTGGGAGTAGAGCTCACCTTCTGAGCCGCAGTGACTCGACACGGTGATCCGCACCCTTGGTGAAAATCATCGTTGCGCGCTCGCGGGTGGGAGCAATGTTCTCCAAAAGGTTTGGGAGGTTGATTTCCTCCCAAATCGAGCGAGCTGTGGCCTCGGCCTGAGCATCCGTTAAGGAGGCGTAGGTGCGGAAGAAAGAATCCTCGCGGGTGAACGCGGTCTGGCGCAGGGTGAGGAAACGATCAACGTACCACTGCTGGATGTGCTCGGCGTCGGCATCCACGTAGATGCTGAAGTCAAAGAAGTCTGAGACTGCGATCGGCATGACGCCGGGTCCCCACTTGGGAGGTTGGAGGACATTGAGTCCTTCAACGATGAGAATGTCTGGGCAGTCTACGACGACGCTTTCGCCTTCGACGATGTCGTAAACGACATGTGAATAGACGGGAGCCTGAACATTGCGCATCCCTGACTTAACTGCCGAAAGGAAGGAAATGAGTGCTGGGCGGTCATAGGACTCGGGAAAACCTTTTCGCCCGAGCAGGCCTTTGGAACGGAGAACCGCATTGGGGAAGAGGAAACCATCTGTCGTGATTAAGTCGACTCGCGGGGTCTTTTCCCATCGGGACAAGAGAAAACGCAAGAGGCGGGCGACAGTAGATTTTCCAACGGCAACCGAGCCACCGATTCCGATGATGAAGGGAACGGGAGCCCGGTGAGAGCGCGTGAGGAAATGAGAGCGTTCATGCTCAACGCGTCGGTGTCCCTCAACGTAGAGCTGCAACAGTGCGGTCAACGGTCGGTAGATTGCGTCGACTTCGGCGATATCGATGGGATCGCCAAGGGATGCTAAACGAGAGAGGTCGCTGTGAGTGAGGGGGAGGGGAGAACGGTCAGCAAGTTGGTCCCACTGTTCTCGCGAGAAGTAATCGAAGGGAGATTCTTCAGTGTTGTTGATATCACTCACAGTGCTAATTGTGGCAACTTCGCGGACTTGACACACAATCAGAGGTCCCATGCGTCTCAAAATGTTATCTATCGCGCAGCCAAGATAGGGATCTCGCTCCTTGTATTTGCTTGGTTGTCCACTAGCCTGAAAACATCATTCCTTGGTTGCACTCATTGACGCGCAAGAAAGTGAGAATGCGGTGATCGACTACTTCGTCGCTTTGCTCCCGGCCCTTTTCCTTGGCTTTATGTCCATCGTCCTTGTCGCTCAAGGCGGCGATGATCGACAAAAGACCCTGGGAACTTTGGGAGGTGCCTTCCTCTTCTCGGCGCTGGCAACTCCCTTCATTGATGTGCATTGGACAACCAAGACCCTGCTCATTTCCTTCCTTTCGGGCCTGATCCTTGGAGTTGGGCAGTATCTCCAAATTCTCTGCCTGAAGGTTCTCGGTGTTTCACGCACCATGCCGCTGACGACTGCGGGCCAGATTATCTTCATGTGCCTGGGTGGGATCATTCTCTTCGGTGAGATGAACCATGGTCTTGCACTTGTCTTTGCGCTGAGCTCTATCGCGCTCCTCACCTTGGGCGTGGTCTTTATCTCCAGGACTGAAAAGACAGAGGAAGCTGCCGAAGAAAACGTTGATTGGAAGCGCGGGACAATTCTTCTGGTTGTGTCAACCTCCTGCCTTGTCGCCTACCTGCTGATTGTTCAAGGCTTTGGTTTGGATGGCCGCTCCGTGATCCTTCCGCAATCGGTCGGTTACTTCCTTGTCGGTCTCATCGCAACGATCCCTGCGCTTTCGCCTCAACTTGGCAAGGAAGACAATCGCTGGAGTCTGCTCACTCTTCGCCAACTGATCCCCGGCCTGATGTGGGGTGCGGCTATTCTCCTGACTCAAGTTTCTTCCTCGCTCCTTGGCGTCGCAGTTGCCTTCCCCCTGTCGCAGATGGGCGTCATTATTCAGACTTTCGGTGGAATTGTGATCCTCCACGAGACGCGCACGCGTCGTGAGATGCGGTGGACCATCATTGGCGTTGTCATCATGGTTATCGGCGTCATCATGGTGGGCGTTGCTCGCTCCTTCAGTTAGACCAGGCTTGCGCCGGATCTCCCCTTGATTGCGTGAAACAATGGGGGTATGGCTGAGCAGATCCCTCTCTTCAATCCCCAAAGCGCGCGCGAGTTTCTTTTCGCGCCTTCCGCTGATGAGGATAAATATCGCCGAGGCGTCGTGGGCGTTGTTGCTGGTTCCGACACCTACCCGGGGGCCGGGCTGCTGGCAGCCTTTGCCGCGTCGAACACCGGCGTGGGCATGGTTCGCCTGAATTCGACCCGTCGGGTAGAAGATCTGGTTTTTCACTACGCTCCTGGTGTCGTGACAGTGGGCGGTCGCATCCAAAGCGGAGTAATTGGTCCTGGCTGTACGAATGAGCGCTACGACGATTGCCGTGAGCTTGCGCAATTCTGTATTGATTCCAAGCTTCCTCTGATTATTGATGCTGGCGCGCTTGACTTAGTCAGAGGCCTTGTCGACTATGCAGACACGCGTTCGCGTTCCCTTTCGCGCACTATCCTCACTCCTCATCACGGCGAGGCCGCGCGCCTTCTTACTCAGTTGGGAAGTTCGCAATCTCGCGCAGGCGTTGATGCTGATCCCGCAGCTTCTGCCAAGGAACTTGCTTCGCTCACGGGCGCCATTATCCTTCTGAAAAGTGCGACTACTGTGTGCTCGTATCTCAAACATGAGCAGGGGAGCCGGACGCAAGAAATCGTCTCGATTCCTCAAGAAACCCCCTGGGCTGGGGTTGCGGGTAGCGGTGATGTGCTTGCCGGGACGGTCGCGGGGATCACTGCGGGCTTCCAGGCGAGAGCTGAACGCCGACAGGGGAACCCGTTGATTTCCGAGGCCGAATGCGCAACCCTTGCGAGCCTTGGAGCGTGGGTACATGCCCAAGCAGCTCTTCGGGCAAGCGTGGGTTCGGAAGGGGCGCGCCCTATCCAGGCCATTGATATTGCCCGCGCTCTTCCAGGAATCATCGGTGGACTGTGTTCCTAGTCGCCGAGGGTGCGATACTTGGGGAGTGGAAACTTCCAAACGTGGATGCGGATACCCTTCGGTAGCATCCGTTGATCTTGCAGCGTTCGCGCATAATCTTGCCCATTTGCGAACCTGCGCCCCCTCTGCTCTGCAAATGGCGATCATTAAGGCCGATGCCTATGGACATGGTTTGCTTCCCGTTGCCCAAGCCGCCCTCAACGCTGGAGCCGATTGGTTGGGTGTCGCTCAATTAGCCGAGGCCTTCGAGCTTCGTGAAGGACTCGATAGCGCGGGGATCGCGCGTGATAGCGCACCGATCCTGGCATGGATTTCCACCAGCGGAAGTGATTTCGAATCCGCGATCCGTGCAGATATTGACCTGTCTGTGTCCTGGACGTGGGTTCTTGATGAGGTCTGTGCGGCGGCACGTCGCTGCGGGCGCCCCGCCAGAATTCACGTCAAGATCGACACGGGGATGTCGCGTGCGGGTTCAACTTTGGCTGATCTGCCGGAGCTTGCCCAGGCTGTACGAGCCGCAGAAGATGCCGGACTCGTTCAGATAATTGGCGCTTGGAGTCACCTTTCACGAGCAGATGATCCCAGCGCGGCCGGCAAGGAATCTACGCGTCGGCACCGTCAGATTTTTGAAGAGGGCATGCGCATTCTCTCCGAAGCAGGTCTACGTCCGCAGATTCGACACCTTGCTGCAACCTCGGGAATTTTGTGGCACCCGGAAACCCACTACGACATGGTTCGTGCGGGGATCGGAATGTATGGACTTTCCCCTGATCCTTCAGTCGCAAGCGCCCAAGAACTGGGACTGACACCCGTGATGACGCTGAGCGCTCCACTCACGTCAGTGAAGGTCATCGAAGAAGGGACCCCGGCCTCGTACGGAGGAACCTGGCAGGCCCCGAGCCGTCGTTGGGTGGGTTTGGTCCCACTGGGATACGGAGACGG
>ENA-OWLX01001121-OWLX01001121.1-metagenome-genome-assembly--contig:-NODE-1121-length-10266-cov-12.975712_pt1 | contig 10266 bp, 8 predicted proteins | sample MGYA00245351_ERZ651106 | MGnify/ENA primary metagenome ERZ651106 (study PRJEB26857, sample SAMEA4031768) | metagenome | biome: human; feature: oral; material: saliva | place: Philippines | collected 2014... | reverse complement strand
TGACCTATGATATTTTGCTGGAACAGGCTGGTTTCAAGTCCTTCAAACTCTATGCAGATTTTGAGGACAAGGAGCCAACAGAAACCAGTACCCGTTGGTTTTTTGTGGCGCAGAAGTAGGAGATCACTATGACCATCACAGGTATTATCGCGGAGTTTAATCCTTTTCATAATGGGCACAAATACCTGCTGGATCAGGCAGAGGGACTGAAAATCGTGGCCATGTCTGGAAATTTCATGCAGCGCGGAGAGCCTGCTATCGTTGATAAGTGGACACGGGCCCAGATGGCACTGGAAAATGGCGCAGACTTGGTAGTGGAATTGCCCTTTTTAGTCAGTGTTCAGGCGGCGGATTTTTTTGGCCAAGGAGCTGTAGATATCTTGGCTCGGTTGGGAATTGATAGCCTCGCTTTTGGGACAGAGGAAGTTCTGGATTACCAGAAAATTGTTGACTTATATACAGAGCAAGGTAGGGAGATGGAGAATTTTGTGGATAATCTGCCTGACTCTTTCTCCTATCCCCAGAAAACCCAAGCTATGTGGCAAGAATTTGCAGATCTAGATTTTTCAGGCAATACGCCTAATCATGTCCTTGCTCTGGCCTATGCCAAGGCGGTTGCAGGACGAAATATCAAGCTTCATCCGATTCAGCGTCAGGGGGCAGGTTATCATTCTGTGGACAAGGATGTGGACTTTGCCTCGGCGACAGCCCTCCGTCAGCACCAGAGGGACAAAGATTTCTTAGAACGCTTTATGCCTATTGTTGACCTCTTTGAGCAGGCTAGTAAGGTGAGCTGGGAAGACTATTTTCCCTTGCTCCGCTATCAAATTTTGTCAAATCCAGACCTAACCACCATTTATCAGGTCAATCAAGAAATGGCTGTGCGCATCAAAGCAGCTATCAAAAAAGCCCAGTCTGTAGAAGACTTGGTGGAAGTTGTTGCTACCAAGCGTTATACCAAGGCGCGTGTCAGACGCCTCTTGACCTATATCTTGGTGCAGGCCAGAGAAAGCGACTTGCCAGAAGCCATCCATGTCCTTGGATTTACCGAGAAAGGCAGAAAACATCTCAAGTCTCTGAAAGAGCAGGTCCATCTAGTCAGCCGAATTGGCAAAGAACCTTGGGATGCTATGACCCAAAAGGCAGACCAGATTTACCAACTAGGGAATCCAAGTATAGCAGAGCAGAATTTCGGCAGAGTACCCATTAGAATAGAATCAAACTAAGTCTACTGAAAGGTAGGCTTTTTGAGATTTTTTCGAATAAATAGATAGAAAAGAAAAATCTTGTACAAGTTCCTGACAATTTCTTTCTTTTTGTGTATAATAGTGGAAAAGAGGTAAAACGAGGTATGGTTATGGAAGCAGTTCTTTACTCAACATTCCGAAATCATTTAAAAGACTACATGAAGAAGGTAAACGATGAATTTGAGCCTTTAACGGTGGTCAATAAAAACCCAGATGAGGATATTGTAGTCCTTTCAAAGAGCGAGTGGGACAGTATTCAAGAAACCCTAAGAATCGCTCAAAACAAGGAACTTTCTGACAAGGTCTTGCGAGGAATGGCTCAAGTCCGAACTGGAAGTACTCAGGTCCATGTTATTGAGGAGTGAGAAATGCTGCTCAAATTTACAGAAGATGCCTGGGCGGATTATTGCTACTGGCAAACTCAGGACAAGAAAACATTAAAAAGAATCAATAAATTAATCAAGGATATTCAACGAGATCCTTTTGTAGGAATTGGGAAACCAGAACCACTCAAGTATGACTACCAAGGAGCCTGGTCACGTCGTATTGATGCAGAAAATCGCTTGATTTATATGATGGATGGAGATAGCGTGGCTTTCTTGTCCTTCAAAGATCATTACTAAGTCTACTGAAAGGTAGGCTTTTTTATTTTAGAAAATTTAGCTAGCAAATTGAAGATAAAATTTTTTGGAGAATGTTAGATTTCCTAAGTTAAAAATCAGTGAAAAATTTTTAGTATAATAACTAGATTCTTGTCCCTTGAATCCGCTTAATAACTGTTATTTTGTGGTATAATGAAGAGAATTGTTAATAATAAAAACAGGGGAAGCAAATGTCTAATTTCAAAGAAAAACTACCGCTATTCCAGTCGAACGATGTTCAGATTTCAAATGTAGTCAATGCAGTTTGGTCGATTGCGAATACCTTACGTGGGGCTTACCGTGCAGATAAGTATCGAGATGTCATCATTCCGATGTTTGTCTTGACTCGCTTAGAAGCTGCCTTATTGCCAACGAAAGACGAAGTAGTTGCACTTTATAAGTCAAATCCCAATACACCGGAAAAGGTTCTTGAGAATAAATCTGGCTACAAATACTATAATACCAGTTCTTTCACGCTAGAAAACCTTCAAAATGATCCCAATGCGATTGAAGAAAATTTTATTGCCTATCTAGATGGTTATTCTTGTCGTGTGAAGGACATTATCGAAAACCTTAAGTTTAAAGAACAGGTTCACACACTTGCACAGTCTGGACGTCTTTTTACAGTGATTAAGAAATTTTCTCAGATTGATTTATCGCCAAGTTCTGTGGACTCTATGGTGATGGGCTATATGTTCGAGGATATTATCCGCCGTTTTTCTGAAAATGAGGAAGCTGGTTCTCACTATACACCTCGTGAAGTCATTGCTCTAATGGTCAATCTGCTATTGATCGAAGCCAATGAAGAATTATTTGTCGATAAAAAAGAGTTGAAAATCTTAGATATGGCTGCTGGGACAGGTGGTATGCTAGCGACAGCCAAAAGTTACATCCGTAAGCTCGATACAGGGGCAACTGTCCGTCTTTTTGGTCAGGAAGTTTTACCTGAGACTTTCGGGATTGGTCAAGCGGATATGTTGATTCGTCAGGAAGACTCGGACTATTTCGTAAAGACCGATACATTAAAAGATCCGGATCCATTCCCAGATAAGAAGATGAGTTTTGTCATTGCCAATCCTCCCTTTGGTCAATCTTGGGGCGGGAAAGATGCGGATGATGGGGTCGAAGATGCTGTTAAGAAAGACCATAACCTCTTTGAGAGTACAGAAGGTCAACAAGGACGTTTTGTGGCGACTCCAGGTACTGGCGATGCCCAATTGCTTTTCCATCTTCATGGTTTAGCTAAACTAGAAGAAAATGGGCGAGCTGCTATTATTTCAAATGGTTCTCCTCTATTTTCTGGTGGTACTTCATCTGGAGAAAGTCAGATCCGTCGTTACATTCTTGAGAATGATTTGCTAGAAGCTATTATTGCCCTACCAGGACAGTTTTTCTACAATACAGGGATTGGGATTTATATCTGGATTTACAATAAAAACAAATCTCCTGAGCGTCAAAATAAGGTCCAGTTTATCGATGCGACAGAAGAGTTTGTTCCTTTGCGTAAATCTCTGGGACAAAAACGTCGTGAATTGTCTCAAGATAATATCCGCCAGATCCTCCAATGGTATGATGACTTTACAGAAAATGACCATGTGAAGATTTTTGAAAAGGAAGAATTTCTCTACCGAGAATACACTGTCATGCAACCTCTGCAACGTCGTGGCTACATTACCAAGGAAACTATTAAGAAGGCAAAAAGTGTTCCTTTCCTAGCTAAATTATTTGACGAATACCAGTATCAAGAATTGCTAGAGATGGAACTGCGCTCAGCCAAGGATGAGAAAAAATTACAAGACTTCGAAGTTGGAAAGGCCAAGCAAGAAGCTATCTTGGATGCTCTTGGTGAAGGAATCGCGGAAGAAAGTTATCCTAACTTTGAAAGCTTTGTCCAAGTCATTAAGGACTTATTGGGGGATATCAAGGTAACGCCTGCTAATATCAATGCTTTAGCCCTAGCTATGAGTGAAATGGACAAGACAGCAGAAGTCATCCGTACTAAGAAGAAAGACAAACCAAATGAGATTGCTGATGGGATTGTCTATGATAAGACAACCAAGGACAGTGAAATCGTTAAGCTGACAGAGGATGTTGAAGACTACTTTGCGCGTGAGGTTTATCCCCATGTACCTGACGCCCACTACTGGTTTGATGAAGAAAAGGGCTATGGAGCGGAGATTCCTTTTACCCGCTATTTCTATCACTACCAAGCACCAGAAAGTGCAGAGAAACTTTTATCAGAGTTCTATGACTTAGAAGCAGAACTACAGACTCTCTTGGAGGAACTAAAACATGACTAGGATGAAAGAGAGTGGCATTGACTGGATCGGACAGATACCAGAAGAGTGGAGAGTAAGGCCAATAAAGCATATAGTAGAGACGCCTGTTACTGATGGACCGCATGAAACACCAGTATTATTTGATACAGGAATCCCGTTTTTATCTGCAGAAGCTGTAAAAGATGGCGTTTTGGATTTTAATTATAAGCGTGGATATATTTCATTAAAAGATCATGAACGTTTTAAGAAAAAAATTTCACCAAAAAAAGATGATATTTTTATCGTAAAATCCGGTGCAACAACAGGAAATGTTGGTATAGTCAATACGGAAGAGATTTTTGATATTTGGTCTCCGTTAGCTTTAATTAGATGTAATAAAACATTAGCTATTCAAAAATACATTTATTTTTATTTGTTATCCACTCTGTTTAAATCCCAAGTAGAATTTAATTGGTCTTTTGGAACTCAACAAAATATAGGAATGGGGGTTATAGAAAGAATAAAAGTTATCCTACCCCCTGTATCGGAGCAGCAAAAAATTGTAGAGGTTCTAGACAAGAAAACTGCCCAGCTGAATAAGGTAAAAAGTTTACTGGAGGAGCAGATTCAAAAACTTAAAGACTACCGCGCCAGCTTGATTTATGAAACCGTCACAAAAGGATTGGATAAAACAGTCCCTATGAAGGATTCAGGTATCGACTGGATTGGACAGATACCTCAAGGGTGGGAGATAGTAAAATTTAAATATTTCTTTAATACTTCTAAAGGACTTAGTATTACTAAAGAATGTTTGGTTGACGAGGGAATTCCAGTCATAAATTATGGGCAAATACATTCTCGTATGACTAAACAAGTTCAGTCATGTGATGTTAGATTACCTTTTGTTTCGGACTATTATTTGTCAAAAAAAGGTGTGAATTTAAATCAAGGAGATTTTGTTTTTGCAGATACTTCTGAAGATTTGGAGGGTGCAGGGAATTTTTCTACTCGGTTAGATTCAACAGGTCAACTTTTAGCTGGATACCATACAATCATAGCTAGATTAAACGATTATGATGAACATGATTTTAGATACTTCATGCATTTGTTTGATTCTTTAGCTATTAGAAAACAGATTCAAAATAAAGTTAGCGGTATTAAAGTTTATAGTATTACTCAAGGTATCTTAAATAGTATTTTTGTAATTACACCGCCCAAAAACGAACAACAAAAAATTGCTAATCTTTTAGATAAAAAAACTGATCAAATTGATAACCTCATACAAATCAAGAATCAGCAAATTGATAATATTAACAAACAACGACAAACTCTTATTTATGATTATGTGACAGGGAAAAGGAGAGTGTAATAATAGTGTCTATTGAAGTAATAAAGAAAATACTTGAAAATGTTTCAACAGGTCAGTCTTGGTCATTACAAATAATCAAAATTAACACGTCTAAGAAAAAGGGATTGGAATACATTGCGAGAGAGATAGAGTTAAAACAAAAAGGTAGATTGACTGAGCATATTAATAGCCTTGCCAGTAAATATTTAGAGGATGAGGATAACGGTTTAGTACAATATAGGGAATGTAAAACTTACGATGGAACGGCGGATGCTCAAGTTATTTATAAATTAGAAAATTCAAGTGAACTGATTGAAAAAAATTACGGATTATTTTTAACAGCTTTGGCTAATCCTGATGTTGAAATTAATCCATTGGAGTTAAAGGCGAAAGCTTCTGTTATTGAGGGGATTATAAAGATTGAAAACGAGGAAGTTGCTGTAAAATTTATTTCAATGCAAAATCCTGTAACTACATTGAAGAATAGATTTTATCAGTCAAATGGTAAATTTACAGAAATATCAGATAAAGTTTTGACATTAAGAAATTCTATAGATGTGATAATTTATAGAGAAAATGTGTATATGTTAAATTTAGCAGGGGAAAAACTTTTTGATATGGAAAGAGCTTATCAAAAAATATGTAAGTCTAAAGTTGCTCTAATTCAAGAAAAAAATATCATTGAAGGGTTTGATACATTTAAAACATGTGCTACAACTGGTCATAATCCGAGAAAATTTGTATCATTTAATGACACTTATCTAAATAAATTAGAAGATGAAAAGAATAGAGAGAAGATTGCTCAAAAATTCAACATCAAACTAACAGATAATAGAAATTTGTTTGAAGCAAGTGAAGAAGGTGTACCAGATAAAATTGTAAAATTGCTTTGCCAAAAAGGAATGGTTGATCCGTTTGACGATAGTCCGATGGAAGTTTCGGGAACAAGAAAATGGATATAGCAAAAGGAATAATTTAGAATGTCAAAATTGTTTTTCTTTAGTTTGTACTTTACATCATTTACTCCATTGTGGATATCTATTTTGTTTATTGATATAAAAAGTTGTTTAGAAAAGTCCCAGTCTACAGTAGTGGAATTTTATAGTATTATTGTCATTCTAATTATATGGCTGATTAGTATTCTGATTATTATAATGGTCCTATTTTCAAAATATGAAGAAGGTACGACTAGATTCATTTTAAATTCGGTAAAAGAAGAAAAGTCTATTGCTTCTGAATATCTCTTGTCTTATATTCTTCCATTATTTGCTTTTGATTTTACAAAATGGGATAGTGTAATTCTATTTTTAATATTCTTTGTAACACTAGCTTTCTTATGTATAAGACACAATTATTTTAGTGTAAATATAGTTTTAGAAATCCTAAAGTATCAGGTTTATACTTGTAAAATTGAAAATGATGATCAAATAAGTGTTACAACTTCGATTATCAGCAGAAAAAATTTGATGGCTAAAAGGGGTGAGGAAATCCGATTAAAGGCATTAAATAATGAATATAAGTTAGATGTTTAATAATCAAAATTAGTTTATTTTAGCTGATTTATAGATTTGTACACAAAAATTATAGTATAAAAATTAGAAAGTGAGAAACTATGGCAAATTTGGGCTTGAAGGAGCGCTATGATTTCCAACAGTGGATTATCAAAGACTTAAAGGAAAAAAATGGTTATAGCCAGCGGGATGCTGCTCAGTACAATCCTCGATTAGCCATGGATGAGGAACTCCTATGGGATTTTCTGATGGAGACTCAGGAAGAGACCATGGATTATCTCCTTAAAAAACTGAGCAAGGAGACGATTATCACTCTCATCAATAAGGAAATCGTCAAGGGTGGTTTTTTGTTTGCCTTAAAAGAGGGAGTCTTTATTGAAAACAAGCAACTGCGTCTTCTCTATCGTAAACCTGCGACTAGTTTTAATGAAAAAGCTGTTCAGCAATATAAAGCCAATCGCTTGTCTGTAATTGAGGAAGTGGTTTATGAAGAGGGTGGCCGCATTGACCTTGTTATCTTTATCAATGGATTAGCGCTATTTGCCATCGAGCTCAAGTTTAATCCTAGTGGTCAGTCAGTTCAGGATGCCATCAAACAACTCAAGGGTCGCAATCCTAATAATCGTCTCTTTCGTTTTGAGCAGGGAGTCTTAGCTTCCTTTGCTGTAGATACTATGGAAATCTACATGACAACCCAGTTAAAGGGTCAAGAAACCTACTTCCTTCCCTTTAATATGGGGAAAGGGGAAGGTATTGATATGGGGAGTGGCAATCCTCACAACCCTAATGGTGTAGATACAGAGTACTTGTGGCTTGATGTATTGACCAAGGATAGTATTCTTCAGCTGATTGAAAGTTTTATCTTCTTTGAGCTTGATAAGAATGATGCTAAAAAGAGAACACTGATTTTTCCTAGGTACCATCAGCGAAGAGCTGTTAGCCTTCTCCTAGAAGACATGAAAGTCAATCATACTGACAGCAATTATCTGATTCAGCATTCGGCTGGTTCTGGTAAAACCAATACCATAGCATGGTTAGCTCATAGTCTGGTTTCACTTCATGATGACCAAAATAGAAATATCGTCGATACAGTTTTAATTGTCACAGACCGTATAGTAGTAGACCGTCAGTTACAAGATGCTGTTAAACAGATTAACCATAAGAACGGTGTTGTGAAGGTGATGGGTGATCGTGAGACATCTAGTGATTTAGCTGATGCCATTGCTGGGAACACAAAGATCATTGCAACGACTATCCATAAGTTTGCCCAGATTAACCAATCCAACTGGATGTCTGTAGGGAACACTGCGAAAAAGAAATTTGCCATCCTGATTGATGAAGCCCATAGTTCAACGACAGGCTCCTACATGAGTTCAGTTAGTCAGGTCTTGACTGAAACGGATACGGAGGATGGAACCATTGATGAGATTCAGGAAGTGACGGTTGCGGATGCCATTGAGCAGGAGATTGCGCGTACAGGAAAGCAAGACAATGTTTCAATCATTGCTTTTACAGCAACTCCTAAGGCAACTACCCTACAGTTGTTTGGTACAACACAGCCCGATGGCTCTAAAGCTCCTTTTGATGTCTACAGTATGAAGCAAGCTATAGAGGAAGGTTTTATCCTAGATGTCTTAGATAACTATACGACTTATAAAACCTACTACCAACTTAATAAAGTAGTAGAAGAAGATCCTGAACTAAAAACTACGCTTGCTAAGCGTAAGATTGCTAAATTCGTGGAATTATCTGATGAGAATATCAATCAAAAGGTTGAGATTATCATGGACCATTTTATCAGTCATGATATTATGGCAGAGTTGGGTGGTCAAGGAAAGGCCATGCTTGTGACCTCTGGTCGTGAAGTGGCGGTTAAGTACCAGTTGGCTTTTGAGAAATACTTTAGAGACCACAGTATCACCAGTATTGGTACCTTGATTGCTTTTTCTGGTAAGGTTGATTATCTAGGGAGAGAGTTCTCGGAATCTCAAATGAATCAGTTTAAGGAAGAGCAATTAAAAGAACGTTTTGATACTGATGCTTATCAGGTGTTGATAGTTGCGAACAAGTATCAAACTGGTTTTGACCAACCTAAGTTGGTTGCCATGTATGTGGATAAAAAATTGCGTAGTGTGGCTGCGGTGCAGACGTTGTCACGTCTGAACCGGATCTTTAGAGGCTATAACAAGAAAACATTTATCCTTGATTTTAAAAATACCTACGACGATATTCGCTCAGCCTTTGCTCCCTACTATCGAGAGACGATTTTAGCTGATACCATTGCTCCTAGTGATGTCTTAAAGTTGGATCGTAAAATTGATGAATATGGTATTTTGGACAGCGAAGAGGTTCAAGAGTTTAATCAATTTTTATATCAAGAAAAACGTTCAAGTAGAGAAAAACAAAAGATGGTCGCTTTGTTGAATAAAGGTTATGATAGAGTGAAACGTTTTGATGAAAAAGAACAATTGTCTATTCGAAAGGTTATTCGCGGTTTTCTTCGGATGTATACTTTCTTGATTCAGGCAACGGCTTATCAAAATGAAGTTTTACACGAACGATATAACTATCTTCAAAGTCTTGTTAAGATGATTGATGTTCGTTTAGGAGGAAATGATTTTACAATTGCAGATAAGATTGTCGTTGATTATATGAAACATAAGCAAACAGGTTCTTTCAGGGCAGTTTCTGAATTAGAATATCAGCCTGAATTAACTCTTCCTAAACCAAGTTTGAGCGATGTTACTGGAGATCAAGAAAAACATTTATCTGAAATCTTGGACGAAATGAACGAACAGTTAAATTTGAACATTGACCAGCAAGTTGGCTTAAGTGGAGCTGTTTCGATTCGTGAATTGATGAAAAAGAATCCAAGGCTTAAACAATCTGCGCGTGTTAATTCTAGGGAAGATTTCGTATTTGCCTTTGAAGAAGAAATTGACAATGTCTTGATAGAAGGGTACTCTCAGAGTCAGGATTTGTATGGTGCTCTATTAAATAATGATTCGTTCAAGAAGAGAGTAGCAAATATATTTTTTGATGATGTGTATAAAAGTTTGAAGGGATCCGAAGAATTGTAGTCCTAAAATTCACACAAAACTCTTCAATTTGGGTTTGTGAAAATCGGTTTTTTATGATAGAATATTAAGGAATGTATGTCATTCGATAAACAAATTTAATGAGGTAAAAACATGGAAATCATGACCATTGCGATTGTTGTTTTTGCCGTCATCATTGGTTTAGTCATTGGATATGTCAGCA
>ENA-OWLX01001120-OWLX01001120.1-metagenome-genome-assembly--contig:-NODE-1120-length-10267-cov-8.662162_pt1 | contig 10267 bp, 8 predicted proteins | sample MGYA00245351_ERZ651106 | MGnify/ENA primary metagenome ERZ651106 (study PRJEB26857, sample SAMEA4031768) | metagenome | biome: human; feature: oral; material: saliva | place: Philippines | collected 2014... | reverse complement strand
TCCATTGGCGCATTGGTTTGCGGACAACTGGATAGCCTCCACGCTCAGAAGTTCCATCAGGAAGAACCTCTTCGTTGGCGATGGCAGTTCCCAATTCTTCAACCCAGTTTACTGGCACTTCCGCTTCATAAGCCAAACCTTTTTCGTAAAGCTTGGTGAAGATCCACTGAGTCCATTTGTAGTAGTTTGGATCTGTTGTGTTAACTTCACGATCCCAGTCATAAGAAAATCCAAGTGCATTGATTTGGCGTTTGAAGTTGGCAATGTTTTCAGCTGTAAATTCTGCTGGGTCATTCCCCGTATCCATAGCATATTGCTCTGCAGGCAACCCAAAGGCATCCCAACCCATTGGGTGAAGGACATTGTAGCCCTGCGCACGTTTGTAACGGCTGAGGATATCGGTTGCAGTATAACCTTCTGGGTGACCTACGTGCAGACCCGCTCCAGACGGATAAGGGAACATATCAAGAGCATAAAACTTCGGTTTTGATGCATCTGTTCCTGTCTTAAATGTATGATGTTCTGCCCAGTAGCCCTGCCACTTAGGCTCAATTTCTTTATGATTGTAAAAACTCATGGTCTCTCTCCAATTTTGTGATGTTACTATTATACCATTTTTGAGGGAATTTGAAATGTGTTAAAAGAAAAAACTGTATACTGTATTTCATTAATTTTGATGGCTCTGAATTGCTCTATCACCCACTTTTTTATCTTATTGTTATGCGGGAAATCAAAGAGCAAAACAAGAAGCTTATCTCTTATAACACAAAATACTAATTTTAGACCGAAGATACGACTGGAATGCTAATTAATGTATTTACAGCTGACAACCTGTATTGCTTCCTGATTTATAAAGAGCATCGGATACAATATGAGGATAAATAAAAGACTACCATTTGTAAAACAGTAGTCCTTATTGTTTATTTTGAATTTACATAGGCGTCTACAGCGATGATAGCTTGAGCAACATCTGAAGGCGAAATCTTAAACGGCATCTGATGGATTGTCTCACCCTCCATAGTTGCTTGTTTACCAACTTTTATTAAATCATCATATCCAACTTGATCTAAATGCATTTCTTTTAGAGTTGTTGGCATACCAATTTTTTTGTAAAACTCAATATACTTATCAAGTTCTTCTTTTGGTCTATTTTCCAATAAAAGTTGTACCAAGGTTCCATAAGCTACTTTTTCACCATGTGTTAAATGATGAATGTCACCTGTCAATGCAGTAAAACCATTATGAATTGCATGCGCCGCAGCTAATCCTCCACTTTCAAAACCTAGGCCACTCAATAAAGTATTAGCTTCAACAATATTTTCTAATGCTGGTGTCACAACTTTAGCTTCACAAGCTGCCATAGCCTGTAAACCATCTGCAAACAGCGTTTCTTCACATTTCTTCGCAATTGCAACTCCAGCCAACGTTTGTTGTTGTCCTAACATAGTTTTTCCATTTGCCTGCATAACTGCACGCGCCTCAACCCAAGTTGCTAAACCATCTGCAATACCAGACGCTAATAAACGCTTAGGAGCTTGTGAAATAACTTTTGTATCAACCAAAACTAAATCTGGATTTTTAGAATAAAATAGATAATGATCAAATGCACCTTCATCTGTATAAATAACAGATAAAGCAGATACAGGTGCGTCGGTCGATGCAATTGTTGGAGCAATAATAACAGGCTTTTCAATCAAATCTGCAATAGCTTTTGCACTATCAATCGTCTTTCCACCACCAAGTCCGATAATACTATCACAGTTTTCTTTCTCAGCTAAGGCAACAACTCGATTGATTTCATTGTCAGAAGCTTCACCATTAAACTGGGCTAGAACAATATGGAAACCATACCTATGTAGGTAATCTTCAAATCGTTTTCCAACAATATCATAAACCAACTGATCGCATAATAGAATAGGACGATTTCCCAAATCCAATATTGATTTGGCATTTTCAAACAAGGCATTTTCCCCTTGAATATATCTAGAAGGGCTAGCAAAAATTCTCATATGTCTTTCCTCTCTATCTAAATGGAACGACTATTTTGAGTAACAAACCAGTCGTCAGAAAAGTCATCAACCGCCTTTTGGATAGATGGCATGGCGAAAGCTGATTCAAAAACATCTGCTCCTGCTGTAACAGCATGCGCACCTGCAGCTAAAGCATTATTTACTTGTGCTACATTTTTAAAGGATGCAGCTAAAATCTTACTAGGAGAGTTCTGTCTATCAATAGCAAGAGCTAATTGACGAATGACAGAATTTGAATCGATGTTCAGATTCTCCATTCTGTTATAATATGGAGCTAGGTAATCCGCTCCTGCTTCAATAGCTAATAATCCCTGAATAACTGTATAAATAGCTGTTGCAGTAATATGGTAGCCATCTTTTTTTAACACCTTTATTGCACGTAATCCATTTGGAGTAACAGGTACTTTGATAAATATATCATCTCCTGCTTGTCTCCGAATTTCATGAGCATCTTTTAAGATACCTTCAAAATCTTGAGAAATCACCTGAACATGAATAGAGGGTGCAGAGCCAATCAATTCTCTTACATCTTTGATTCGTTCAAAAAAATTAATAGAACCCTCTCTTTTTGCAATAGTGGGATTTGAAGTTACCCCAGCTAGCGGTAAAATTTCAGACCACTTTTTAATCTCATCTAAATTTAATGTGTCAAGCATAAATTCCATAAAAAGAACCTCTTTATTTTACAAAGTATGCTCAGTACGTCCTATAATATCATCTTGGGTTGCCTTAGAAAGAACATTGAAGAATGCAGAGTATCCTGCAACACGAACAATTAAATCTCTGTGTTTTTCAGGATGTTTCTGAGCGTCAATCAACGTCTCTCTGGAAACAACATTGTATTGAATATGGTACCCATGTAAACGATTAAAGAATGTTCGTAACAAAGCAATTAGTTTTAATTTATCTTCTTCTTTGGCTAACGTTTGAGGATTTACTTTCTGATTTAAGAGAACCCCACCTACGATTTCATCTGTTGGTAATTTTGAAACAGATTTTAAAACAGATGTAGGACCGTGTTGATCCATATTATGTGATGGTGAACAACCCTCTGCTAACGGTGTACCTGCGTTGCGTCCATCTGGAGTTGCTAATGTTCCACGTCCCTGCCCTACGTTGGCTGAGATAGAAGAGGTTCCTGAATAACGAATTCCTCCAATAGGACCTCTTCCATAACGTGTATTAGGATATTTAGCAATTTCATCAACATAAATGTCATAAGCAGCAGTAACCAATTTGTCAGCATAATCATCATCATTACCGTACTTAGGTGCATCATGAATCAACATTTCTTGAATGACCTTACCTTCTTCTCCGGCATAATCTGTTTCCAATGCATGCCAAAGTTGACTTGGGCTTATACGTTCTTCCTCAAATACCAACTTTTTAATTGCAGCTAATGAATCCGACAAATTTGCAATTCCAACTTGCAAACCTGATATATAATCATATACTGCTCCACCTTCTTTAAGATGTTTTCCACGACCAATACAATCATCAGTCAATGCTGAACATAGAATATCAGGAACTTCTCGTTCCAATGATAAATCAATAGAATTTTCAACAATAACACTCATTCGTGTCAAATATCTTAGTGTTTTATCCCAAGCATTTTCTAATTCAGAAAAGTTCTTCATATCCTTAAAATGACCAAAGCTTGGTGCAAACCGTTTCCCCGAAGCTGGATCAATTCCATCATTCATCGTGATAAGTAGAACCTTAGGGAAGTTCATATAACTCATGCCTGTGCAACGATATCCCCATTTTCCTGGAACTGCCGTTTCAACACATCCAATGGCACTGTAATCATAAGCATCATCTTCCAATACTCCTTTTGCAATAAAAGAAGGAATAATAATCTCATCATTATTAAATGCAGGCATACCAAAACCAAGTTTCATCACTTCAATACACTCATTCATGAAACGAGCATCTAAACCTGCATGGTAACGTACAGTTAGATTAGGTTGCGGTAGATGGGTTTGTGCAACTGATTTTAATACCAAATAAGATAATGGGTTAACAGCATCCTTCTTATCTCGAGTCTGTCCACCAATTGTAACATTTTGATATAAAGGACTTCCTGCTGAAGAAAATGTATGTGCTTGACTGCGAACCTTATTAATTGTAATTGTCTTAATCCAAAGATTTGTTAGACGTTCAACAATGCTATCTTCTGTTTCTTTACCACTTTCTAAATCAGCCTTCATATATGGATACATATATTGATCAAAACGGCCATATGAAAGAGAGTGGCCATTAGATTCAATTTGTAAAATACATTGAATAAACCAAACTGATTGAATAGCTTCTGCAAAAGTAGTTGCCGGTTCATATGGGACTCTAGAGCAAATATCTGCAATCTCAAGTAATTCTTTCTTACGTTTAGGATTTGCATTTTCGGCTAAACTTTTAGCAAGATCAACAAAGCGATTTGCATATACTTTAATAGCATCGATTACGATAAATATAGAGTCATAAAAATGATATTTATCAATACTTGCTGGATCTGTTAAATCTAGAGCTGCTTTCGCTTTACGAGCCCGCTCTTCAAAACCTCTTAAACCAAATTGCAACAGTTTCTGATAGTTAACTGCTAAGTGAGCATCTCCAGAATTCATCTTACCTTCCATACCGAAGAATCCTGTTTCCATATAAACAGACACTTCTTCAGGTAACAAGGCACCAGCTCTAGCACGTAAATTATTATTTTCCCAAAACGGAGCAATACTTCTAAGTTGTTCTTTTGTTTCTTCTGTAATATAGAAAACATCTCCATCACGCTTTTCAAAAAGATCCAACTCATTGAGAACAAATTCTAGCGTATATTCTGGAAAAATAGGAGCATCTTTATTGGAAGAAGCTTGATTTCCCGCAATCATAGATTCTTCTTCGATATAGATAGTCATATTTTCCAAAATTTCTTTCAGCATATAGGCGCGTTTTAGGACATTAGGTTGTTCCTTATATCGATCATAAGCGCGTGTTGCTAGAACCGCTCTCTCAGCATCAATATAAGGTTTTTTATTTAAAACATCTTCTCGATATTTGTTCATCCTTTCAGTAAGGCTGCCAAAATATTCTGTCTTGATTGTTGTTCTTGCTACTTCTGTATTTACCATCGTAAGCACCTTTCTTTCGAAAATATTTTTGTTTCTTTCGAAAATATAATACCTGGTTTTTTAGAAAATTTCAAGCTTTTAACTAGAAAAACTTTAACTCTCTAATTTTTAGCACAAATGTGTGTGTTTAATGATAATACACAAATGTTTTTTACATTTATCAAACTTCATTCTGATAAGCTAAACGATCCTGTACTTTAAAGAATGGGAAATAAACCAATGTAGACATCGCTAATATCACCAGCTGAGTAATAACTCCTTGCCATCCACCAACCATAAATCCTGAAATAATAGCTGGAGTACTCCAAGGTAATGTAACTCCTGAGAATGGTTGCATGAAACCTGTTGCAATAGCTCCATATACTATAACAGCTGCAAGTACAGGAACAAGAATGAAAGGTACAAACATAACTGGATTCATGACAATCGGAAATCCAAATACAACTGGCTCATTTACGTTAAATATTGCTGGAAAAGCTGCTACTTTCCCTAACGCTTGGTACTGTTTCGATTTTGCTGCAAAAAGCATCGCAACTACAAGACCAAACGTAATCCCTGAACCAGATAGAATTAAAAATGAATCTAAAAATTGTTGAGTAACAATATGTGCACCATTTTCTAATGATAGATTACCAGAGGCTAACATAGCTTTATTAGCATCAAGATTAGATAAAAGCAGAGCTGTCACTACTCCATTTACTACCGATTGCCCATGAACACCAAACCACCACAAAAATGATATAAAGAATGCAATTCCAATCGCACCATACAAAGATCCAGTTAAACCTTGCAACGGAACTTGAATAGCAGAATAAATCATTTCTATGAATGTTCCGCCATTAGTCAATGACTTCGCTAAAATATATACAATCATAGAAAATAAGAAAATTACAAATGCTGGAATCATTGCTTCAAACTGTTTCGCAATAGCTTGTGGAACTTGTTCTGGCATCTTAATAACAATTTTTCTCTTTATAAAGAAGGTATAAATACTTCCTACTACCAAACCTATAATGATAGCACCGATAATTCCTTGGCCTCCAAACCAAACTTTACTAATAGCGTCCCCAATCGCCTCACCTTGTTTAGGGATATAAGATGATCTTAGCAAAATAAAGAATGCAGATACAGATAGAACTCCAGCTGGTAAAGCCTCTACTCCGCTATTCTTAGCATAAGAATAGGCAATTGAAAAACAAGAAATTAGACCCATAATAGCAAAAGTTCCTGAATATACTTGCATAAACGGCTCTGTCCAATTAGCTCCAAAAACACTAGCAATGCTCTTATTTAATCCTTCAAACGGCAATTGTCCCATAATCAAGAATAAACTACCAACTACTGTCAATGGCAAAATTGCTAACATACCATCTTTTAGAGCTATAATACCACGCATATTCACAAACTTCATCATAGGTGCAATGATTTTTTGAACATCCATCTTTGCCATAATAAATCTCCTTTTCTTACCCACTAATCAAAGATAGGGCCAAATCTAATACTTTTTTCCCATCTAACATACCATAGTCCATCATCGGAATAACAGCTATCGGAACATCACACTTATCACAAATTTCTTTTGATTTATCTAATGTATAAGCAACTTGAGGCCCCAACAGTGCAACATCTAGATTTGGGGCATAATCCGCTAATTTAGACTGAGAAAACGCCTCTATTTCTGCCTCAACTCCACTAGATTGCGCTGCAATTTTCATATTATTTACAAGCATACCAGTAGAAAAGCCTGCTGCACAAAACAAACCAATCTTCACCATTATATTTTCCTCCTCTATGTTAATACTCTAGTATTATTTTTTATGAAGTTCTTTTCTCAAACTAATAATTTCTTTGATTAAATTAATCTCCGTCATACTAGTCATGAGATGATCTTGTGAATGAACAAAGAGAGCTGTAATTTCTGTCTTTGTACCAGACGCTTCCTGTGCCAAGAATTTTGTTTGTAGATTATGGGCTTCTAATAAGGCTGCATCAGCTAACTGGATTTCTTCTTCACATCGTTCACATGTACCGTTTTTTATGTAATCTAATGCTTTATAAATATGTTGTTTCGCATCGCCAGCATATAAAATTAAACCCATGATAATTTGATCTGGAACAATAATTTCCATAAATTCCTCCTCATTTCACTATGTAAAAAGCTTTTTTCATTTGAAATTTTAAAATTTTCTTTTGTAACTATAGAATACAACTACATAATAAAGTTGTCAATCTAAAAACAACAGATAAACTATTTTTATTTATTTAAGCACAAATGTGCAAATGATTAAAAATAAAAAACGATAAACTGAATCAGTCTATCATTTTCACTCACATAAAATATTTCGAAAAGAAAAATCACCATCTTCTTCCAAAACTTTTAAAATTGTATTTTTATCTGTAATCAAATGATTTACTAAATTAGCACGCAAGACAGAAAGAATCGAAGATACTTTCGTATCACCGTAAGCAACAGCTAAACTTTGAGGAATATTTTTTAAATCTTCCAAAGAGATTGCTATCGTTCTTTCCTGTAAGTTTTCATAGACTTCTTTACCTTTTGAATCAAAAAATCGACAACAAATTTCTCCTACAGTTTTAACTTTGGTCAATTCTTTAAAGTCATCCTCTGTAAGCATGTCTAACCATTGATGTTTTCCTTTATTGCTAAAATCACCAATTCCGACTACAGCTATATCTAAATCTTTCCAACTATTTTTCAAATCTTCAAAATATCTTGATTGCAAAATACCATCTGCTAACAATTTATTTTCTTGCACAATCGTTGCATTCATAAATGTACACTCTCCATGAAATTTTCTAGACATTTCATAAATCAGTGTATTCACATGGTATTTAGCGTGTATGTGACTAGGACCACCTGCTAGAGGATAGAAGTGAACATTTCGGACACTTTTACTGTGAATTAAATCTACTAAATTACTTAAACTTTTCCCCCAAGAAAAGCCAATTTTCATATTATCATCAATTAGATTCCTAAGGACGCCTGCTGCAACTTGAGAAATTCTTTCAGATAAAATTGTTGGATTATCATCAAATTCATTTGGAATAATTTCTAAACTTTCCAGACCATATTTTTCTTTTACATAATTTTCCAACTTAAACATATTGGTATCAAAATTCTCTATTTCAATTTTAACAATTCCTGCATTCCTTGCTTCTGTTAACATTCTACTAATAGAGGTTCTATAAATTCCTAATTTTGCTGCTATTTGTGACTGATTTAAGTTTTCAATATAATACAGATAAGCAATTTTAGAGAGCAGTTTATTCCTATCTTGATTCATACACTTAACCTCTTACGAAACTACCTTAACCATTATCCCAGCATTTTCTAATGTAGCTATATTTTGTTTAGAAAGTTTTTCGTCTGTTATTACTTCATAGACTTGACTTAAAGCAAATCTTCTTACTGTACCCCTTTTATCAAATTTACTTGAGTCAGTTAGCACAATGACTTTATCCGACGCTGCTGAAATATATTGAACTACCTCACTGCGCATTAAATCTTTTCCTGTAAAGCCCATCTCTTTATCGTAGCCATCTGTCCCAACAAAAGCTTGACGCACATGAAAAGTCTGTATCATTTCTTTTAATAAAGGTCCTACGGTAACCTGTGAATCTTTCTGAAACTCTCCACCAAGAACAATAACACGACATGAATCATAACCTCTTACAAAATTTGCTATAAAAAATGAATTTGTTACAATAGTGACATTTCTTTTTTGCTTGCAAATTTCCTCAGCAAGTAAAGCACAGGTTGAACCAGATTCTATCATTATTGTTTCATTATCTGATACCAATTTTACTGCTTCTTGAACAATTTTTCTCTTAATTTCATAATTAATTGACAAGCGTACATTTAAGTCATCTCCACTATTTAACACAGCATATCCATGCTCTCTGTGTAATAAGCCTTTTGACTCTAATTTATCTAAATCTTTTCTAATCGTTACTTTCGATACATTTAATTTTTCCGATAATGTATTAACATCAATCTTTTCATATTCTGATACTAATTTAATAATTTGTTCCAATCTTTTCATTTTACACCTCCGTTTTATTCTACCAAAATAAAAAGCAAAAAACAACAAATTAAACTTTCGTTCGTAATTGTTTTTCTTTCGTTTTTGTGATAGGATAGAATTATAAAGAGGAGGAACTCTTATGGAAATATCTAAAGGAATTATTTTTAATATTCAACACTTTTCAATTCATGACGGTCCGGGTATTCGTACAACTGTTTTTTTAAAAGGATGTCCTCTGCGCTGTCCATGGTGTTCTAATCCTGAATCTCAAAGAATGAAACCTGAAAAAATGAAAGATGCTCAACGTGAGAAATTCACTTTAGTCGGTGAAGAAAAAACTGTAGAAGAAATTATTGCAGAAGTATTGAAAGACAAAGAATTTTACGAAGAATCCGGTGGAGGTTTAACTTTATCTGGAGGTGAAATATTTGCTCAGTTTGAATTTGCTAAAGCTATCTTAAAGTCAGCTAAAGAACATCACATACACACTGCCATTGAAACTACTGCCTTTGTTGATCATGAAAAATTTGTTGATTTAATCCAATATGTGGATTTTATCTACACAGACCTAAAACATTATAATTCTATAAAACATAAAAAAGTGACTGGGGTTTTTAATCAAATGATTATTAAAAACATTCATTATGCTTTTTCTCAACATAAAACTATCGTTTTAAGAATCCCAGTTATTCCTGATTTTAATAATAGTTTAGAGGATGCAGAAGAATTCGCTACTCTATTTAACTCATTAAATATCGACCAAGTTCAACTACTCCCTTTTCATCAATTTGGTGAAAACAAATATCGTTTATTAAATCGGAAATATGAAATGGATGGAGTCAACGCACTTCATCCTGAAGATCTTATTGATTATCAAAAGGTATTTCTGAACCATCATATTAATTGTTATTTCTAGTTTATCTCCCTGAAATGCTCTAGCTATTTGCAGATAACAAGCATCTATAATACATACTTAACTTTTCAAAAGGTTTAGCTAAAAAATTTTAGCCAAACCTTTTCTATTTTACCTTGCTCTAGAATTTTTAAACTGCTATACTTATAACAGAAA
>ENA-OWLX01001119-OWLX01001119.1-metagenome-genome-assembly--contig:-NODE-1119-length-10267-cov-14.059538_pt1 | contig 10267 bp, 9 predicted proteins | sample MGYA00245351_ERZ651106 | MGnify/ENA primary metagenome ERZ651106 (study PRJEB26857, sample SAMEA4031768) | metagenome | biome: human; feature: oral; material: saliva | place: Philippines | collected 2014... | reverse complement strand
TGAAAAATGATATAAAGAGAGTATAATAAAAAAAGAGAAGTTATATTTATAAAGAGGTGTTTTGAAATGACAAAGAATTTTGCTCATAGGGGATTTAGTGGAAAATATCCAGAAAATACTATGCTAGCTTTTGAAAAGGCAGTTGAAATTGGAGCTGATGGAGCAGAACTAGATGTCCAACTTACAAAAGATGGAGAAGTAGTTATAATTCATGATGAAACAATAGACAGGACTACAGATGGAAAAGGCTATGTTGTAGATTATACTTATGAAGAGTTATCAAAATTTAATGCTTCGTATATCTATACTGGGAAAATGGGATTTAATAAAATTCCAACATTAAAAGAATATTTTGAATTGGTAAAAGATTTAGATTTTGTTACTAATATTGAATTAAAAACAGGAATAAATCAATATCTAGGAATAGAAGAAAAAGTGTATAAACTTATTAAAGAATATAAACTGGAAAAGAAGGTTATAATTTCAAGTTTTAATCATTTTTCTGTATTAAGAATGAAGAAAATAGCTCCTGAATTAAAATGTGGTTTCTTATCTGAAGATTGGATAATAGATGCTGGAGCATATACAGCTTCTCATGGGATTGAATGTTTTCATCCAAGATTTAATGATTTAATTCCTGAAGTTGTGGAAGAATTGAAAAAAAATAATATTGAAATTAACACTTGGACAGTTAATAAAGAAGAAGATATAAAGGACTTAATTTCTAAGGGGATAGATATCTTAATTGGTAATTATCCTGATTTAGTGAAGAAAATAATAAATGAAAATAAATAGGGGGTAGATATTATGGAAAGTTTGGAATTATTTTTGACAACTGTAAATAAGTGGCTTTGGGGAAGATGGCTTGTTTATGTACTTTTAGCATTAGGTATTTTGTATACATTTACTAATGGATTCATACAAGTTAGATACTTTAAATTTATTATGAAAAAGACTTTAGTTGACTCATTCAAAGCAAGAAATGATGAAAAAGGTTCAGGTTCTATTTCAACATTTAAAGCAATGATGGTAACACTTGCTGGAAATGTAGGAGGAGGAAATGTTGTAGGAGTTGCAACTGCAGTTGCTGCTGGAGGAATGGGAGCTGTTTTTTGGATGTGGGTAGCTGCATTTTTTGGAATGGCTTTAAAATATGGTGAAATAGTTCTATCTCAACTATATCGTGGAAAAGATTCAGAAGGAAACTTGCTAAGTGGACCTATGTACTATATTAGAGATGGATTGAAAGCTCCTTGGTTAGGAATTGTTATAGCAGTTTTGATGTGTACAAAGATGATGGGAGCAAATTTAGTGCAATCTAATACTATATCAGGAGTTTTAAAATCTAATTACAATGTTCCTACTTGGTTGACAGGAGTAATCTTAATTTGTTGTTTGATGGCAGTTGTATTAGGAGGGTTAAAAAGACTTGCTAATATAGCTACTTCATTAGTTCCTATAATGTCAATATTCTATGTTGCAGTAGGATTATTAGTAATATTATTAAATATCCAAGAAGTTCCAGGAGTATTTAAAGAAATATTCACACAAGCCTTTTCTATGAAAGCAGCAGCAGGTGGAACAGGAGGATATATTATAGCAAGAGCTATGCAATATGGTATAACACGTGGTATGTACTCAAATGAAGCTGGGGAAGGAACAGCACCTTTTGCACATGGTTCAGCAATAGTAGATCATCCTTGTGAAGAAGGAATAACAGGTGTAACAGAAGTATTCTTAGATACTATAATAATTTGTTCTATAACAGCAATAGTTATTGGAGTAACAGGAATCTATCAATCAGATTTAAGCCCAGCTGTAATGGCAATAGAATCTTTTGGAACAGTATGGGAACCACTAAAACATTTAGCAACATTTGCACTTTTACTTTTCTGTTTTACAACTTTGATGGGACAATGGTTCAATGCAGCTAAAAGTTTTACTTATGCTTTTGGTCCTAAAGTTACAGATAAAGTAAGATTTGTATTCCCATTCTTATGTATAATTGGAGCTATAACAAAAATAAGTTTAGTTTGGACAATACAAGACGTTGCAATGGGATTAGTTATAATACCTAACTTAATTGCATTGATAATTTTATTCCCTCAAGTTAGTAAACAAACAAAAGATTATTTTTCTAAACAAAAATAAAGGGAAATTAAAATAACTGTATTTGAAAAAAATAGCAACTCAAAAAGTTGGAGGAAACATTGTCGCTCAGAATGACGCTCAGTATGTCGCTCAGGATAATATAATTCTTGTAGAGTTTATAAAAGAAAAAATATAATAAAAAAGCAATCTGTAAAGGTTGCTTTTTCTTTTAGCAGTCAAATTAGGTTACGAAAATAAATACATGTAAAAAAGCCAACTATAAGATTTTTAATCTACAATTGGCTTATTCTTTTTACTTAATCTACAAGTTCAGGATTAATGAAAGGTATAACTAATTCACAAACTTCATCTTTTTCATTAAGTCCATATAAACTCATATAGTAACCATCTCCAAAACCTGTTTCAAACATTGCAATTTTATGATTTGTTCCAGGAATCTCCCAATGTATGAACTGTTTTCCTTGGAAAAATTTAGAAAAATAATCGTTATAGTGATTTTTATTAGGATTATTTTTAATCCAATCATACCAAAATTTAGTATATTCTTCTGCAACAGTAGCATCACAAAAACTTGCTAGCCCAGCATCAACTCCAAAACCATTGAAGCTACTAGACTTGTTTTGAGTTTGTTCATAACGAATAATCTTATCATTTCTTATTTTTAATCTTGCTCCAACAATCCTTTTAGATATAGTCTTTGAGTTTAAAATTGCAAGCTCAACTTCATATTTTCCAATAGGAATAGTTCTATCTAAGATTTTTCTGCCGTCTTCACTATGTAAATAACATAAAGGGTCAGCAATAATTACCTGTCCTGTTGGAAAATCAACTTCTCCAATAGTATGTAGGCTTATTTTATTTGATTCTGTAAAAAGATTTTCTATGAATTCTTTTGAATATTCATCTTTTCTTAAAAAGCTTAAATTCTTTTCAAAAGCTATCATAAAAGGTGATTTTACTTTTTCCCTTATTTGCTCATTAGTTTTTGCATTGATAAAATACTTATCTCCATCTTCTTCTATAAAAATTAAATCTGTTCCTATAGGCATTTCATAGACATTTAAAATAGTAGGCTCTATATTTATTAAAGTGTTTAAATCAACAACAGTAAGATTCTTTGGATCATTTACATAGTCATCATTATCACTATCACCAAAAGCCATCCAACCAGTGTCAATATTATTAAGAGGTTCTTCACGAAACAACCATCTAAATTTAGTTTCACCATTCAATATAGATTTTGTTACAATACAAGAACCAGCATTCTCAACATATTTTTTCATTATAGTTTCTCCAATTCACACTTTATTTTTCATCGTCCACTTTTTTTATTTTAACGAATCTATCTTCTGACTTGTAGGCAGAATAAAATGATATTCCAAATCCAATAATTAAAATAGCACCATTGATTAACATGTCTCTTATGAAACCAGATCTTGCAACTGGAGTTTCCCAAATAATATCAGGGGCTTCTTTTAGAACCTCAGTAAAAGTTACCATATATTCTTCTTTGTAGAAATTATATAATCTCCAAGTATATTCTAAGAAAGTTCCTATAAATAGTGAAATTGCTGATAGAATAAAAATAATAACTGCAGAGAATATTGAAATTTTCTTAGCTAAATATTTATATACCCCAAAAGATGCAGCGGTTAAAAATGCAGGGACTGCCCATACATAATAGCCAGCCATTCCAATAAGAACATAGGCTACAATTCCAACTAAAGAGATACCAAATACTCCTAAAATACCTAAGATATAATTCTCACTGGTATTGATATTTTCTATTTTCTTTGATTCTAAGTCTTTTACAACTTTTTTGTATTCAGCCTCAGTTAGATATAAATAATTAGCTCCTACATCGTAAATAGATGGGCTAGTTTCATTATCACCATCAAAAAAGCCACCAGTTGTGAAAGAATTTCTTTTTAAAACACTAGTAACATTTTCTATAATTTCATCAAACTTCTTTTTGTTTGAAGATGTAAGAAAAGGAATTTTATATCTAATGGTAACAGTAGTATTCTTAGCTGTGATACTCTCTTTTTTATAAATTCCCTCTCCTCTTAAAAGTTGAACTAAAGATTTATGTTCCTCATCTTTATGTGCTCCTATTGTGATAGAACATTCTTTTGCATTAAAATTTACTGTACACCAGTAACCATTTATCTTTCCGGCATACCATACAATAGAAAATTTATTTTTCAATTGCTTTAATTGATAGTCTGTTTTTAAAAAGTTAAAGCTTGGCATAATAATTTCCTCCCTACAAGAATTATGTTATTTTTTAATAAAAGATTTAGCTTCTTTTAGAATTTCAAATAAATCTTTTTCTGAAAGTTCATCTTGTGAACCAATTGCCACTATAATTTCTAAGGTAGTTTTGCTATTATCAAAATTATGTATATTATAACCATAACCAACCTCAGGATCAAATATACCAATCATTATAGTATCTTTGTCTTTGTATATGATATCACAACCTTGTTCAATATATCCTTCCTCTAAAGAATCAATCTTTTTAGGATTTTTGAAGTCTACACTTGATATCTTTTCATACATAAAGATTCTGAATACATCTCTATTATCATCTTTATCTTTAAATTCAAAATATTTTTCATTCTCTTCTACTATGTTAAATTCTGAACTAATTTTTTCTTTATCAAGAATGTCTCTTATATCTTTATCTTTTCCGCAAGCAACAAAAACTAATGCTAAAAGACTTAAGAAAAGTACTAGAATTTTTTTCATAATCAATCTCCTTTTTAAAAATTAATGCAATCTTATTATTTAATAAAAGATTTAGCTTCATCTAAAAGATTAAATAATTCATCTTCAGATAGCTCTTTATCAGAACCAATTGAAACCGCCATCATTAATTCAGTTTTACTGTCATCAAAGCTTTGTATATTATAGGCATAACTATTATCTTGTGCTAAAACTAACACTATTATAGTACTTTCATCTTTGTATATGATTTCACAATTCTTTCCAAGATAGAACTCTTCCAATTTATCAATTTTTTTAGGATTTTTAAAGTCTACACTTTTCATTTTTTGAAAATTAAAAATTCTATATGCTGATCTAGATTCATCTTTATCTGTAAATTTAATCTGTTCATTATCTTGTTTTTCTATATTGAATTCAGAGTTAATTCTTTCCATATCCAGATAGCTTTCTATATCTTTATCTTTTCCACAAGCAACAAAAGTTAATGCCAAAACTGCTAAAAGAAATATCAAAAATTTTTTCATAATTTTATCCCCCTTAAAAAAATGTTAATAAAAAGTATATTGCCATTAGAAAGTATAACATACTTTTCATAATAGTTTCAATAATTTTAAGGAATGTTTACATAATTTTATAGTTTTTGTTTGAAACTAATCTTAGTTTTAACAATTGAAAATAGCTAGAAAATATACTATAATTATCTAACAAAGATAAAAAGAGAAGTGTATTATTTTTATAATGGAAATAGTACTTAATTTGAAGGGAGAAAAAAATGCCAATTCGTGTTGCAAATGATATACCGGCTAAAAATCAATTAACAGAAGAAGGAATTATTTTTATAGAAGAAACTCGTGCTAATACACAAGATATCCGTCCATTAAATATTTTAATATTAAATCTAATGCCTAAAAAAGAAGAAACTGAAACTCAATTACTTCGTCTTATAGGAAATTCACCTTTACAAATAAATGTTGAATTTCTTATGGTGAAAGATCATGAATCTAAAAATACAAATTTAAGCCATATAGAAAAATTCTATCAATATTTTGATGATATAAAAGATAATTTCTATGATGCTTTAATAATTACAGGTGCTCCTGTTGAGCAGATGGAATATGAAGAAGTAGACTATTGGAATGAATTACAAAAAATATTTGAATGGAGTAAAACTCATGTTTTCTCATGTTTACATATATGTTGGGCAGCACAAGCTCGTCTATATAACGACTACAAGATTGCTAAAACAATTCAACCAGCAAAAGTCTTTGGAGTGTTTGAACATGAAATAGTTGAGTCAGGAAATCCTTTAATTCGTGGATTTAGTGATGTATTCTTAGCACCTCATTCAAGACATACTCATATAGATGAAAATAAACTAGCTTCAACAAAAGAACTAGAAATTTTAGCAAAATCAGAAGTGGGTTCTTTACTTATAAGTACTGAAGATTTAAGAAAAATCTTTATTACAGGACATTTAGAATATGATAGAGAAACTTTATTAGGAGAATATAGAAGAGATAAGGACAAGGGACTAGAAATACAAGTACCTGTAAATTATTTTCCAAATGATGACGATACTAAAAAACCTTTACAAACTTGGAAAACAACAGCACATTTATTCTACCATAATTGGTTAAATGCTGTTTATCAACTAACACCTTATGATTTAAAAGACTTAGCTAAATAATTTTACTTTGGGGGGATTTACATGAAAAAATTTTTTGTTACTTTAATTTTAATGTTATCTGTATTTTCTATTGCCAATGCTCACCCATTTAAAACTGAAAAAGAATTGAATAACTTTTTTAGTAAAATTGATCAACTGATAAAGGAAGAATTAAAAAAAGACTATAGAGAAGAAATGACTAAAAGAAAAGGAACAGCTGATAGGGAATATACATTTGAAATGGAAGATGATAGAACTGTCCTTATTACAAGAAGTATTGCTGGTATAAAACCAGAAACTGAAATCACTCAATATTTCAATAGTGAGGGAAAATTGTATATGATTTCTTCTCTTACTAGTGAAACAGAAAAGGATCTTTATGCCTTATACAGAAAGTATGATAAAAATGGAAATCTGTTTATATATAGTTATGCTATTGATGGAAAAAATACAGATAGAGGCTATTATAGTGATGGAAAGTTGGCATATATTCTAGAATTAAAAATTATAAAAGGACAACCTCCTATTCCAAATGGAAAATACATCGAGTACTATAAAAATGGACAAATAAAAGTACAAGGAAATAATAAAGACGGTAAAAGAGATGGAGAGTTTAAAGCCTTCCTTAGAAATGGTAAAAGTGCAGGTTCTGTTTTCTACAAAGATGGAAAAATTATAAAATCTACTTTAGTTAAAGCTATGAAAGATAATGCTAGTTTCTCTCCAATAAGTTATGCCAATTATGATTTGGATACTTCTTACTCTATAGGAGGAGTAAATTTCCCGAATAAACTTTTAAAAAGATATCGTATGTATGACAAAAAAGGAGTTCTTAATGGGAATAGTATAAGCTATTATGAAGAAGGAAATATTCAATCAATTTTTCCTTATAAAAATAATCTAATTGAGGGTCTAGTTATTAGATATTATGAAAATGGGAATATTAAAGAAGAAGTTAATTATAAAAGCGATAAAATGAATGGTGAAGCAAAATCTTATGATGAAAATGGTAAGTTAAATGGAAGAACTATTTTTAAAGACGATATCAGACTTGAAGATGATGTTTATAAAGAAAATGAGATATTGAAAAATACTTTTAAAAATGGAGAACTTGTAAAACAAGATATTTGTGAGTTGAATGGGACTTTAAAAGAAAGAAGAATATTAAATGGAGATGAAATGGAGTATTCAACTTTTTATCCAAACGGGAATGTTAAACAAAAAATTCTAACTAAAGATAAAATAATAATAAAAGAACAAATTTATGCTAGAAGTGGCAATATTATGTCTAATAGTTTTTTCTCTGATGGAAAATTTGTAACAGAGTATTTTGAATATTATCCAGATGGAAAACTTTTTAGAAAAATAGTTGGTGTTGATGGAAAACTAAATGGAGATTCAATTGAATATTATCCTAGTGGAAATATTAAAGAAAAAATTTTTTTTGTTGATGATAAAATGAATGGAGAAGACATTGAGTACTATGAAAATGGAGTTGTGAAAGAAAAATCTTATTTCATAAATGATGAAGAAGAGGGAGAACATTTTTTCTATGATGTAAAAGGAAAATTAATAAAAACTGAAATTTATAAAAATGATATAAAGCAATAATTTTAGTGGGATAAGGAGAGAATTTCTATGAGAAAAATTTTTATTATTCTATTTTTGATGTTATCTATTTTTACAGTAATAAATGCTCATCCATTTAAAACTGAAAAAGAACTTCAAGATTTTTATGCTAAGATTGACAAAGAAGTTGATAAAGAATTAAAAACAGATTATATAAAACTTTTTGAAGAAAGAAAAGCTAATTTAAAAGAAAAAGCAAGTGATGATATTACAGAGAAAAATTTAGAAGATGACGAATATCTTTTTGTTTTTAAAAACGAGAAATTAGAAATGGTCTTTAAAAAGGAGATTCTTAATGGAAAATTTGGAACTTTAAGTAGACTATATGAAAATGGTAAAAAAAGTAGAATAGTATGTTTAAGTGCAGGAAATCCTGCTTATTATGGTACTGTTAAATATTTTAGAGAAAATGGAACTCCTTTATATAGTGGACAATTTTATGATGGAAAAATGGAAGGAATGTATAGGGAATACTATGACAGTGGAAAACTTTTAATGGAAGCTCATTTTTCTAATAATAAAGAAAATGGTCTAGAAAAAATATATTATGAAAATGGTAAAATTTCAAGTATCAAAAACTATAAAAATGGTGTAGTTGATGGAGAATATATAGAATATTACACAGATGGAGAGTTAAAACTTAAAGGAAGATATAAAAATGGACTTAGAGATGGAGAATTTAAGACATATTTAATGAATGCTAAAAGTGCTGGTTCAATCTTTTATAAAGATGGAAAAGAAATAAAATCAACTCTTACAGACTATATGAAAGAAGATGTATTTTTTAATTTCCCTGATAAAATGGAAGCTCAAATGAATGTTGGAGATGAAAAAGAAAAAGAGCTTATAAAAGAAATGGAAGAACATGGTGGATATCATATGTTAGGAATAGATACCTATCCTAATGGTAGAGTTATGAGAGTTGTTCCATATAATCAACAAGGGATATATGATGGTACATTTAGACAATATTATGAAAGTGGACAATTAGCACAAAAAGGTTATTACAAAAATGGTTTAGGACAAGGGGAATATATTTGGTACTATGAAGAGGGAAGCATAAAACAAAAAGTTTTCTATAAAGATGATAAAATAGAAGGAATTGTAACTTCATTCTATCCAGATGGTAAAATTGCTCAAACTGTTAACTATATTAATGGAAAAAGAGAAGGAGAATTAATAGAATATTATGAAAATGGGCAAATAAAAGAAAAAAGATTCTATGTCAATGGCAAAGAGGAAGGAAAAAGCTTATTCTATGATGAAAAAGAGAAGCTAATAAAAACTGAAGTTTATAAAAATGGGGTAAAGCAATAATTCCATACTAAATAAGGAGTGATTTCTATGAAAAGATTTTTAACTATTTTAATTTTAATGCTATCTGTATTTTCTATTGCTAATGCTCATCCATTTAAAAGCGAGAAAGAGCTTTATGATTTCTATGCTGAAATAGACAAAAAGATATTTGCTGAAAAAAATAAGCCTATTGTTAGAAAAAAATTTCCAAGAAAATTAACTAAAGAAGAACAAAGTAAAGTGCCTCTTGATAATAGGAATTACACTGTAGATGAAATAGTTGGAAATGATAAATTAGTATATAGTGCTTTTGATAATCATTTAATGTATATATTTCAGTTAAATCAAAAAGGTAAAGAAGAAGGTGTTTCTAGATTTTTTGATGAAGATGAAAATTTAGTAAAAATTTGTTATGGCAGCGATTTAAATGGATTAATGGGAATTTTAAGAGAGTACGATTCCAATGGAAAATTAATAATTGAAATTCCATATTATGCACATAAAGTAAATGGTAATAGAAAAATTTATTATGAAAGTGGAGCATTAAGAGAAGATTACCATTATTACAATGATAAAGAAGATGGACAAGGAATTATATATTTTGAAAATGGACAAAAAATGCAAGTAGAAAATTATAAGAATGGTTTAAAAGTTGGAGATTACTATCAATATTTTGAAGATGGAACTCTTGCTACAAAAGGTTTCTTTGTAAATGGAAAAGAAGAAGGAGTTTTTGAACTTTACAATCGTGAAGGTAAAAAATTTAAAGAGTTAGTTTTCAAAAAAGGTAAAAAAATTGAAGAAAGAGAAATAAACCACTACAAATTAAAAAAG
>ENA-OWLX01001116-OWLX01001116.1-metagenome-genome-assembly--contig:-NODE-1116-length-10275-cov-41.375245_pt1 | contig 10275 bp, 12 predicted proteins | sample MGYA00245351_ERZ651106 | MGnify/ENA primary metagenome ERZ651106 (study PRJEB26857, sample SAMEA4031768) | metagenome | biome: human; feature: oral; material: saliva | place: Philippines | collected 2014... | reverse complement strand
ATGTACCAGGATTTACGCAGACAGGATTCAATGCGGAAGATTTTCCTTTCTAAGGAGACAAAATGGAACTAAGAGATTATCAAGAGGAAGCAAGAACGGCTATAGCAAGCGAGTGGGAGAAGGGAGTCAAGAAAACGCTCCTGGTGCTGCCTACAGGGTGCGGGAAAACGATAGTCTTTTCAAAAGTCATCGAAGATAGAGTAAAGCTTGGAGAGCGTGTGCTAATTTTAGCACACCGCTCCGAGTTGCTTGACCAGGCATCAGACAAGCTCGCAAAAGCAACAGGCATTTTTACAGCTACAGAAAAGGCGGAACAAAGCTGCCTTAATAGCTGGTTCAGAGTGGTGGTTGGATCTGTACAAACTTTGCAAAGACCTAAGCGCCTTGCACAGTTTGACAAAGACTACTTTGACACCATCGTGGTGGATGAAGCTCATCACTGCATTTCAGACAGTTATCAAAGAGTACTAGAACACTTTAGCAATGCGAACGTACTTGGTGTTACAGCTACGCCAGATCGCGGAGACATGCGTAATCTAGGATCATACTTTGAGAGCCTAGCATATGAGTACACTCTTCCAAAGGCAATCAAAAACGGATATCTAAGTCCAATTAAAGCTTTAACAATTCCGCTTGAGCTAGACTTGAGCGCAGTATCAATGCAGTCAGGAGACTTTAAGGCAAGCGAGGTAGGTACAGCGCTAGATCCTTACCTAGAACAGATTGCAGATGAAATGCTTAAGTATTGCACAGATAAAAAGACGGTAGTGTTCCTGCCACTTGTGAAGACGTCTCAAAAGTTTAGAGACATTCTAAACGAAAAGGGATTTAAAGCAGCAGAGGTTAACGGGGATAGCAAAGACAGAGCAGAGGTATTAGACGATTTTAGCAAAGGAAAATACAACGTACTTTGCAATTCTATGCTTCTAACAGAGGGATGGGATGAGCCATCAGTCGACTGCATTGTGGTTCTAAGACCAACTAAAGTGAGATCACTTTACTCGCAGATGGTAGGCAGAGGAACGAGGCTATATCCAGGGAAAGAAGATTTATTATTGCTCGATTTCCTATGGCATACAGAAAGACACGAGCTTTGCCATCCAGCAAGCCTTATTTGTGAAAATGAGGAAGTTGCAAAGAAGATGACTGAAAATATGGAGATTGCTGCAGGCACTGCTATAGACATAGAAGAGGCTGAGGAAAAGGCTGCATTGGATGTAGTAGCTCAAAGAGAAGAGGCTCTTGCTAAGCAATTAGAGGAAATGAGAAGACGCAAGCGCAAGCTTGTAGATCCGTTACAGTTTGAAATGAGCATACAGGCAGAAGATTTGTCAACATACATCCCTTCGTTTGGTTGGGAAATGGCACCGCCATCTAACAAGCAGATTAAAGCACTTGAAAAGTGCGGAATATTCCCTGACACAATCGACAATGCTGGCAAGGCTTCGATGATTTTAGACAGACTAAGCAAACGCAGAGACGAAGGACTTACAACACCTAAGCAGATTAGATTCCTTGAGGGGAAAGGGTTTAAGCATGTAGGCATGTGGCAATTCCAGGATGCAAAGAATCTAATTGATAGAATCGCTGTAAATGGATGGAGAGTGCCTAAAGGCATTAATCCTGCAGAGTATAAGCCTGAAGTTAAGCCTTACTATGATAAGTATAATACGGCATCAACACACGTTGAAAAACACGGAAATCATATAGGAGTATATGATAATTTCGGAAATAATGTAAGCAAGCAAGTGGCTGGTGCTAAAGGGTTGTGGCTCCCCCATTCGGAATAGGAGATAAGAACAATGGAACGAAATCATCTTGAACTATTACAGCATATAAATCCATCGCTCTTGAACTATCAGGAATGGGTGAACGTAGGCATGGCCCTTAAATATGAAGGCTATACAGCATCTGATTGGGACTCATGGAGTGCGCAGGACAGCAAAAGGTACCATCAAGGGGAATGCTTTAAGAAATGGGATGGATTCACAGGCAATGGAACACCTGTGACCGGAGGAACAATATTTCAGCTTGCTATAGAGCAAGGCTGGACTCCTCCGGAGAAAACGTCACACGAGCTAAACTGGGATGACGAGATAGGAAAAGACTACAAACTCATCGATGAGGCTTGGCTTGAAGCTAAGGAAATAAGGGAGCCGGACGACGAAAGATGGGAGCCGGTCAAGGAACTTATTACTTATATTGAAACGCTCTTTGAAAGCACTGAAAACGTTGGATATGTCACAGAGGTTTGGGAGAAAGACGACAAGTGCATGCCAGGCAAAGGCTCATACGACCGAACTGCAGGACAACTCATAGAAGCACTATCTAAATGCAATGGCGACATAGGCGCTGTCATAGGAGACTACAAAGAGAAAGCTGGTGCATGGATAAGATTCAACCCACTAGATGGCAAGGGCGTTAAAAACGAGAATGTGACAGACTATAGGTACACGCTCGTCGAATCGGACAGCATGGAACTAGAAAAGCAAAATGCAATCATTAGAGAGCTTGAGCTTCCTGTAGCTTGCCTTGTATCGTCTGGAGGGAAATCCATACACGCAATCGTCAAAGTGGATGCTAATAGCTATGAAGAGTATCGCAAAAGAGTAGATTACATTTACTCGATTTGTAAGAAAAATGGACTAGACATAGACGCACAAAATAGAAACCCTTCGAGGCTATCTAGAATGCCTGGAGTAATGCGCAAAGGTCGAAAGCAGTTTCTCATAGATACAAACATCGGAAAAGGCAGCTACGAGGATTGGTACAAATACATCGAGGACTTAAACGACGACTTGCCTGATCCAGAAGGGCTAGAGAGGTGTTGGGATGATATGCCTGAGCTTGCGCCTGAGTTAATTCATGGAGTACTAAGGCAAGGCCACAAAATGCTTATTGCAGGACCATCAAAGGCAGGTAAATCATTTGCTCTTATAGAGATGTGTATTGCGATAGCAGAGGGTACTAAATGGCTAAACTGGCAGTGTAGTCAGGGCAGAGTGCTTTATGTCAACCTTGAGCTAGATCGAGCATCGTGTTTACACCGATTCAAGGACGTTTACAAGGCGGTTGGAATCAAGCCTCAAAACATTAACAACATTGATATTTGGAACTTAAGAGGCAAGACAGTACCAATGGACAAATTAGCGCCTAAATTGATTCGTAGAGCGCTTAAAAAGGGTTATATAGCAGTTATCATTGACCCTATATATAAAGTCCTTACAGGCGATGAAAACAGCGCAGATCAGATGGCTCATTTTACAAACCAATTTGACAAGGTGGCGACCGAACTAGGTTCAAGTGTAATCTACTGTCACCACCACTCAAAAGGCGCCCAGGGCAATAAAAAGAGCCTAGACAGGGCATCAGGCAGCGGAGTATTCGCAAGAGACCCTGACGCACTCATAGATCTTATAGAGCTAGAGCTTACGGAGGAAATATATTCAATGCAGCTCAACCAGGCTAAGTGCAAGGTATTTGATGAGGCTATTCGGTCAAATAATCCAGGTTATTATGACGAGCACGTTGGACTAGACGACGCCTTGAGCTTGCCTCAGATTACAAGCCATGCAAACAGAGCGCTAACGCAAAGTGCACTGCTAAAGTGTTCTATAGAATGTAACAAAGTTGAAGACGAAATCCGAACACTGAGCGCTTGGAGAGTGAGTGGAACGCTCAGAGAATTTGCCAAGTTTAAGCCGGTGAACATGTGGTTCAGGTATCCAAAGCACGAGGTTGACGAGGCTGGAGTACTTGCTGATATAGAGACAGAATCGGCTCAGCCAACATGGAAAAAGGCTATAGAAGAACGAAAGAAAAATGCCAAAGAGCAAAAGGAAGAGCAGCTAAATGAGTTTGAGATAGCTTTTTCGAATCTCGAAATGGATGGTGAGGTGCTCTTATCTGACCTTGCAGAAGCTTTAGGCTTAACATCACACAAACAAATTGGACTATGGTTCGGTAACGGAAAAAAGGCTCGTCCTGAGTACAAAAAACGCTACGAAACTTATGGAGAAGTTGGTGGTGAAAAATACATCAGGCGTAAAGCCGAGGGGTGTAGCGAACCATAAAAATATAGGTGAGCACACCCAGGTGGGTGCACCTACGATTTTACGGTCGAGTACACTGTTCAGACCGGGTGGGTGCACCCCTATACTACGTATAGGTGTTTACACACCCCCATGCAAGCATGTACACACCCCTGTGTGGTGTGGCGTTAACTTCTCGCCACGCCCACACACAGGAGTGGTCATACATGCACCGCGCGAAAAGGAGAAAGAGAAATGAGAAAAAATAATAAACTACTTCAATCAGCGAGAATGATGCCACCACTTGTGCATAATGTGAACAAACACAATGAATTGGATTTTGATATTTCTAAAAGTGAAGTTGTGAATTGGATAATAAGACAGCCAGAAGTTTTAGAATACATTTTTAGACAAGTTAAGGGAAACCGTTTTGTTGAAGGACTGATTGAATATGACCCAAAAACAAATACTTGGAAAGGGATTGATTATCATGATTGAATTTTTTATGGCGATGATTCCGCCAACAAAAACACATCAGGAAAAACGAGCGACAATTTGCTCAGATAGAAAAATTAGATTTTACGAAGATGAGGAACTAAAAGCTGTAAGGCAAAAACTAAAAGCTAACCTGACAAAATTTAGACCCAATCGAAAAGCAATAGGTCCGGTAAGGCTCGTAGTGAAATGGTGTTTCCCAATTAAGGGCAAGCACAAAAATGGAGAGTGGAAAATAACTAGGCCTGATGTGGATAACTCAAACAAGCTTTTACAGGACTGCATGACCGACTTAGGCTTTTGGAAAGACGATGCACAAGTAGCAAGTCTGATATGCGAAAAGTTTTGGGCAGTGATACCAGGCATATGGATCAGAGTTGAGGAGCTGGACGATGATACGAACTAAGAAAAGCAAAAAGCAAAAAAGACCAATCGAGCAGGTCCCTCGTTTTGAAATCATAAAACTACAAAATCTGCTGCACATATCAATCATGGTGCGAGTGCTATGGACCGTGTACGGATGGAGGGAAAAACGAATTGGATATTTCCTCGAAGCGTACATGAGTTTGCTCGGTGAGGTATGGGACCAGAGGTGCACGGTCAATCAGATGATAGACGGAACGAAAGACATGACTGGTCACGATATAAGGCAGCTAGTAGACGACATGATTAAGTATGGGAGGTAGCAGATGAAATGCGAACTATGCGGAAGGAGAATCAACCTGTACGGCAAATATAGTGCAGTCATCGGCAAAAAGGAAGTAAATCTATGTTGCTGGTGCTACAAGAAAACGCAGAGAAATAACGAGATTTTAAAGGAGCAGAAATGAAAAACACACTATTAGATTTAAATAATCATCTTTTCGCTGAGATAGAAAGATTGGGCGATGAAGACTTAAAGGGAGAGGCTCTTGCTGAGGAACTACAGAGAGCGTCCGGAATTAGCAATATTGCTAAAAATATCATAGAAAATGCAAATGTGACCTTACAAGCGACGAAATTCATGGATGACCATATGAACGCAGATTTGAAAGTCCCTAAGATGCTCGTAGGTAATTCTCATGATTAAGTACACGGAAGAAGAGCATGCTTTTATGCGAGAATTTGTCCCAGGGCATTCTTACCAAGAGATAAAAGAGGCTTTTGAGGCAAGGTTCGGACGCAAGATGTCTAAAAGTTTCCCTAAAAGCTATATCGCGAATCACAAATTAAATACTGGAAGGACTGGCCAGTTTAGAAAAGGCAGTATTCCTCCAAACAAAGGCAAAAAAATGCCAGCTCATCTATATGAAAAGGCTAAGCACACAATGTTTAAGCCAGGGAGTGTGCCTCAGAACACTGATCCGATTGGAACAGAAAAAAACGTAGATGGATATGTGTGGGTCAAGGTTAATGACATACAAAATGCAAAGAAGTCAGTTAATTGGGTGCAAAAGCACAGGCTGGTCTACGAAGCGAGTTATGGTCCAATCCCTAAGAATCACGCGGTAATCTTTCTTGATGGAGATATGAGAAACTTTGATCCAAGCAATTTGCGAGCAGTGTCTAGAGGCACGCTGGCAAGGCTAAATCAGAATGGACTTATATACAAAAATGCTGAATTGACTAAGGTTGGAATTAATATAGCAAAGTTAATATCAAAAATGACTGAAGCAAAGAAAGGCGAGGAAAAACAATGCAAAAAATGACAATATACATCAGCGGTAGGATTACCGACTATGATGACTACGAGAAGACTTTTAACGAGGCAAAGAAAATACTCCTTGACGAGTATCCTGGGGCAGAGATTATTAACCCAGCTGAAATAGTATTGCCAGAGGTCTGCGATTGGGATGACTACATGGTGATATGCTTAAGGCTTTTAGATAAGGCAACGCACATCTACATGCTGGACAATTGGGTGCATTCGAGAGGTGCTTGCACTGAGCACCTATACGCACTAAAGAACGGCATAGAAGTTTTATGGCCAGAAAGTTCGCCATACAGATAGGAGCGTGCAGATGGGTAATAGAACGAAAGCCCTGAAATATATTGCAGACCATTATGGATACATGGGGCAAAAAAATATGCTAATAGAAGAATTGGCCGAGCTCATACAAGCTCTTAACAAGTTTGAGAGGTATGAGCACGAGAGTGGATTCCTTGCTAATCTAATCGAAGAGGTTGCTGACGTAGAGATCATGTTAGCTCAAGTCAAATATTTGCTAGGGATTAATGAGCGCGTAGAGCATGCAAAGTTTTTCAAAGTCGAGAGGCAAATGAAGCGAATCGAGGAAGAAAGCACGGAGCGAGGTGTATAGTCATGGTGGACTACGAACAGATTAAGCAGCTTAAAGCATTGCGACGAGAAGCAGAGGGGTTGAAATATTCTATAGACCACGCTAAGCCAGAAATAGTCACGGACTACTATAAGGACTACAAGACAGGTCGAGGAGTTCCAAAATCGCTTGTAGGAGTCGATTTTGACTGGAAAGGTATATCGAGTAGGGAGAGGCGGTTAAAACGCAAGCTAGACGAAATTAGCAGGCTAATTGAGGCTATAGAAAAAGACATAGAAGCTATAGACGACCCAGACATGAGGACAATACTTCGGATGTACTATGTTGAGGAGTTAAGCTACAGAGAAATTGAAGAGCAAGCATTTATAAGCAAGTCTACAATACAGCGAAAACTAAAAAATTTTGCTGAAAACACAAAATGGGACAAATGGGACAAAAACCTGTGATATATTGTATTTAGCGAAAAGGGAATTGTGGCTTCCTCAAATTATTTCTTAATATAATAACTCGCAGAAGGCGCTCAAGATTGGGCGTCTTTTGTGTTGGTCAAGCCGCGGAGGGAAAATGATAGAACTAACAAAAAATATAGAAACCGAAGAGACTGAAGAATATAAAGAGTTTGTTGATAAATTTAAACTCAAAAAAACAACTGACGATTGCTATACGCCACAAGAGGTATTTGATACTGTGCTGTCTTGGGTTGTGCATGAATATGGCGTGGATCCGAATAAAATCATTAGACCTTTTTACCCTGGCGGAGATTATGAGCGTGCGGAATATCCAGATGGTTATACAGTTGTTGACAATCCGCCATTTTCAATATTTAAAAAGATATGCGACTTTTACGAAGAACGGCACATACCGTTCTTTTTGTTTTCTCCACACATTACGGGCTTAAACGGAAAGTGCAAGAATAGTTGCTTCATCTCGACCGGTGTTAACATTATTTACGAGAATGGTGCAAATGTAAACACCAGTTTTCGAACGAATCTCGACCCTATGTTAGTACGCACCGCACCTGATTTGCATGCTTTATTGAAAAATATTTGCAAAAAAATTAAAAAAACTAAGACTTTGCCTAAATACAAATATCCACAGGAGCTTTTTACAGCCTCAATCGGAGCGCAATTATCAAGCTCTGGTATTGATTATAGGATTCCGCGCAGTGAGGCTTTATTCGTGCGTAGGCTTGACTCACAGACCGAAAGCAAAAAAGGGATATTCGGAGGGGGTTTGCTTTTGAACAAAAAAGCAGCAGCGGAAAAAGCAGCAGCGGAAAAGAAAAAGCTGGATGAAGCAATAGTTTTCGAGCTGTCAGACCGAGAGCGAGAAATTATCAACGGATTAGAGTAACTTAAGAAACAGACGAAAAGAGAGGTGGTGGTGTGGCAGGATATGACAATATCAGAGATGCAAATCAAAAACGAACGCCGCACGAACGCCGAGAATTGGCAAAAATTGCAGGAAAGGCAAGCGGGGCTGCGAGACGTCGTAAAGCAAACTTTAATAAGACACTCAATATGCTGCTTACCGCTGAGATAGATTCGCCTGAATGGAAGCCGTTACTCGATGAATTGGGAGTCGACGCAACGCTTGAAAGTGCAATGTTAATGGCTCAAATCAAAAAGGCGCTGTCAGGAAATGTAAAGGCAGCTTATTTTGTAGCTCAATATGCAGGTCAATCGTTTAACACCGATGCAGACAACAAAGAGCAAGAGGCTCGTACTGAGCACATTAAGGCACAGACTGCAAAGGCAAAAGGCGAAGATGCGCAAGAAATTGAGGATGACGGATTTATCGATGCACTTAGAAGCGAGGCGGTTGACATATGGGAAGATTAGCGCAAGCTTTTAAATTCAAGCCGTTTAGTCGCAAGCAAAAGAAGATATTAACATGGTGGCTTCCAGAATCGCCAGCGCACGAAATGAACGGTATCATTGCTGACGGTGCGATTAGATCAGGCAAGACAATATCGATGGCATTATCTTTTGTAATGTGGTCGATGGAGACGTTTAGTGGTGAGAACTTCGGTATGGCCGGTAAGACTATCGGTGCGTTTAGGCGTAACGTTTTAAAACCGCTTAAGCTGATGTTGTTTGCTAGGGGCTACAGGTTCAAAGACCATAGAGCCGACAACCTACTCGAGGTAAGTCGCAACGGTGTAACGAATTACTATTATATCTTCGGTGGTAAGGACGAACGCTCACAAGACCTTGTACAGGGTATTACGCTCGCCGGGTTCTTCTTCGATGAAGTTGCACTTATGCCTGAGTCATTTGTCAATCAGGCAACAGCACGATGCTCAGTCGAAGGTTCGAAGTGGTGGTTTAACTGCAATCCGGATAAGCCTAAGCACTGGTTCAAAGTAAACTGGATTGACCAAGCTGCAGAAAAGGGTTTGATCTATTTGCATTTTACGATGGACGACAATCTGTCGCTCTCGGAGGCAATAAAAGAAAGATACAGGCGCCAATTCGTAGGCGTCTTTTTTAAGCGATTTATTCAAGGGCTATGGGTTGCAGCTGAGGGACTTGTACATCCTCAGTTTGCAGATAAGGCTCAAGCTTACGCAATAAGCTACGACAAGCTAATGCCTATTGACGAAAATGGTAATCGCAAGAATGCACATCGGATAGTGCAGATTTATATCGGCATAGATATTGGCGGTACAAATTCACACACGCCGTTTGTAGCTACAGGCTTTACTAAAGGCTTTAACAAGCAGATTAGACTGTACTACAAGCGCATTAAGCACAGCAAAGGGACCGTAGATCCGGAAAAGATATATGCAACATTCAAGGAATTTGTTAACGAGGTAAGAACTTTATATCCAGAAATTCCAATCGTAGCTGCGTTTGTCGACAACGCTGAGCAGCTAATACTGAATGGACTGGCAATATACTCTGCGCGAAACGGTCTAAGGGTCAAGGTTGCTGGATGTCGCAAAACGGAATTCTCTGACAGGGTCCTTGCTTACAATTCAGTAATTAACACAAATAGATTGCTGTGGGTTTCGGACTTCTGCGAGCCGATAGCTGATTCTATATCCGAAATGGTGTATGACAGCAAAAGCAAAAAAGAGGAAAAACTACTCGACGACTTTTCAACAGACGTCGATACATACGATGCTGACTACTACTCATGGAGTCAGTTTATTGACTATTTTCATCCAATGGAGGGATAAATGGCACACGTTAAAGAATATTTGAATAAACAGGGATATGACGTGAATGAGAAGGCGCTCGCGATAATGGACTTGTGTGATTCCTGGTACTCTAATGACATCATCGACAATTTTCACAACAGGGTGACAGTGAATAACGTAAGGTATGAAATGGAGCGTACAGGCTTTGCTAAGAGGGCGTGCGAGGACGATGCAAATCTTTGCGAGGTGGTAGACATTGTTACAAATTCAGAAAGCGCGAACAAGTTTGTTGAGCAACAGCTATCAAAAGACAAGTTTTCAAAGG
>ENA-OWLX01001115-OWLX01001115.1-metagenome-genome-assembly--contig:-NODE-1115-length-10280-cov-18.666601_pt1 | contig 10280 bp, 2 predicted proteins | sample MGYA00245351_ERZ651106 | MGnify/ENA primary metagenome ERZ651106 (study PRJEB26857, sample SAMEA4031768) | metagenome | biome: human; feature: oral; material: saliva | place: Philippines | collected 2014... | reverse complement strand
GTGTGACAACGCACGATGAACCCGTCTATGAAAAACACGGTGTTCTCCACTATGCCGTTGCCAATATCCCTGGTGCGGTTGCTCGTACTTCAACCATCGCCCTAACCAATGTCACTCTTCCTTATATCGAAGCTTTGGCTGGCAAAGGATTCGTACAAGCAATCTCTGAAGATGAAGGCTTACGTCAAGGTGTGACCACTTATCAAGGTTACTTAACTAGCCTCCCAGTTGCCCAAGACCTGGGTAGAGATTTTACTTCTATCAATGAATTGGTTTAAAAATGGTTGACCATTCTTTCAAGCTAGAATAGACTCATACTACTCTACAAACTCCATAACAAGATATTGTTTCTAACAACTTATCCATAGTAATTCATTTTAATTTATAAAGAAAGAACCCAAGAATAAATTCTGGGTTCTTTTTAGTATTTCTCGTACAAAAGATGCTTTTGTACAATTAGAGAGCCTTAGTCTTTCTTACGAACGACAAAGCCGACTAGACCGGCGATAAATAAACCAATCATTGAAAGAAGACTGGTAGAAGCTGTACCTGTGCTTGGTAGAGCTTTCTGATCTTGGCTTACAGTTTCTTCTTTCTTAGTACTTCCAGCTTGGTTCCCTGTTGTTGCAGTATCTTTCTTATCACCGTTGGTTGTTGTAGAAGCTACTTTCTTAGTTCCAACTTCAACAATCTCATCTACTGCTGGAGTGGTGATTGTGCTTGATTTCTCAACACGACCTGTTTCAACGCCGTCTGTGTATGTCACTGTATACACAATGGTGCGGACACCCTTCTTACCAGCAGCTTTCACTTGACGACTTCCTTCTGGAAGGTCTGCGTTCTTCACTTCTTTGACTTGGAAAGCAACTTCTTCTGTCTTCGTTTCTTCCTTAGTCGTTACAACTGGGGCTACTACTTTCTTAGTTCCAACTTCGACAACTTCGTCTACTGCTGGAGTAGTGATTGTGTTTGATTTCACCTCACGACCTGTTTCAACGCCATCTGTGTAAGTGACAGTTTCAACAATCGTACGAACACCCTTCTTACCAGCTGTCTTCACTCGACGAGTTCCTTCTGGAAGATCTGGATTTGTTACTTCCTTGGTTTGGAAAGCAACTTCTTCTGTCTTGGTCTCTTCCTTAGTCGTTACAACCGCTGCTTTCTTAGTTCCAACTTCGACAACTTCGTCTACTGCTGGAGTAGTGATTGTGTTTGATTTCACCTCACGACCTGTTTCAACGCCGTCTGTGTAAGTGACAGTTTCAACAATGGTACGAACACCTTTTTGGCCAGCTGTTTTCACTCGGCGAACACCTTCAGCTAAGAGTGCATTTTCAACCTCACGAGTCTGGAAGGCAACTTCTTCAGTTTTGGTTACTTCCTTAGTGGTTACAACTGCTTTTGAACCTGTATAAGTAATCTTGTTTTTTGCAGCTTTCTTGGTCTTGCGTGAAACTTCTTTACGAGATTTTTCAACACCATCCACTTTTGTCACTTCATAAGTGACTTCATCGATACCTTCTTCACCTTCTTCAACACGTGTTTGACCTTTATCCAGTGCTGGGTCTACTTTCGTTTCTTCTTTGAAAGCAACTTTTTCCTCTACAGTCACTGTTTCTTTGGTTTCTACACCTGTTTTCTTAGTTCCAACTTCGATGATTTCTTCTACTGGTTCTTTGGTAACTTTCTCGCTTTTCTTAGTACGAGCTGTTTCTTTACCATCTGTCAGTGTGATATCCCAAGTAATGGTCTTAGTACCTTTAACACCCGCTTGTTTCACATTGCGAGTACCTTCTGCAAGATCGGCATTGTTTTCGGTACGAGATGCATAAGGAATCTCTTCTGTTGTAGTGATTTCTTGATGCTCAACTTTTGGTTCCGCTGGTTGTTCCGTCTTACCGGCCAACAAAGCTTCAGCCTTGGCTTTCAACTCATTGTAGCGAGCTTCATATGCCACAAAACCTTTTTGAGCTTCTGGACTCTTCATTGCCTTCTTTGCGATAGGAAGGTAGTTAGTAGCTTCCGCCAAACTATCTTCTAATCCAGCTTTGTTGTCTTCATCATTAGGATTAGCTTTATAGTCAGCGATGAAAGCCTCTAAATCATTCAGTTTATCTCTAAATCGGAATGCCACGACTCTCTCTTGGCCATCTGGAATTTCTTCATCTTCCGCCGGTGTTTCTTCTGCATGCACTGTTGGAATTTGATATAAATCTGGAGCTACATGATAAGTGGCTACTCCAAGAGCGTTTAAAGCAAGTATTGAAATCCCTAACTTTAATAATTTTTTTCTACTCATTCTTTTTCCCTTAACACTTTCAAAATACAGTAAGGAGGAGAGGAAATATTTCTACCCTCCTCTTACTATATGATACTAACGTTCAGCTTTACGCTTCCAAACTAGAAGTCCAGCAAGTCCTAGAGCTAGGGCAGCAAGTACTCCAAAGATTGAAGATCCTTCAGAACCTGTATTTGGCAATGTTTTCTTAGGTTCTGCAGGAGGAACGGTTCCACCTGGTGGCGGAGTTTGTGGTTTTTCTGGTGTTGGTGGTATCGGTGGGAACACCACAACTTTGTTGGTAGGCTTTGGATTATGGTTAAAGCTTACTGTAGCTGTATTAGGAACACCAGCAGCGAATTGTGTAAAATCTGTTCCTTCTTTGAAGTTTGTGTAAAGAACGAGAGTTACTTTACTTCCCTTCAAGGCTTCAAGAACATCCTTATCGCTGATTTCAAGAGTTACAATGTTTTTAGCTTCATCGTAAGTAACAGTGGCAATTGCTTCCAATTCTTTACCTACTAATTCACCACGATCATTTGAAGCCTTACTCAATTTATCAATAGCTGCTTGAAGCTTAGTTTGAGCTTCTTTTAGTTTCTTGATTTCATTTTCAAGTTTCTCTTGTTGTTGTTTTTTATCAGCTGGTGCCAATTCTGCTTCTTTCTCAGCTGGTGCTTGAAGTTTAGCCAAGTTTTCTTCAGCTGCTTTCAACTCTGCTTCCAAGCTTGCAAGATCTTGACTTGGCTCGCTAGTCGCAGGTTTCTTATCTTCTGTTGCAGAAGAATCAGATGTAGCTGGTGTTGTATCTTCAGCTGGTTTAGCTGGTTGCGATGCCTTAGCTGCTTCTAGCTTCGCTTTCAATTCAGCAACCTTAGCTTCCGCTGCCTTGAGTTCTTCCTTCTTACCAGTCTCTGTTGAAGTCTCTTCTGTTGACTTGCCTGTCAAAGCTTTGAGTTCTTTCTCTGCTTGATCAAGTTGAGCTTGAAGAGCTGCTTTGATCTTGTCAAACTGAGTATTTTCAACTTTAAGAGCGATACGGTCTTTGTTGACTTTCAAGACTGAATTGATTTCATCAGTGATCGTAAAGCTAGTCAAGTCTGTCTTGATAAGACGACCGTATTGATCCTTCTTAGCATTTCCGTTTTCATCTACTGGATCTGTTGGAACCGGTGTAGTGATATCGAAGCGGAATGTTTCATCTGCTTCTTTCAACCTGTAACCACCAGTTGGATTTGATCCATCTTCTGGTCCAACAGTCTTAGCTGGTTCACCCGGTGTTGGATCTGTTGGTTTTTCTGGGTCACGTGGTTTCACCGTTACCGGTTTTGATTCCTTGCTGCCAGATTGACCATTCGCATCCTTGAAGTTAACAGTTGCTTTGTTTGGTACCAATTGATCCTTATAAGGAGTCAAATCGCTATTCGCTTTGAGTTTAGCTGGGATGTACAATTGAATCTCTTTGAAGCCTTTTAGTCGAGCGAAATCTTTCACTTTTACAGTGACAGTGTTTCCTTCAACACTTGTTTCAAGAGCTCCATTTGCATCACGACCGTCCACATAGGCTACTGGCGTATCAGCGATTGCCAAGACAGATTCAAGCGTATCTGTTACGGTGAACTCTTTGTACTTATCAATATCTTTTGGTAAAGCTGTATTGACATTGTACATGTAAGGTGCATCGTATTCGACATCCAAGTGATCCAAGGTACGGTTGATTTTCTTCGTAATTTCTGGTTCTGGTTCTTTTGGAACGATAACCGGAACTTTATTCGAATCTTTGTGTAGCCCTGGTCTATTTGGAATATTTGCATCATAAGAAGCTGTATTTGGAACAGTGAATCCACGATCTGTTAGATATGGAGTCAAATCAGCTCCTGCTTTAATCTTAGCAGTGAAGCTCAATTCAACAGCTTGACCGCCATTGGCTTTCACTTGTTCTTCTGTAAGCGTCAAGGTAATCGTTTGGCCTTCTACCTTGATTTGACTTGCATCAAGAGCTTGACCATTCAAGATTGCACTTGCTGAACCGGCATAATCAAGCACAGACTCGAGTGTGTCACTTACACTGAAGGATGATACATCTGTTGGGACACTTGTTTTCACGTTGTAAGTGAAAATTTGGTCACGATCAGCGAGCGTTTCCTCAGCCTTAGTATTGACATCTTTCTTGATCTCTGGCTCGTCTGGTGTTGGAGGCGTTACTGGGACTTCGTTAGAGTCCTTGTGTACACCTGGTTTGTGTGGGAAGCTTGCGTCATAAGAAGCCTTATTCGGAATCTGTGTACGGCCGTCTTCCTTCACATACGCAGACAAGTTTGCGCCGGCTTTGATCTTCGCGTCGAATGTTAATTCAACAGCTTGACCGCCATTGGCTTTCACTTGGTCTTCTGTAAGCGTCAAGGTAATGGTTTGACCTTCTACCTTGATTTGACTGGCATCAAGCGCTTGACCATTCAATTTAGCACTTGAAGTTCCTGCGAATTCAAGAACGTCTTCGATCTTATCAGTTACGCTGAAGGCTGTCGCATCTTGTGCTACGCTTGTTTTCACATTATATGTGAAGACTTGGTCACGTTTTGCGAGGGTTTCTTCTGCCTTGCCGTTAACATCTTTCTTGATCTCTGGTTCGTCTGGTGTCGGTGGGGTTACTGGAACTTCATTGGAGTCCTTGTGGTATTTTGGATTATGATCAATATCATAAGAAGCCTTGTTTGGAATTTCAGTCTTACCATCTTTATTCACATAAGCTGACAAGTTGGCATTATCTCTAATCTTAGCCTTGAAATTCACTTCAATAGACTTACCAGCATCTGCTTTTACAGAAGCTTCTGTAAAGGCAACTTTGATTACTTGACCAGAAATTGTTACTGTCGCCTTAGATCCTGCATCCTCGCCATCAAGTTTAACAGTAGCTGAAGCATTCTCACCAACAAATTCTAAAACTTCTTTCAACTCGTCTGTCATCTCAAACACAGTTGCGTTGGCAGGCATTGTTGTTTTCAAAGTATACGTAAATTCTTCATTACGTTTTGCGAGATCGTAACGTTCTGCTCCATTTACTTCCTTCTTAAGCTCTGGAGTAGTGGTTGGTGGTGGTGTAACAGTAACTGGTTTTGATTCTTTCTTAGAATCAGGATTATCATTAATGATGTAGCTAGCAGTATTTGGTACTACTGGCTTGTCTTTTGATTCATTTGGATAAGCCGCTAAGAGTGCATCAAAGGTAATACCTTCCTTCACCTTAGCCTTAAATGAAACTTGTACAGCTTTACCAGCATATTGTTTCACTTGGTCTTTACCAAATGTGACCGTCAAACGTTGACCTTCTGTTGTTACAGTGAGGTCTTGAACAGCTTGTCCATCAACTGTGACTGTCGCTTCCCCTTCAAATGCCAATTCTTTAACAATCTCATCTGAAATGGTGAAGGTATCTGCCACATGTGGAACCGTTGAGTCAATCGTATACGTGAAGACTTCTGATAACTTGCCAAGATCTGCGTGTTCCTGACCATTCACCTTCTTAGTGATTGGTGGTGGAGTAACAGTAACCGGCTTGGTTTCTTTCTCACCTTGTTGGTCATTCTTGTTGGTGTATGTAATCTTAGCCTTGTTCTCAATAGATGGAACAGTCGAGCCTTTCTTCACCTTGGCATGAATTACGAGCTCTACTTCTTGGTTACCATAGTCACCCGCATTCGCAAAATCCTTCATCGTTGCAGTCACGGTTTGACCTTGAACTGTTACATCGAAGAATTTCGCTGCCGCTCCCTTGATTTCAGCTTGACCTGGAGTCAAGTTCTCATCCAAGGTATCCGTTACAACGAAGGACTTGTACGTTGTAATATCATTTGGCAATTTCGCTTTGATATTATAAGTAAAGTCGGTTTCTGCCCCGATTGTTGCCTCTGTCAATGTTTCGTTGATTTTCTTATCAACACCTGGTTCTGATGGAGGCGTTACGGTTACCGGTTTCGTTTCTTTTTCTCCGCTATGATCGTTCTTATCTGTGAAGCTGAACTTCGCAGTATTTGGAATGTTGATACGAGTCACTCCATCATTGATCTTAGCCGGAATAATCAATTCCACTTCTTGACCAGCAAGGTCTGTAGCGTTCGCAAAGTCCTTCATCGTTGCAGTCACGGTTTGACCCTCAACTGTTACATCGAAGAAGGCTGCAGCTGCTCCTTTAATAACTGGTTTGCTTGAAGTTTCATTGATAACTGACAAATCTCCTTCAAGGGTATCTGTAATCACAAATTTCTTGTAATCTGTAATATCTGTTGGGAGTTTTGTCTTAATGTTGTAGTTATACGCTTGACCTGTTGCGATATCTAAGTGATCAAGGGTTTCATTGATCTTCTTCGTTACAGGTGGCGGTGTGACTGTAACAGGTTTCGACTCGATTTCTTTCTCTACATTATTCTCATTTGTAAAGGAAATGGATGCCTTGTTTTCAATGGTTGTACCTGTCACACCATTTTTAACTTTTGCAGGAATGACTAGTTCAACAGTTGAGTATTTTGCAAGTTCACCAAACTGACCATCCTTCACCGTTGCCGTAATCTCTTGGCCATTGGTGTGGATATCAAAGAGGGCAGCTGCAGAACCTTTAATACTTACGTCACCTGCAAGTTCCAAATTAGCATCTAGTGTATCACGAATCACAAATTTCTTGTAATTAGCAACATCACTTGGCACAGCTGTAGTAATGTTGTAGTTGTATGGTTGCCCATCAAACGTTTGGAAGCTATCCAAGTTCTCATTAATCTTCTTATCAATAGAAGGTTCTTTTGGTTTTGGTGGGGTAACCGTTACTTCGTTAGAGGTTTGTTTCACATCGTTCAAGATGACATCCGCTGTGTTTGGTACTTTTACTTGACCATCTTTCTTGTACTTAGAAAGATCAGCACCTTTACGGATTTTCGCTTTAAAGGTTAATTCTACATATTGAATGTCTTTCACCTTACGGCGATTCACTTTACGAGTGATTTTTTCAAGACCAGCTTTGTCTAGTGTCAACGAAACGGTTTGACCCGAAACAGTTGTCACACCTTTCAAATCAGCGTTATCTTTTCCACCGAGTTTCACACTCAAACTATCTGCTTGAACTTCTAACTCTGGAACAACTGTATCTGTCAACGTAAAGTTGTCCGCAATACCTGGCCATGGAGCCGTCACCTTGTACTCAAAGAGTTCCTCTTCTGCCTTCAAATCTTCATGTTCTTTGTCATTAACCTTCTTCGTAATTTCTGTTACAACTGGTGGTTTCACATAAACAGGATTTGAACGGCGAATCGTACTTGGTTTAGTATCTGTCTTGGCATGCGCATCTTGGTTTGGTTGATTGTCATCACCATTCCACATGATGTTCCCTTGATTTAGGAGACCAAATCCATTACTTTCCTGAAGGAGAGTCATGAATTCTTTACTTGATTGATTATTGCGGTATTGTTCTTTCAAACGAACCTTGATGGTCATTTGAGCTTTCTTCAATACCAAGTAATTATAGTTGGATCCTTTAGCAGGAACATCCGCAACCACAACACTTTGAGAGTTGCCTTCTGAATCATCTTGACTAACTACACGAGTGGCCCATTTTTCTCCATTTGGTCCAGTAGCTGAACTTTCAACCACTTCCAAACGGTAGTCAAGTGGGTCTGTCAACATGACGTTCTTTTCAAATTCGTAGGCTACGTTATTGAAGTTATAATCAAGAGTATAGGTGAACTCCTCTGCCTTGTCTGATAATTGTGCAGAATAGGCTTTTTTCTTTGTCAAACCAAGCGGGTCATCAATTTCTCCCAAATCATTACTCTTATCTGCATCAGTAATTCTCTTAGTGACACTTGGGTAACAGTACTCGAGTTTTTGAACTTCAACTTTTTCATTACGTCCACCGATTTTTTGAGTAGTAAACTCACCCGTCTTAAAGACACCAGTCAACTCAGGAACTGTAACTTCTTCGTTTACAGGTTTATAATCAGCTGGCGGATCAACTTCATCCTCTTCATTCGTTTCAGGAGCACGTGCTTCCTTACTCAAATCATAGTCGAAATTGTTATCTCCAGGGTTGAAGACACTATCGGGTACATAGATTGTGACATTGTCACCTTCTTGATTGATTCGACCACGAATTTGTTTTGATGGATCTGTGACTTTTTCAACAACAGTCTTGCCATTGATTCGAACAGCATCCACCTTATACCCAGGTGTAACAGTGAACTCACCCTTGATGTCTTCCTTAATCAACGCTGCAGCTACCGATTCTAGAATTCGATTTGAGAACTTATCGATATCGTTTTGTTCATTAACATAGAAAGAAACGTTCTTTCCGTTCACAACCTTGTCTGGTGAAGCCATCGATTGAAGAGCATCATGGAAGATTCCTTGCACAGAACGATTGTCACCAATATTCAATGTTTTTCCAAATCCATTCAAGTAAGCAGAACCATATTGGAAATACGGGTCAGTGAACCCTGCTACACGCTCCCAGAAACCAATAACTACAGAACCTTCTGATCCAACAGCATTCTTAAGGGTATTTCCTGCCTCTTTTAATTCGTTTGCACGACTGACAATATCTTGCGCTGCTTCAGGGAAATAGTTTTGACCAAGTCCCCATGCATGTTGTAGCTTATATGTTCTGGCATAGCTTTTATCCATAACAACATTACCATCTGGAAGACGGTAACCATTGGCCACACCATCCGTTACGAGGAGGAATACGGTCTTACGACCATTTTTCATTTCTCCTTTTTGCTTGTTATAAGCAGCAAGAGCATCTGTAATACCAGGAACTGTAGGAGTTCCTCCTCCAACAGTAATATTATCAATAAAGCTATGAATAGATTTTTGATCTGATGTTAAATCACTTGAACTAAACTGATAATGTTTACCAGTAATCCCTTCATTTGTATAGGTATCAATTGCTCCTGTGAAGTCTTCATTATCAAAATATCGAACCTGATCCAATCCTTGGTATGCTGAAACAAAGACGCGGTCAGTTGTATCAGGATCACCTGTACTCACTAAATGCGGGTCGGTTTCACTATACTGTTCAGGTTTTACATAAGTGGTCAAACGCTTCAAGGCATTCTTAACACTAGGAATAGTTTTTTCAAAGGATCCACTTGCATCCTGAAGGATAACTAAGTCGATCGGTTTACGTGGAACTGTCCACTGTGTTTTTTCTGTTTTCTTTACCTTACGATAACATCCATTCTGGATAATTTCTGTATTCTCTCCTACTCGTCTAGCAGCCCCTTCATCAGCTGATGCACCTCGAGCAAGGAACAGTCCAGCCAATCCTAATGGCACAGAGAGAAACAGAATCATAAACAGAATGGAGACCTTTTTAATGAAATCTCTCATAGTTTTCTCTGAAATCCTATTGCGATTTCTTCTTCCTCCTTTATTCTGAATTAGATGTATGTCAGTCTAGCAGTTCTTATAACTCTTTCGAGGAATTTTCAGCAGTGGTATGATTTACTAATACATTCTTTACCTGTTGCTGTTTTGTCACAAGATACATACTTGGTATGGTTTGAACCTGTAAAAGATCGGCTGCGGACTGATCTTCGTCATAATAATACGGGAAAGTATATCCTTTTTCTTTGATATACTGATCAGCAGTTTCCCTTGTTTCTTTTCCTGGTTCGTTCATATTCAGAAGAACAAAATGAATTTGATCTCCATACTTTTCATACATCTGCTGAACAATGGGTAGTTGTTTCTGGCAATGCGGACACCAACTAGCCCATTCGACAACTAACATAGGTTTATCATACAGTTCCGAGATAGCAATCAATTTTCCATCTTGAGAAGTCATTTTAAATTCTGGAAGTTGTTGACCTTTTAAACTCAAAGCTGAATTGTTCTCATCGCTTGAAGTCGATTGCGAAACTGAAGACGTTCCTATATCTCCATCCTTAGTGGGTCTAGTGATATAAATTAAACCCACCGCTAAAGCTATGATGACTCCTACTGCTAAAAATGGAAG
>ENA-OWLX01001114-OWLX01001114.1-metagenome-genome-assembly--contig:-NODE-1114-length-10288-cov-4.918108_pt1 | contig 10288 bp, 7 predicted proteins | sample MGYA00245351_ERZ651106 | MGnify/ENA primary metagenome ERZ651106 (study PRJEB26857, sample SAMEA4031768) | metagenome | biome: human; feature: oral; material: saliva | place: Philippines | collected 2014... | reverse complement strand
CCTCTTGGTCTAACACACAATAATAGTCCTCAAAATTAGAAATAATATAATAGATTCCCTAAAAGAGTTGTAACTATATATGAAAGTTCATTTTATAGGCATTGGCGGAATCAGTATGAGCGGTCTTGCAAATATCTGCCTCAATTTAGATTATATCGTTTCCGGTTCCGATTCTCAAGAAAATTTTTTTACAAAAGAGTTAGCGAACAAAGGTGCCACTATCCATATCGGACAATCTGCCCAAAATATCAAACCGGATATTGACCTGGTTATATACACTGCAGCGATTCATCCCGATAATCCTGAATGGATGGAGGCAAAAAAACAAAATCTTAAAATGCTCAGCCGATCTGAATTTTTGGGACTTGTCATGAAAAAATATGAAAACTCTATTGCTATTTCGGGAACGCACGGAAAAACGACCACAACTTCCATGCTCTCCGTTCTGTATTCCTATTCTGACTATGACCCTACTATTTTAGTGGGAGGAAATTTAAAAGAAATTAACGGAAATTTCAGAATCGGTAATAGTGAACATTTTATTACGGAGGCATGCGAATACTTTGACAGTTTTCTTGATTTATATCCGAAATTCGGCATTATCTTAAATATCGAAGCAGATCATCTGGATTACTTTGACAGTTTGGATGTTATTATCCAATCTTTTAGAAAATTCTCTCAAAATGTTTCTTCCAATGGATACACGATTGCAAACGGTGATGACCAAAATGTGAGAACCGCCCTAAAGGATTTACCGAACTGTATCCTATTCGGATATGACAAGAACAATGATGCTGTCATTGTGGATGATTCTTTTGACAAAAATGGAAACGGGCATTTTTCTATTCAATTAGACAGTGATATTTTGGGTCCTTTTTCTATCAAAGTTCCCGGAAAACACAATATTATGAATGCTACCGCAGCGATTTTGACAGCATACAAAGATGATATTCCGTTGGAAAAAATTCAACATGGAATCTTTTCATACCACGGTGTAGATAGAAGGTTCCAGTACAAAGGCAACTATGGAGATGTTCTTGTCTATGATGACTATGCACACCATCCATCTGAAATCAAGGCGACTCTATCTGCTGCAAAATTTTTGAATCCGAATCGTCTGGTTGCTATCTTTCAACCGCATACTTACACAAGAACCAAAAGCTTGTTAGAAGAATTTGCCACATCATTCTATGATGCTGACATTGTGATTATTACTGACATTTATGCATCTCGTGAAACGGACACCGGTTTGGTTTCTTCTCAAGATTTGGTCAATCGACTAAAAGCACATGGAAAAGATGCTATTCATCTAAATGACATTACAGAACTTCAAAATTACTTGGACCCTATCCTACAGAAGAATGACATCATCTTTACGATTGGTGCAGGAGATGTCTATAAACTGGGTGAACAATTGTTATTAAAAAACATGAAATAATAAAATACCAAGGGGGAGTTTTATGGAAATTATTGCTATTATTCATATCTGTGCAGATTCAGTACGAATGATCCAAATAAAACTGAATCGGGATAACGCTTACAATTTAATCGAAAAATACAGAGAACCGATTGACATTTTCGGAAAGCTTGACTCAAACGGAAATATCTTAAGTGATGCGATTTCTTCACTGATTACGATTCTGAAGAATTTTCAAAGTATCTGTGAAGCAAAAAAAGTAGATAAGTCTATTATCATCGGAACGGAAACACTTCGCTCTGTTTCCAACTCTAACATTGTGGTGGATTTGATTAAGAAAAAAGTCGGTATTCCGATTGAATTAATCAGTGAAGAACAGCAATGTTACTATGATATGTTATCAACTTCTGCTTTTGTAGAATACCCTAACGGACTGATTTTTGACTTAAGTGCAGGCAGCTTTCAACTGATTCATATGAAACACAGAACAATGGAATCTTTTTACAGTTTTCCGGAAGGCGCCATCCAATTAGGACATGTTTTTGGGGATACTTCTCTCTCAAAAGAAGAAAAAGAAAATAAGGTCAATGCTATCGCAGACAGAGTAATTCAACAAGTTCCATGGCTTTCGAAATTAGAAAATCTGCCTGTTATTGCTATGGGAAGAAATATTCGATATATTGCAAGATTGGATATGTATCTTAGAAAATATCCGTTGGACATCGTTCACGGATACTCTATCGATATCGACCGTATCGATTATCTCTACGAAAACTTCAATTTAGAAGTATTGGAAGATTGGGAAAAGCATGAAGATATTGAACATGACTACAATATTTTGCTCGGCGCTATCTTTTTTACAAAAACACTACTTCAAAAATTATCTGTTTCTTCTATCACGATTAGCGGCAACGGACTAAAAGAAGGCGTGTTCTACAACTATTTGATGAAGGAGAAAAAACTTATTATCCGCAGTCCTTTGATGCACTCTATCGAAAACATTATCAAACTGATGGAACTCGATTCGCTTCACGCTTTTCAAATCAGATGGCTTGCGATGGAGATTTTCACAAATATCAGAGAAGTATTGAACTTGCCTGAAACAAGAGACATTGACTTGCATCAAATTGTAAACACCAGTGCTTTATTGCATGATAGCGGGTCCGTTATCAATTACTACAACCATCATCACCATTCTTTCTGGGTTATCTTGAACTCTCCCATCTGTGGACTGACACACAAAGAATTGTTAATGAGTGCTTATATTGCCTCATTCCATAGAAAAAACAATTCTTATATCACTTTTGAACAATACTCAGAAATTCTAACAGAAGATGATATCAATATTATTCGAAAATTAGGTGTCATCCTAAAACTTGCAGAGTCACTGGATAAAAGAATGGATAACGTTGTAAAAAATATTGATTTTACCATAACAGATACCGAAATCGTCATGGAGATATCCGCCTCTATTTATTTGGACATGGAATTGAGAGATGCTTCCAGAATTTTAGACGAATTCGAAACAATCATCGGAAAAAAACTGATTCTAAAATAGAGTTATCTTTTGAGGTTATGGAGGAACAATCATGACATTACTTCATAAATTTTTGAAAAAAACGTTTTTTATTTTCTTAAGCATATTACTTGTCGTCACTTTAATGATATTCGGACGCGGATACCTGTCCTATCAACATATCGTGCATGACATTCCAATTGAACAGAAAATAGACACCATTCGAAAATCACCGAATTACACTCCATTAAAAGAAGTGAATCCTTACTTCAAAAATGCAATTTATGCTGTAGAAGATTGTCGTTTTTATCAACATGGTGCGATTGACCCCATCGGACTCGTTCGGGCTATGAGCAGCAATATAAAACATCGTAAATGGCGTGAAGGTGGAAGTACCATCACCCAACAACTTGCCAAAAACATGTATTTTTCTTATAAAGATAAGGGAACACGAAAAATACCGGAATTTTTTATTGCAAGAGAGTTAGAACGAAAATTGACGAAAGATGAGATTTTAGAGCTGTATATCAATATTATTTATTTCGGAGAAGGACATTATGGAATCCGGGAAGCTTCTTACGGTTATTTTGGTAAATCTCCTTCGGATTTAAACTTGAACGAAGCATCCTTGTTGGCAGGATTGCCGCAATCTCCAAGCATGCTTTCACTTAACAAGCATTACAGTCGTGCCAAGACACGACAAAAATATGTTTTGCAGGCAATGTACCGCAATAAGCTGATTTCAAAAGAAGAGCTGGAGCAGGTATTTGCTACAAAAAATAATCGTAAAAAACAGTAGTAATGCAGTTGATACCCTTGATAAACAAAAGAACTGACCACTTTCTTTATCCCTCTGCCCACAACACAAAAAGAGCAGACAAAATACCTGCTCTTTTCACTAAGTTCTGTACAATTCACCACTAATAAAATACTACTCTGCACATATTCTAATGCTGTGCAATACGGAAATCAATACTGATATGTCCCGGTGTGGAGGCACTTGATTTGGCATTAAAATAGAAACTTTGATTCGTATCGGTAACATCTGCAGTGATATGACCGCTTTTACCTGACTTGATGGTTCTTTCATTTTCACCGTTAATACTAATCACAACATTGACGGAACCCTTATTTCTAATCCAGAAATTTACTGTTTTTCCATTGTTCTTGCTCAAATAAAAGGTGTCATCATAATCTGCACCGGAATAACTTCCAGAATCAACATCCAAATCTCGCACCGACACTATCTCATTATCAACGGATGTTCTTTTCGATAAAACCTCGCCATCCGAATCCGAAACATGATGCCCCTCTGCGCAGGAGGGAATCAGCATGCATATTGCCATTATTCCCACTGCCATACCGATTGTTTTTTTTCCGAACTTCATTACCAATCACTCCTTTGCATGATTATTTTATTTTCCTTAGGTGCAATTGAAATAATTATGTCTATAATGATGATAGCACAGTTTTTATAAGTTTATCCATACATTTTTTATATCTCTTCTTCGGTTGCTTTTTTTAATATGCCTACACTTGTTAAGTTATAAACCGTATCGGCTCACAAACAGGACAGCAGTTTCCTGAACAAACCTCTGCATAAACAAAAAAGCAGGTCCTATAACAACAATTCAATTCTTTGACGAAAATCATATGCCACAAATTCTGTTCTTTACCGAATCCATAATCTCTTCTCTTTCCTTCTCCGATTTTCCATCTGCAAGCTTTTCCAACAGTAATTTCCCACCAGAGTCCATTCCTTGACATCCGGCTAATAAGATAACATCTCCCGGCTGCACTTCCTTCAATACAAACGCAATCGCTTCCTCTAAGTCATCATAAATCGGAACTGTTCTCTCACAACAGTTCATAATATCTTGAAAAACAGAAACTTCTTCCTGTGTTACCACATCTTTTTCTGTTACATGAAATACACTCTTCGTTGCAACAAATGTCTTTAGCGGCAGATTTTCAATTCCACGACAAATTTCTTCTGCATTCTCACGATTGACAACAACACCACGAGAGCCTCGAATGGCATAGATAAAATGTAATTGCTCATATTTCATTTTTTTCAATGTCTCTAATGTCACACGGATGTTTCCCGTGTTTGCAAAATGATCGTCTATTATCTTGAATTCCCTGTCATAGATTAATTCAAACCTTCTCTCCACACCTTTGAAAGAATGTAACCCATCCTGAATCGTCTCGATATCAATCTGACATAACAGACATAGTTCCATCGCAGCCATCGCATTATAAACACTGTGATATCCGGGAACGGAAAGAGCTATCTTTACCTCACTGTTCAAAAGCGACAGTGTACTCTTCGTAGGGTTAGGTACAATCTTCCAATTTGCAATTCCTGTACTCAAGTCCAGTTGTGTGCAATACAAATCACCGCGATCGCTTTCTACACTGTATGTGATAACCTGATTCTGCTTTTCTTGAATAAGGTCGTGTAACAAACTATCATCGGCATTGATTACTGCTTTTGCAGAAGGTTTCATTCCTCGAATCAAGGTAGATTTGATTTGAAAATAATCTTCAAAACTTCCATGTAAATCAATATGGTCACGACTAATATTGTTGAAACACACAAAATCAAAATCTACACCATGAACACGATGCAATTCCAATGCGGAAGAGGACACTTCCATTGTTAAATGGGTCACTCCCTGCTCCACCATCATCGCCATATATTTTTGAAGATCCAAAGATTCCGGTGTTGTTAAAACAGATGGAATGACCTCATTCAAAGAACGAATCATTACCGTTCCGATAATCCCTGTCTTTTTCCCGGCTTTTCTCAAAACCTCATCCACCATAAAAGCTGTTGTTGTCTTTCCATTTGTTGCCGTAATTCCTATCACTGTCATCTTTTTAGAAGGATTATCATAATAGTTTGAACTCATGGTTGCAAGTGCAATTCTACTATCCTCCACTTTGACCTGAGGAATGTCTGTATCTTGAAAAGTCTCGACAACGGCAACAATCGCACCGTGTTCAACCGCAGATGCCAAATATTTGTGTCCGTCTGTCTTATATCCCTTAATACATACAAACACCCCATTTTGTTCTACCTTTGCAGAATGATAAGCAAGAGAAGAAATTTCCAAGTCCATATCTACATTTTTACATTCTATTACAGATACATTTTGCAACAGTTTCGATAGCTTCATATTATTTCTCCTTCCAATTATTTCTTACTTTTTCGTTCGAAATTTTCGCATCACTCTTTTTGTCAACTGTTTGTTAAACTCCCAAAATGGTTTTTGATCATCGATATCCCAAATCGCCGGAGCTTTTTTGGTACAATATGATTTTGCGATTTGCAGCGGTGTGAGTTGTTTGGTCTTGATATAATCTCTTACTGCAAACATATCTTCATAAGCACACCAAAATACAATTCCTAAATCTTTTTCAATCGACTTGTTCGGCAACGGAGCTCCTATCATTTCACGATAAGTAATATACGGCATATTTAATCCGCACTTATACAACAGTGCGTTGAAGTTCGTAATTCGTACATTCACTTCGATGATATAAAACTGTCCCGTATTCTCATCTTTTTTGAACTCTATCTCTGCAAAGCCTCGAAATCCTGTCTTCTTTAAGAAAGGTGCCGCAATATCATATAACTCTTTGACATATTTTTGTGTTGTATATACAGATGCACCGAAGTTAATCGGATACTGTCTATATTTTTGGCAAGTTGTCCAATGCGTAATCTCTCCCTCTTGGTTGATATATGCATCAAACGTATACATATGGTCATCAAATCCCGGAATAATCCGTTGAATAAAAACATCGATATTTTTTTCTTTTGCTTTTGCCACTGCCTCTTCAAGCTCTTTTTCATCATGAACCTTAAACATCTTCTGTCTGAATTCATGCATAAAAGAAGGGGAGTCTGCCGGTTTTACCATACAAGGAAATCCAACATTCTGCTTTACCTTCTCCATAAAGTTGTCCTCATCCAAAAGTACCGTTTCGGGAATCACAGCTCCGATTTCTTGACAAAACTGATAAAACTTATCTTTATCCATCAATTTCGTATAGATTCCTTTTTCTTGCATCGGAAACAGATAATATTGTTTCAGCTCATCAAAATAGGTATCTATAAACTCTACATAAGGATCTGCAGTAGGAATCAACACCGGCTTTTCTTCCTGTCCCTTTGCATAATCAATCAAAAATGATAAGAAACGCTCCGGCTCACTTTTATAATGAGGTGCAATTCCTATCTCTTTACAGTATTTTGATTCCAATCCGTATGCTTTATCTCTATCATAATCAACAGCTGTAACAGATACACCCGCTTTTCCCAAACATCGAATCGTACTTAAACCGATGTAATAGTTTGCTCCGAGTACAACTGCCTTATTTTTATATTCCATTTTCTTGATTCTCCTTTTGTTCAATATAGCTTCATTGTAACACAACACAGTATTGTTATCATCTTTTTTCGCTTGAAATCTATAAATTTCAAACCATGTTCTTTCTTTTTTCAAAACATAGCCGTTTTGTGATTTTATACAAAATTTCATTTCAGATATAACACTCTACTGCTACTACAAAAATCCAATGAAATTACCATAAATTCAAATTTGAAATAATCTCCCTGAATCTCGCCCTATTTGAAATAAAAAAAGTCCCACACTTCTTTAAAATAATAAAATGATGAATAACAATTGCAAATGATGATATGAAACAATTCAAACAATTAATAGTACACATTGTGAGAAAAGGCAAGCAAAGCAGATACGAATAAAAAAGGAACCTCTGCAAATTTACAAAAGTTCCCTTTCAAATTTATTATTTTTCTTTATCATCGTTTATTCTTCATCTACATGATAATAAGTCCATGCAGGTACTTCCGACAAAGTAGGATGTGCTACCATGGTTTCTCTTAAAGTCATAAATTGGTCTGATGCCAACTCTCTTGTCAATCCCTCTCTTCGCAACTGTTGTGTCACTTCGCTTCCGATATGTGCGTTCATCGGTTGCAAGGTATGTGTTCCGGAGTTCATCATCGTAATAAAAGATTGAATCAAGACAGACGCATCCTCTCCCACAACATGCAATCCCAAGATACAGTTCGTCTTTTTATCCAAAATCAATTTTGCAAATCCGTCATACTCACTATTCGGTTCAAATCCCAACGCATATCCTTTTGCTGTTTGGGAATATCGATTCATCCCGACAGAAACTTCATATCCCAACTTTTCTGCTTCCTCTTGTGTCAAACCTACATGAGCAACTTGAGGATAACAGAATGTTACATAAGGTACCAGGGAATATTCTGCCCAACGAAATTTATTCGGTTGTTTGCCCATAAACAAATTGTGTGCGACAATATCAGCTTCATAGTTCGCCTTATGTCTGAACTGTTGTCGTCCATTGATATCACCGACTGCCCAAACGCCATCTACACTTGTTTCCAAAAATTCATTTGTTACAATCCAACCTCTTTTATCGACTTCAATGGAAGTATTTTCTACTTTCAACAAATCAGAGTTCGATCTGATGCCCGGTGCTATAAAAATTTCTTCCGCAGATACAGTAGTAATCTCTCCGGTTGCTCTGTCTTGAATCTCCAAAACCTTTTTTGTTCCTTCTTGTCTGATCTCATTTGTTTCCTTGTTCAAATGAACTTCTACCCCGAATTTTCTAAGGTATTTTAAAACCAATTCGGAACTTTCCTTTTCTTCCTTCGGTAAAAGTCTAACATTGTGTTGAACTACGGTAACTTTTGTCCCCATTGCGGAAAAAATATGTGCAAACTCTACTCCGATTGGTCCACCACCGACAATAATCAAACTTTCATAGGGTTTTGTAGGATACTTTTCTCCAAAAAATGTTTCGCTTGTCAAATATCCAACCTCTTCCAAGTTTTTTATAACCGGAACTTTCGTTCTTCCTCCCACATTGATAAAAATCTTATCTGCTGTCATCTGTTCTGAAGTTGTTCCATTCCTATATGATACTTCTATCACTTTATCAGAAACAAAATATCCTGTCCCTTCATACACATCCAAATTTTTTTCGTGATGATAGAACTCATTCAATTCTTGACTCTCGTCAATCTTGTCCCAAACCCTATCAGACACAACTTCCCAATCCACAGTGGGTTTTGTCGTTTTAATTCCGATTCTATCACTTTCTTCAATTTTTCTTATTTGGTCTGCAACAGTTGCCAATACCTTTGTCGGAATACAACCTCGTGTCAAACAGGTTCCACCGAATTTTCCACGTTCAATTTGCGCACAATGCAATCCCTCCTTTAGCGCCTCTTCCAAAATAATATTGCCTGCGCCGGTTCCTATCACAATCACATCATACTTCTTCATTCTTTATTCCTCCTATTAACTCTAACTGTTTTTCCAATCGTTCCAAGCCATCCAATATCTTATGAATATGATAATTGTAAATCACCTTTGTCTCTTCCTCCAAGCACTCTTCACAAGTATTGTAATATTCGTGGCGTTGCACATCCGTTTTATTTATAGATTCTTTCTGTTTTTTTGTAGATTCTTGATGCAAAGATTCCTGATATAAATCTGACAGATCATTTTGTCCCATACGCTGCAATCTCTTGATGTTTTCTTCATCCGGTTTTCCGTACAATTGCAACTCCTGCATAATACAAATATGTCGATATACCTCATTCAAATCTCTGATAACCTCATCCCACAAAATACTGTTTGATTCCTCGTTGAATAAATGTTTTGTATACCATCGACTGTCAGCCAAATATATTTTATACAAACGTTTTATCTTGGACAGTCGCTGTTCCAATGACTCTATATCAATTGCCCTATCATTGCTCAATTTTTGCAAAAAAACTCGTTTTTCTTCCATAAATAATTGCTCCGCATCATCCACAAACTGTTTTTCATAGTTGGGAGGTGAAATCAGATAATTCACTGCAAATGCAATCCCAATTCCTATCACCGTGTCCAACACACGAACAATCGCATAATATGAAACGCTTTCATCCCTCGTCGTAAGACAGATAGATAAAAACACAATCAGTGAAATTTGAATCGATTGGTTCCATTTTAACTTCAGCTGAACATACATAATCAAAACAGCAAGAATTCCAATGATAACGGCATTCCATACAATATATTCGGAAATGCAGAAATTCAAATAAATGATTCCCGCTATTCCTCCTAAAATGGTGCCTGAAATCCTGCCCAACCCCTTTTTAAAACTGTCATCCAATGTATTTTGCATTGCAATAATTGCTGCAATCACAGTAAAAAAAGGATATTGCAAATGAAATGTGCTCGAAACCAAAACACCGATAGCCATTGCTATTGCAGTCTTGATTACCCTCATTCCTATGA
>ENA-OWLX01001113-OWLX01001113.1-metagenome-genome-assembly--contig:-NODE-1113-length-10295-cov-22.000195_pt1 | contig 10295 bp, 7 predicted proteins | sample MGYA00245351_ERZ651106 | MGnify/ENA primary metagenome ERZ651106 (study PRJEB26857, sample SAMEA4031768) | metagenome | biome: human; feature: oral; material: saliva | place: Philippines | collected 2014... | reverse complement strand
CGGTGTCTTCGCTGTGCGGTGTGGCGACCCGACCCGACGGCACCCGCCTGATTTTCGCGATTATTCTGAATGATCTGGGCGGCTCGGATGCACTACCCGCCGCGAAGGAACGCGTGGACGCCGCGGCGGCGGCGATTGCTAATCGCTCGACCGCGCCGAGTGGCTCTAGTGCTTCTAGTGCGCCGGAATCTACTGTGAAAGCTACTGCGGAAGCAGCAAAAGCCCCTAAATCACCCCGTGCAGGTTGATTTTCTATAGTGTTTCACGTGAAACCTAAAAATCAACCTCTCGGGGCAAGACCTCTCGGGGTGAGGAGCGGCAGGTACCGATAGACTCCTCAACCAGGGCTCGCGCCCACTCACCCTGCGGCGGGGTTTCACGCCCGTCTTGTTTCTCTCTCCTCCAGCAGAAAAGTCACCATGGACCTTACCTTCACCCTCGCTGATCTTACCGCCACCTCCACCTGCGAGCTGCGGCTCTACACCGAGCTTCGGGAGCGTGCACAGAAGCAGTCTGCCCGCCCGACCCCCGAGAAGTTCGAGCGCGCCCGCGAGGCGTACCGCGAGTGCCTGCGAGTACTGGCCGAAGGTGGCATGGTCGGCAGTGGAGTAGCTGGCAGTGAGCACGAGGGTGGCACAGCGAGCCCGGTATCCCTGGTGGCGACCTCCGCGGCGGGGCTGACCTACACGGTGGAGCTTGACCGTCTGGAACGCCCGACAGCGGACGGCACCGCGCGAATCGTCTGCACCCCGCACCTGGGTGAGGCGGCGCATCGGGCACTGTTGCGCGGCGCCCTGGTGGCGCACCTGCTGACCGCCGGTGCCACCGAGAGCACCACCGAGAGTGCCAAGAATGCGGTGCGCATCGACCTCTGCCTGGACCACGGCGCGGATGAGTACGGCGCGGAACCCGATTCGGAGCATACTGAGCACCCCTCCCCCGCTGGTCAACCTCACCGGGTTGATTCGGCGCGTATTCTGCCGCTGATTCGCCTGCAGGAGCAGCGCCTCCTGCTGCTCACCCAGGCGCTGAACGAGGGTGTAGAACCGGCGGAACTTGCCGAGCGCATCCCCTATTTTCTGACCTGCGACGAGTGCCCGGCGTGCCTGAACACATGCCTGAACACAGCGGCATCTCTTGCCCGCGTAGCCGAAGCCCCGGAACTCGTCACCGAAGACGCTGCAGCCGCCGCCGAAGAGCCCGAAACCGAAGAGTATCCGGTCATGTACCGGGTGCCCGCCGCCGTGGAGAACGACAGCGAACAGTACCGCCTGCAGTGCCTGCTGGATGCCCAGCTCGCCTCCCTGGAGGAGCACGCGGCGGAGCACAGCTGGGGTGCCGGTGAGCTTGAGGCGGCGATGCTGCTGTCCATGACGAATTATCACCGCCGTGAGCGTGCCCCGTTCTGGCGTGAGCACATTCGCCGCCTGGAGGACGGCCCGACGGCGTGGGTGGCGAGCCGCGATTACGCGTACCTTGATCGGGTGCAGGTGCTTTCGGCGGAGCACGCACATGCTCTTCTGAACACCCCCGCCGACCTGGAGGCGCTCGCCGCCGCCATGAAGGAACCCACCGAGGTTGAGGACGCCCCGGGCTGGTATCGTGTGCGCGGCGCGCAGGTGCGCCTGTTGCGTGCGCGAATTGAGGCTGACCCGAGCCTGGTGATTGCGCCCTCTGACCGTGCGGTTTTTTGTGCGTATGAGGCGGGGGTGAGCCCGCAGATTGCGCTGGACCGCATGGAGGCGCAGCTGAATTATTTCCGTGCCTCGAATCCGGGTGAGCGTGTGCCCGCCGAGTTGGCGGCGACGGGTTTCTTTGGCATGCGTGTGCTGGCGGTGGCGCAGGGCGGTTTCCGTGCCGGAGCTGAGGGTTCTGCGAACCCCGACGAGGCTGCCGCAGAGGCAGCGGAAGAGTCGGCCGGCGAGTTCTTGGAGGTTCTTCTGCAGGAGCGCATCCGCGTGAAGGACGAACCGCACCGCACCCTGCCTTCGGGTATCGGTCCGGGTGATCCGGTGTCTACGGCGACGATTGAGGCGGCTCTGCAGGCCGATGTGCACGGGCTACTTTTCGACGATGCGCTGATGTCTGACTTCCCCGTATCCGACGAAGATTCCGTGCCCTCCGACGCCCCCGCCTCCCCCGGCACCCTGCCGAGTGTACTCGATGCGGCGGCATCCCTGACGGGGGTGAAGAGCGCCTCCGCGGATTTGTTGTTCCGCCGCCCCCCGCGCCTGAAGAAGAGCGCCTCGAACGCTAAAAATGCAGAAAATCTACCCCGTGAGGTTGATTTTCCCGGCTCTGACCTGCCTACGGTGGATGCCGTGCACGCGGCAGTTCGCGCTCTCGACCACTCCTATGTGGCGGTTCAGGGCCCTCCCGGTGCGGGCAAGACTTTCCTCGCCTCGCACGTGATTGCGCGCCTGGTGGCTGAGGGCGCGAAGGTGGGCGTGGTGGCTCAGTCGCATGCGGTGATTGAGAATCTTATGTTGGCGTGCTGCGCCCGTGATGGTTTTGATGTTTCGCGTGCGGTGCGTCTGCGCGGCAAGTCAGTGAGCCCGGACGCCCCGTGGTCTGAGGTGTCTGATTCTGAGCTGGTGGAGCTGATTTCTGGTGCGGGCGGTCTGCTGTTTGGCGGCACGGTGTGGGATTACGTGAGTGAGCGTCGCGTGCCTGCCGGGTCGCTGGATGTGCTGGTGGTTGATGAGGCTGGCCAGTTCTCTCTGACAAATACGGTGGCGGCGGCTCGTGCGGCGCGTTCGGTGCTGCTGCTGGGCGATCCGCAGCAGTTGCCGCAGGTGTCGACGGGTGTGCATCCGTACCCGGTGGATGTTTCGGCGCTGGGTTGGTTGTCTGATGGTGCGGCGGCGCTGGATCCTCGTTTTGGCTATTTTTTGGGTGAGTCGTGGCGTATGGATTCGGCGTTGTGCGAGCGGGTTTCGTGGCTGTCTTATGATGGCGCGTTGGCGAGCGCGGCGGCGACGGCTGGTCGCGCTTTGCAGGGTGTTGAGCCGGGTGTGGTGTCGTATCCGGTGGAGCATGCGGGCTGTTCGGTGCGTTCTGTGCAGGAGGCGCAGGCGGTGGTGGATTGCGTGCGCGAGTTGCTGGGTCGTGAGTGGGTTCCGGCGGCTGGTGCTGAGCCGCGCCCGTTGGCGGCGGAGGATTGCATTGTGGTGGCGGCGTATAACGCGCAGGTTGATTGTGTGCGTGAGGCGCTGATTGCGGCTGGGCTAGCGGATTCTTCGGGCGCTGGCGTGCGTGTGGGCACGGTGGATAAGTTCCAGGGTCAGGAGGCTGCGGTGGTGTTGGTGTCGTTGGCATCGTCGCGGGTTGATTCTGGGCGCGGTGCCGGGTTTGTGCTCTCGCCAAATCGTTTGAATGTGGCGGTGTCGCGCGGTCAGTGGCAGGCGGTGTTGGTGCATTCGCCGTGGGTGGCGCGTTCGGTGCCGCAGGATGTTGAGGAGGTGCTGGCTCTGTCGGGTTTTGCGGGCCTGGTGGAGTAGCGCGCCGCTGACTAGTTCCCCGCTACGTTGCGGGGCTACCTGTAGAGGGGTTTGGTGGGGCCTGGTGATGGGCGTTTTTGGGGTGCCCGGAATCGGGTTTAGTCGAGGTCTTAGCTAGGGCTCAGTCGGGCGGTAACACCAAGAATGAGTTATAGTCAAACTAGCCCTAATGTCAATACTCAAAATGAGGAAAGTTTTTCAACTAGCCTTCATGCATATGATTCACGTCTCTTATAGAATCTAAAGTATCGCGCGACACACTTTTGTGCGGGGGGGGTGGCTCCCAATGAGCCGCTCCGTGCATCCTCAACCACCCATCATTACCGCCGGTCACAAGCGAAAACAGACGAATACAGACAGACACAGTCGACCGTCACAGTATTCACTCACACGATTGCACATAACGAACTGCACACTGCGGATTGCACACCGCGCGACACCATAAACCCCATCGTGGAGGTCCCCCATGAGTGTCAACACCGAGCTACTCAAGAATAAAGATTTTCGAAATACTCTCTTCGCCATTGGAGCCAACCAGCTCTCAGACTCGATGAGCTACATCACCACGCCCATCATTATTTTGGCGCTAACCGGCTCCCCCGAAGCTGCGAGTATCACCCTCTTCGTCGCGGGTGTTCTCGCCACCTGCGCCGGAGCGGTATCTGGAACGTGGGTCGACAGAATCGGCCCCTCAAAGTGCCTGGCACTATCCTGTATTGGCCAGTCACTGTCCTGGATAGCGATTCTCCTCTACCTCGTTTTCAACGTCACCAACATTTACGTTTTGGTGATTACGATTTCTCTCGCCGCCATCATTTCCACCTTCGACTACCCGAGTGAACAGTCCATCATCACCCGCGTAGTCCCCAAGGAGCACCTGGGGTACGCCTCCGGTATGGGTGAGACGCGCGAGTCCACCGCCAACCTGCTGGGCGGCCCGGTCGCCGGCATCATTATCGGCTTCTCGACCGTGCTCATGACCGCAGTTCACGCGGTCGTCAACCTGCTGGCGTTCATCGTCGCACCCAAGACCTACGGCGCTAGTCGGCAGCCCGCGGAAGAGGAGGAGGGCGAGAAAACCAGCTTCTGGCAGGACTCAAAAGCCGGTTTCGAGTACATCCTAAAGAACAAAGTGCTGGTGTCCATTGCGTTCGTTTCAACGCTTGCGAACTTTGGAACGGTCGGTATTCCGCTCACCTTCATCTACTACTACACCCTGGAGGGCGCACACCCGCTCTTCATCGGTATCTTTGCGAGTGCCTTCGGCGTGGGCGTGCTACTCGGTTCGTTCCTGGTCGGCCCGCTGACCGAGAAGTTTGCGCTCGGCCCGCTCGGCATCACCTCCCTGGCCATCATGTCGGCATGCTACCTGCTGCTGCCGGTAGTTCATTCGATGCTGTGGGCGGTGTGCCTGCTGATTGTGCTGGCGGGTATTGTGCTCCCCTCCTTCAATTCGAGCATCATTGCGTACATCAACGCATCCACCCCGGAGCACATGATCGGTCGCGTGCACTCGGTGCAGGGCATTCCGAACATGGCGCTGACCCCGCTGGCTGTTCTGCTGGCTGGCTTCCTCATTGTTGATTGGGGCATTACGTACACGGCGCTGTTCTACGCGGTGTTCATTTTCCTGTCGCTGGTGGTGATGGTGTTCCAGAAGCCGCTACGTCAGCTGCCCCATATCTCGCAGGTAACGAACGCACAGTAGTTCCACGGTAGCCCTGTCTATCAACTCCACTCAACACCCCCGAAAGCGAATAATTCAACGTGCACTTGCATGAAAATTATTTTTCTTTCGGGGGTGTTCTACGCCCTTTTGAGGATTTCTGCACACAGTGCATGCTCACGATAATTCCCCTTATCAATGCGCATTTTTAGGGGTTTAAATGTTGCCGGTATTACGGCGAACCTTACGCCGGTTGTTGAAGGTTTTACGGCATAATAGGAAGGTGTTCGTTCTAACCTTTATTCAACGTTCCGCACAGCACTCACTCACTGCACTGTCGGACGAACTCGCAAAGCTCAACCCGCGTGTTGCCTTCGCCCAGACATACCCTGACGAAATTCAGGGCGCCTTCGACCGCGCCAGCGACGCACTACACGCGGCGCTCATTGCCGCGCGCGATAACGGCTTCTGGGTCGGCATCGGAATCGGCGAGCTCAACATCCCCCGATTCGCAGGCGCACTCGGCGCCGTCAGCACCACCGACTGCACCGGCGACGCCCTCGAATTCTCACGCCTCGCCGTCGAAGAAGCACAAGGAGGCGCACCCGTACGCTGCATCAGCGTCAGCGCCGACAACCGCCACCTCGCCGACCTCGCCGCAGGCTCCGCACGCCTGCTCTACCGCGTATGCGCCGACCGCACCGAAGCCGAATGGCGCGTGGTCAACCTGCTCGTACCCGGCGTGCGCGGCCAGCAGAAAGCCGCCGCAACCGCACTCGGCATCACCACCCAGGCGGTCAGCCGCACCCTCGTCCGCTCCCTCTGGCACGAGGAGCAGGCGGCACGCGGTGCACTCATCGAGCTGCTGACCCGTATTGACCGTTCGCGCCGCCGCGCCACCTAACGCCGCCGCGCATCCCTCATTCTTTCGCGCCTGCCAGCCTTTCGTAGCTGCCCGCGCGGAACCGAACACCCGATCCCGCCCGTGATGATCGCCCCCTGCCAGGGGTGAACCGTCCGGGCGGGATGCTCTTTAAGCCTGGATTTTCACCGCTTCCGCAACCATCATCCCGGCGGGCAAAACCCGAGAAAAGGTAAACTTATCTTTATGCCTCTTTCAGAACTTTCCGTCAGCACCCAGAACTACCTCAAGGAAATCTGGAGCCTCGAAGAATGGACCAAAACCCCTGCCACCGCATCCGCCCTGGCAGAACGCATGGGCCTGCGCATTTCTTCGGTATCTGACGGCCTCAAGCGCCTCGCCGCCGCCGACCTGATCGAGCATCAGCCCTACGGCGCTATTGAGCTCACTGAAACCGGCCGCTCCTACGCGCTGGCGATGATTCGCCGTCACCGCCTCATTGAGACGTTCCTCGTTGAGACCCTCGGCTACACCTGGGACCGTGTACACGACGAGGCGGAGGTTCTGGAGCACGCAGTATCCGACTTCATGGTGGACCGCATCGACACCCTGCTGGGTCACCCGACCCGCGACCCGCACGGCGACCCGATCCCCGACTCTTCGGGGCACATTAGTTTTCCGCAGACCGTGCCGCTGAGCCAGTGCGAACCCGGCGAAACAGTCGTACTCGAACGCATTAACGACGACGACCCGCGCCTGCTGCGTTACCTGCAGGGCCACGGCTTTGTGCCCGGCGTGCGCCTGCACATTGAGGAGGGTGCGCCCTTCTCGGAGGCGGTGAACGTGAGCGTGGTCGGTGCCGGTTCCGGCAACCTGCACGAGACGGACGCAGCCGGCGCGGTGAAGCCCGGCGGCACCATTATTCCGTTGGGTGCGGAGGCGACCGCCTCCCTGTTCGTGTCCCGCACGGTGCGCTAGGCGCGGCGCGTTAGCGGCACCCCTAATCTTCACCTAATCTTCAGAAGATAGCAATAGGCGGAAAGCCTCGCGGTGGGACTTTCCGCCTATTGCTGTATTCGATGAGTGTATTCAGTGAGCTTACTTAGAGCGAGCTTTCTTAGGAAGCAGACGGCTCGGTCTCCGTCACGCTGAGCCGGCGGGCGCGCATCCTGCCCAGCAGACCGTAGCGCGGGGCGAACACGTACGCCAGGGCGAACAGCAGGCCCTGCGTGACGACCACGGCACCGCCGGGGGATACATCCGCGTGGTAGCTGGCGTACAGGCCGGTCAGCGTGCCCACCAGGGAGACTCCCACGCTCACCGCGAGCATGGGCACGAACCGGTCAGTCATCAGGCGCGCCGTGGCGCCGGGGATGACGAGCATCGCCACGACCAGCACCACACCAACGATCTGCAGCGCCACCACGGAGGTCAGCGCCAGCATCACAAGTAGCAGTGCACCGAGCAGACGCGGACGCAACCCCACCGCCTGCGCAAAGCCCGGGTCGAAGGCGTACAGCACGAAGTCGCGGCGCTTGACCAGCAGCACGGCGGCAACAATCACCGCGAGGATAGCGACCTGCCAGACGTCCGACCAGGACACACCCAGCACGTTACCGAAAAGAATATGGTTCAGGTCGGTATTCGACGGCGTCACCGAAATCAGCACCAGACCGAACGCGAACAAAGTCGTGAACACGATGCCAATCGCGGCGTCCTCGCGCACACGGCCGCTGCGCCGCACCCCGCCGATGAGCGCCACCGCCACGAGCGCGGCAATGACCGCACCCACCGCGAAGGGCGCACCGAAAATGTAGGCGAGCACCACGCCGGGCAGCACAGCGTGCGAAATCGCGTCACCCATAAGCGACCAGCCGAGCAGCACGAGCCAGCAGGAGAGCAGGGCGCAGACGGCGGCGGCAATGACGGTGACCACGAATGCGCGGAGCATGAAGGGCAGGGTCAGCGGCTCCACCAGAAAGTTGAGGATGTCCATTTAGTTCTTCCCTTCCGCAGAGCTGTTCGTAGTAGTGCCGGAGGTAGCATCACCGGAGGTAACAGTCGGCGCGCCAGCGTCCACTTCCATGCCGAAGGCACGCACCAGGTTCTCGGGGGCGAGCACCTTCTCCGGGGTGTCGTGCATCAGAATCTCACCGCGCAGCAGTAGCGCCTCGTCAGCAAACTGGCGCAGGGTCGCCAGGTCGTGCGTAGAAACCAGCACGGTCGCGCCCTCGTCGCGTAGCCGTTTGATGACCTGAATGAGCATCGCCTCGCTGCGCTTATCCACGCCGGCGAAGGGCTCATCAAGCAGCAGCAACTGGGCGCCCTGGGCGATAGCGCGTGCCACGAAGGCGCGCTTACGCTGACCGCCCGAAAGCGCCCCAATCTGACGGTCGGCAAGGTCGGTCAGTTCCACGCGGGCGAGCGCCTCATCCACGGCGGCACGGTCTGCAGCACGCAGGCGGCGGGTGATGCCGAGGTTGCGGTAGCGTCCCATGCTGACGACCTCGCGCACGGAGATGGGGAAGGTCCAGTCGATTTCTTCGCTCTGCGGCACGTAGCTGACGAGCCCGGCGCGGTGGTGGTGCGCGTTCTTGCCGCGGCTGCCACGGTTACCGCCGACGGGTTGCCCGTCGAGGGTGATGCTGCCGGCGTGCACGGGCACGACCCCCATGATGGCTTTGAAGAGGGTGGATTTGCCGGAGCCATTCATGCCGATCAGGCCGCAGATACGCCCGGTGTCCAGGGTGAAGGATGCGCCGGTGAGGGCGCGCACTGGCCCGTAGTTCACGTGCACATTTTCGCAGCTGAGAAGAGTGCTCATTCCTTGTGTTCTTTCTGGTGGTCACCGTATGCGTGCGGCGGGTGTACTTGCTTGTGTGGTGGTGAGTGGGCGCTGTGTGAGCGAGTGTTAACGGCGTGGGAGGAGCGGAGCCGTGAAGGCGACCGCCCCTCCTATCCTATCGGGGGTTTGGGGTTTATACCGGGCTTGTTCGGGGTTTAGGAGTTGCCCTTGAGGCCCGCCACGATGGTGCGGGCATCGTAGCGAATCATGTCCAGGTAGGTGGGCACGGGGCCGTTCGCCTCCGAGAGTGAGTCAACGTAGAGCACGCCGCCGAATCGTGCGCCGGTGGCGTCTGCTACCTGGCGCATCGGGTTATCGGAGACAGTGGATTCGCAGAACACGGCGGGCACCTGATTCTGGCGCACGTAATCGATGACGGAGGAAATCTGCGAGGGGGTCGCCTGCTGTTCAGAGTTGACCGCCCAAATGTACTTTTCCTTCAGGCCCGCGTCTGCCGCCAGGTAGGAGAAGGCGCCTTCACAGGTGACGAGTGCGCGCTGGTTCTCGGGCAGGGTGGAGATTTCCTTGACAAGCTCATCACGCACGTCCTGCAGCTGCTTCTTGTAGGCTTCGCCGCGGGACTTGTAGTCGGCGGCGTGGGCCGGGTCGAGGGCGCTAAATTCACGAATCATCACGTCCACGTACTTCTGCACGTTGCTGGGGCTCATCCAGGCGTGGGGGTTGGGCTTGCCCGCGTAGGCGTCCTCGGTAATGGAGATGGGCGTGACCCCCTCGGAGACGGTCACGTGCTTGGCGTTGGATTCTTCAACGAACTTGGCGAACCAGGATTCGAGGTTCAGGCCGTTGTCGAGCACCAGGTCGGCGGCGTGTGCCTTCTTCAGGTCGGAGGGGGTAGGCTCGTACTCGTGAATCTCTGCGCCGGGCTTGGTGAGGGATTCGACGTTCAGGTCGTCGCCTGCCACGTTGCGGGCGATGTCTGCGAGCACGGTGAAGGTGGTGAGCACGGTCTTCTTGCCGTTGCTGCTCGTAGCGCCGTCGGTGGTGCTGGCAGTGTTGCCGCAACCGGTGAGCACGAGTAGCAGGGTGAGTGCGAGGGCGGCGCAGAGCGCCTGGACGAGGCGGCGCGCATTGCTGCCTGCGGGGGTGAGAGCGTTCATGAGGCGTCCTTCATTGGAAGTCACGGGTTTGAGTATGTGGTTGATGTGTGGGATGTGCCGCGCCGGGGCAACAGGGACACGGTGTGTCTGCGCAGGCATCATAGTGCGCTTTTGCCTGTCGTCCCGGGCGGAATTTAACAATAGTTCGGCTAGCCGAACTTTTCAACTAAGCCACACAGAAAACCCGAAATATCGACAGAAACACAGGGACAGACACACAAGAGCAGGCGCACAGCAACAGAAGCACCTGCAGATACAGCAAGGAGGCGAGGGACCCCTCCCCCGCCTCCTTGCTGCACGCGGT
>ENA-OWLX01001111-OWLX01001111.1-metagenome-genome-assembly--contig:-NODE-1111-length-10314-cov-10.997758_pt1 | contig 10314 bp, 7 predicted proteins | sample MGYA00245351_ERZ651106 | MGnify/ENA primary metagenome ERZ651106 (study PRJEB26857, sample SAMEA4031768) | metagenome | biome: human; feature: oral; material: saliva | place: Philippines | collected 2014... | reverse complement strand
TAAGCGGTATCTGCGAACCGTTTTGTCTGATTACGCCCGATTTGACGATGCGCTAGTGTCCTATTTTTATTTTAATTGACTATAAAATTTGGCGTAACAATGAATACTCCTGTCTTACATATTGAGATGCCGTGGCGAATTTTTTCGTATATGACTTCCTCACTTGAATTATTTTCTAACGTCATTTCATTACGATCTAACCAAATTGGTATTTCTTTAGCGCATAAATAATCGCTAATCGGCAAAGCTATCTTATCTTTATCCAAGGATGAATGACTAATGAAAATTGCTGGAATCTGATATTCGGCATTTTTATACTGAGGGTATTTAGTCTCAAAAACAGAACGCTCTCCAAACCGGAGCGTAGGGAGAAGTTTATTTCTAGTAAACAATTCAGATTCAGACTCGGAAAAAATAAAAAGCCAATCAAAGAAAATTAGTGTATCTTCATTAATAAATGTTGTTATATTTCCACCTTCAAACACGTCTCCAAGAAATATATTATGTAAAGAATATTTATCATCAAACTGTTTTAACCACTCAGTAAACTTTTCCCTTTTTAGGTAATTTGTATCTATTGTAATAAAAATAAACACTTCAAATGACCAAGGGTTATTATTTACTTTTATTCCAACTCCAGTAATCTCGTCCCTGTTAAATGTAGAAAGAACATTTTTGATAAAAGATTTATCTTTTTGTCTATTAACATAAGAGCCTTTAAATACGTAAGTTAGCAAATCCACATGCCATCTCCTATAAGTTATCTATGAATTATTTCTTCTCATTTTTCTACTCATGTCATACTGGCAAGATTCTCTATCTTGAAAAGTTAGATCAATAAGTAATTTTAAATTTTCAACATTTAAATCTTCCCATTTTGTAACGGATATTTTTACATTTCTAGCTAGTAAATTATCAATTATACGTGCCGGCAAATAAGGATATCGCCTTTCATACTCATCTCTAGAATCTATACTAATCCAATTGGTAACTGATCGATATAAATTTCTTTTTTCCTCATCACCATGAGCGGCTGTAATATAATTAGGGTTTGTTGAAGGAAGCTGTATTACAAGAATGCCTGACTTTTTATTTTTATTACCATCATACATACTGGAATAAAGTTCCCAATCAATATGTTTTCTATTTTTAGTTTCCGTTCCTACCAATAAAATTGTAACAGTAGTTTCACGTAAGTATTCATCACGAATTTTCTTTCTAATTTCTTCATCAGATAAATCATCACTAATATCCCCAGTATCAACAGAACCATCGATAAAAATATCGTTTTCTTCATTGCACTTAAGCAACGCTTCCTTTGCCCACTGATCATTAGTATGATGATAACTAATAAAAACTTTATGCTTGGTCATTAAGCTCCCCTTCCTTGCTAGATAAGTTTTTAATTCCTTTTAGAATCAGATGAACGCATTCATCAACAAAAGGTGTCTGCATCAATCTCTCATATTCTTTGGTTGTGAGCCCTGCTTTCGTTGCAAGTTTTGAGATTGAGATATTTTCAACAATAGATCTAATGTCGTCATAATTAGCATCATTACTATGAGAACGTGCGATATCCTGTAATTCTTTATAGAATGCATTATGAGAAGTCTGCCATTCTTCCGTAAACTCTTCAGTCAAGCATTGATTCTTAATTGAATCACATAACTTACCGGTTAATCCTCCTAAACCGCCAATTAAGAAAATTACTTTTCTCTCTTTATAAGCAATCAAGAACTCTTCTAAAACCCCAGGCATTTTTCCAAGGTAGTTTTCAAATTTTCCACCAGCAAAAACTCTTATATCCGAAGAACAGATAGACGTTTCTCTCATCTCGGTAAGACATCGAGACCAAATATATTTATTTTCAGGACAATTTGGCTCAAGAAAACGATCTTTATTCTGAATCAAACCTTCTACATCATCCGGTATATTAGCTTCTACAGGTTTTACTACAGTTTTATAATTTGCATACCACTTTGTATTTTCTTTTTTAGTATATAGAGGCCAAGCTAGATGATTTTCTACAAATAGTTGATTTGTCTGCAACCTATCCCTTAAAACTGTTGCTTCATCGAGAATGAATTTCGTAAAACCTTCATCCCGTAAATCGCCACCATAAATTAGAGTGTGCTCACCAGCTAATAAATGTCGTGCTAAAGATTGAGAAAACCGCTTGAGTTCGTCAATGTCTTGGTTGTATGTTTCATAACCGTCAGGAAGATAATCAGAAATAGATAGACCGATACATAAATTAGAGCTAGTTTCATTCTCTTGTTTAGATGACCATAAAGGAGTGGAAACAGTAATGTTAAAATGATTTGTCCACTCTGTTTCTTCCTTATATAAAGGTGGTTCAGGGTAGCAAATAACTAAATTATCTTTATGTCCTTTATCTAAAATATCAACAATTTGCTGAATTTCTGGCGGTCTAGCAAAAATCTCAGCAGATTTATCAATCCAGCCTTGCTCTTGATAATATCGTAGCAGTTTGTGTGCATGCTCAAAACGTATTGTTTCTAATAATGCTGCGATAAGAATCCTTAAAATATCTTTTTCTTCCAATGGCTCTGCAGTTATATGCACACAAGGAATATTTGATGCCGCAGGAAAAACTCTATCTTCATATTCTTCTAAACTATTCACAAGGATGATAGGACGCCGTTCCCTTTTGGCACTTAGAATTTCTCTTTGACACCAGTATCTAGAAGAGTACGCATCACTTTCGATAGCAACGATTGTTGATTTTTTAATATGGTTTTCAATTTCTTGATCAAATTTAAATCCAAGTGATATTTCATTTGCATCAAAGAATCTTTGCATATTAGAGTTATCAATAAAGTCTTTAATAGCTTCTGCGTGTTTTAAGCCAGTATCTCCTTTTTTAGCATGACTTAAAAATAGGCGAATCGAAGAATCAATGCCAAGGCCATTCTCAGTAATACCTTTCAAACCAAATCGATACAACTCATGAGACAGAAAGAGAATTGCATATTCTTTTTTTAGTTCAGTAGGCCAATCAAATGCTCGGATACAATTATAATTTTTCAGACGACCTGATGAAGTTTGACTTAATCCTTCTCGTTCAATAGCTACAGGTACAATATGATAATTATCTTGCTCTGGTAACGAATTTATATAGCATTCCCAATCTGAATTCATCAAAGTATTACTGCTAATAAAAAGAAAAATTACATCTTTCTCAGCAAGCTTCTGTGGGGTAGAAGATGGTGGTGTTTTAGGTTTTCGTGAGCTGTATAAAAATGTTGGGATATTTAATTCTCTAGAAAATGGACGATCAATATCTCGTGTAAGATAACGACGAAATTCCATCAGTGTAGAATAGATATTTTCGTTATCATCCGGATGCCAAATAAAATGAACAGCCAAAGGTGGAGTGATTTGCATGGACATAAGAGACTAATTCCTACTTAAAGTTTAAATTACCAATGTGAACTATTTCGATTATTGGTAAAATAATCGCGACTGTTACGATGTGACCCGCTGCCTCTTCTTTGAAATGCCTCATGAATCCATTTTTTTAATTCAAAGGAAGAAGTTGGATAAGGATAGATTTTGGCATAGCCGCTTTGAATATTGTCATATAGTCTTGGTGGAATGTTGCACGGTGTATAAATAAGACTATTGGTCAGTTTTTGTGCGCAGTTAGGATAAAAATATGGATCATAGTGTGGAGAATAACTTGGCAACAATATACCAATTAGACCAGAACGAGTATTTAGGTTTGAAGTTGTTAAACTGTATCCTATTTCCCAATCCACATGTTTACGTTGCCATGTATTTTGACCAATAAGAACTATAGTTACTGAGGAGTCAGAAATATAGTTTTCACGAATCTCTCTACGAATAGCATCAGTTTTATAATTTGGATCAATATCTCCATCTTGAACAGAACGATTAACAAATACTGGATCAAATTCATTAGAAAATTGCCGTTCAAATTGTTGACGATAATAGTCATCTTGATGATGAAAACTCAAAAAAACTTTATGTTTTGGAATGTTAGAATTGTAATACATTTTTTCTCCTTAGGTTTTTCAAAATAAAATACACATCATTAATATGAAATGTGAGAAGTATATCACATCCTTAAATATAGAGACATTTTCATAATATCTCATTATGCTATCAATAACCATTACAGCTCCACATCAAGATAAAATCTTCTTTTATAAAATTTTACGGCAGCTTGGTGCAGATGAATTGTTTGCTTTGTATCAAGGCCCTAATTTTATTGATTAAAGTAGCCTATTCTTTGTAGTTTCCATGATACTGTTCAGCATAAATACCAGCTATGCCTCCCAGTTTTTACTATCGTGTACTGATTGCAATAATTAATAGTATTTTGTTTTCTTCCTGCACGTTCCAAATTCATCACTACACATATTTCAAATGAAATTATGGCCGCCCTGTTAAGCCCAAACCATTGTCTGCCTGTCCTGTTTTACTTGCCATGTTTATTTGGCAAGAGTTGAATTGGTGGAGAATTTTCCTGAACTCCCTCGGAAGTAGTGACGGCATACGTTTACCGCCCAAAAGAAATATCACTTGCCCACGTGTGAAATTGGTGTTTGATTGGCTGGAGGAGGTGTTGGGGGGCACAGGCAGTAAACGTATCTGGATTTTAGAATCCGACTACGCTTACGCTGTTTTCAGACGACCTAAAACCATGTTCGTATCCATGTCCGTTTTATAACACCTTTAAGCCACACGATTTTTCATTTAACCAACAACCGTCCCTGTCTTGCCAAATTCAAAGTAGCCAGCAACAGCAACATAATCAAGCCGGAACCTGCGGTGGCGAGGAAATAGCCTAAAAACAGTAAACGCTCTTCGGCAATCAAATGGAAGCCGCAACCCGTCATTGCCGCCAAACCGAATGAGAAACCCCAAAAGCTGGGGCTGAAACCCTGTTCCAGCATCCAAGGCAGAAGGCGCAGCAGTAGCAGGAATTGCAGGCAGCCGTAGCCGATTAAAAGCAGCGCGAAGGCATCGATGTGCCCGCCCGATACGGCAAAATAGGTGCCACAGCCGACAAAAGCGGGCGCAAGCTGAATGCCGACAATACCGCGCACAGGGGCGTTGACGGGTGTGCCGGTGCGCAAACGGCTCAATATGGCGGCTTCCAAGCTAAGCCATGAAAACAGCCCCGCGCCCAAAAATAGCCAAGCGTAATCCGACCAACCCAATGCCGCCATTGCGGTCGCGCTGACAAAATTGGTGGCAACGGTGGGCAGGTAAATAATCGGCGTGGTGGCATCAAGGGTATGGACGCCGCGCCACAAGCCGCCTGCGCGGTACATGGCAAATGCCAACTGTCCCGCCGTTCCCAGCAAAATCAACCCTTTTGCCGGTAGGGTTTGGTAGGGCAAGGCTGCCAAACCTGCCAGCATCGTGGTAATCGGAATCGCGCTGATGAAACAGCATTGCACCAAATCCTGCAAATCCTGCAAAAATTCGGGGCGGAAAAAACGGATTTTGATGATGTAGGCAATGACCAGCAGCAGCCAAAGCACAAAGGCGGCGGCTAATAGCGTTTCCCCAGCCCAATGCGGAAAAAGCCCGATACGCGCGCCGTAACGCCAAGACAAACCGAGCGCGAAAAGCCCCAACGGCAGTATAGCCGATTCAAATCGGTAAATGCAGCTTGGGTTGAGACATAATAAAGATGCTAAATCTGTCCGGAGTATCGGATCTCAGCATGAGCCGTATTGGGTATTGATATTCTGATGTTTGAGTTTGTAAATGTGTTTTCAGACGACCTGAAGGCAAGCGGAAACAGACGATGAATGTCGCTTGAGCCTTCTTGATTTTCAAGTAGCCTTTTTATCATACATTTCCCGCAACACCTCCGTCAGCCAGTCGAACACCTTTAACACGCGCCCGGAAGTTACTGTGCGTTGCGGGCGGTAGATGTAGAGTTGCCACGGGCGGCGCGGGACTTCGGGGAGGGGTTCTACAAGTTCGCCGTTTTGCAGGTGGATTCGGCGGCGGAGCAGAAGTGTTTTAGGGCGTTGAGTTTGTCCATTGCATATATAAAGATTATGCTGCTATGGTTTTAACAAACCAAAGTCTTTTTGTCTTATTTCATCTTCATCCCTATCAGGGAATAGGGCAGAATTTAGATAATTTTTAGCCAATCTTATAATATGATTTACTTTTTTAATATCGGTAGTCATAAACCCGATAGGCAATGTCACAGGATAAGAAGATAGTTTTGCGTGATAACAAAAAACAGCAAATTTATCTTCTAGAAATAGAATTTCAGTATTTCCATCTAAAAAACCTTCACAGAATCCGTAAAGTACTTTATCTGATATATCTCTAAATTGATTTAGCCATTCTTGTTTTTCATGCTGATTTCGTTCGGAAGGCAAAGGTAAGTACAGGTGAAAATCATAGCCATTTTTTTGTTTATCTATTAGATTTTGAATTTTGTCATGAATTTTCCATTGTTTTCCCCAGTAAATATCGCTTGGAGCCAACCAATAGAGTTTTTTAGGTGATTTTTTGTTTAATTTATCTAAAATTTTATTGATTTGTTCGAATAAGGTTTCTTGATGATAAATTTGTCCTAAAAAATACAAGCCATTTTGTTGTTCATGCTCCTGATAAACTTTTAAAAATTCGTTAAAGTCTAATGTTCCGCCGAATAGCACTTTTAAAGTATCGTCATCACTAATTTCTGCCATACTATTACGCAGTTCACGCAAATTATCATGACGATAAAATTTCTCCAGTTGTGCAGTAATGGCTTGCTGAATATTTTCTTGATGAGTAATTATCGGCACATCATTGCGTTCTTTAGCTTGTCCTGTTTCAGGCAATAACTCGAATTGTTGCGTGAAACGGAAATAATCAGGCGCACCTTTGGGTTCAATAACATCAATTTTATATAGTGAAATATCCTTTTCAATTTCACCTACTTCATTTTTAACTTCAACAATTTCATCTTCTATTAGCTGGCGAAAGCGATTTTGAAATGTTTTTTGTGCAATTTCGCTACTTTCTGATAACACCTTTGGTTCGATGACTAACTCAATGGCTTGCTGGCGATTATTATCACAGTCGTTTTTTTTCAAAAAGTTACTATCTAATAATTCCATACGATATTCACCACCAAATTCTTTTAAAGTGGGAATATGGGGTGATTCCTGATTGTCTTGAAACAGTCTAAGCCCTTCTGACGATAATGCAATTAAGCCGTTATCCTGCCAAATAATCCATTTATGTTGTTCCAAATCAGCAAGGGCAACTTTGGTCTCGTGCTGGCTAAATCCAAAATATTGGGCAATTTGTGCGGGTTTACATGGTGTTACTTTTAATAAGCGAAGCAAATATTCGCGCACAAATGCCACGCCTTTATCGCTCATATAGGAAAACACAATGCGAAAACGCGGAGCCTTAACCACAAAATCAATTTGATTGTAAGTTATGTTTTGTTTACTCATTTTTTCGCTCCGTTTTTTAATATCTTAATTGCGTAATCTTGCGGATTATTTTGCTTTTGTATAAAACGTAAAACTTTTGCCAATGGAGTTTTGCTGTTTTTTGGATGTTCCCACATAGTTTTTGCTCCAACGATAATAAGTTTATCCATAGCACGAGATAAGGCTACGTTAATACGGTTTGATAGACGTAAAAAGCCTGTTTTATATTCTTTATCATAACGAGTCAACGACAAAATAATCACGCGGTTTTCTTTGCCTTGATAACTATCTACACTATCAATTTTAACTAAGCGGCGAAAGTCGTCACTCCAACTGCGTTCATTGAATTTTTTACGAATCAGTTTCTTCTGTTCGCCGTACATGCAAATTACACCAATGGCTTGTTCATTTTTCTCCAAGCATTTTTGTACAGGTTTACTATTCATAAACGTTCCATCGTTTGCCAAGTCTTGTAATATCCCAATAATTACATCGGCTTCGGCACGGTTGGATAAACTGCCACTTTTGCCTTGTTCATGATACGCATTTGGTAATGAAGTTGTATCTAACCATGTTACGCAGGATTTTATCTTTTCAGGTAGCCTGAAATAAATATTAGGCACATCATTGTCAGTTTTACCGTTTTCCAAAACATTTTCATAAAAACATGCTGATACTAAACTGCCAATCGCAGGAGCCATGCGGTATTGTGTTTTGAGTGTGGCGCAAGTTTGCTTTCCATATTCGGATAGGAAAACGCGTTCAAAATCACTGCCTAATGCTTGATCTAATTCCTCACCGCGCTTGGAAATCCCTAATCGGCGGGCAAGTGCGTTTTTATGCTCTTCTGAATACAAAGGCGGTAGTTGCTTATGGTCACCTACAAGCAAAATACGCGTACCAGACTGCATGGCAATCGCCAATTCACTGGAAATAGAACGTGCGGCTTCGTCCACAATCACCCAGTCATAAAGATTATCGGCAATGCCGATATGGCGTTGTCCGATACCTACGCAAGTGCCAATCACAAGCTGACGGGAACGAGCCAAAAATTCATCATAATTGGTGCGTTCGTTAGATAGGGCTTCCAGCATATCTTGGGTTAAATCAATCAGTTTACCTGCTTGGATATTTTCAATCGGCTGAATATTATGCTTGTGATCCAATTTGCTGATAAATTTTGGCAGAATTTCGTCAATTTCAACCAATTCACGCAATCCCTTTGCTTGGGCTTGTTCTTTAATGCTCTTTTCTAATTTTTTGCGTAAGCGTTTTTCATCTTCATCAACGGTTTCACCTTTTGATGATTTAACAATTTTTTGATAACGACGAATTTGCACGCCAATATCAAATGCTAATTCGGCTCGTTCACGCAAATAACTTTCAGGCAGCCCCATGCTGCGCCCAAGCTGGCAAATATTGCTAATCTTGTTCACATTTAACTGTGCCCGTTTTTGTCCGACTAAATTGGGTGAAAACACATCTTCCAATATTTCGGAATCGGCAATTTCACGATTACTGAACCGCACCAGTTGCAAATCTGTTCCCAAACGCTGACAGTGTTTACGGATACGTTCGGCAGCAGTATTGACTGCTTCATGTGATTGGCTGACCAGTAGAATATTCCGCACCTTTTGCACATCAAATAAATAATGTACAAATGCGGCAATAAATTCTGTTTTCCCTGTTCCCGGCGGACCTTGTAATAAAGATAATGGTCCATTGGCAATCAAACGTTGAAAGGCAATACGTTGTGCTTCATTAAGGCTTACATTTTTTTCAGGCTGGTCATAGCGTTTAAATTCTTCATCGCTGACATGAATCTCATATTTTTCAGACGGCAAGTTGCAATGTTCATCGAAATAATGCACTAGATTTTCCACCGCACTTTCACCGTCTAAAATACGTTGTAATGCGTTTTTACGGCGAGTGTAAGACGCTTTGTTCTGTTTACTTTGCAAATAAATAGGCGTATCTGCTTGAATATTATTTGCATAATTGGTCAAACTTTTGGATTTGATGTGTAATTCATTCAATTGACTTTTAGCAATATCTACCACACCATATTTAAAGGTTCTTTCTCCATCTTCACTTTTCCCAATAGCTTCAACAACTTCATCCCGGTTGAATTGATCTAGTGGACTGATTTCACCATCATAGGGAATATAACAGCCTCCATTTTCTGTTTTTTGTAATACTTCACTTGCAGTAATGGATGGCAAGGCTTCCGTTTCGGTATCTAAAATTGCCTGCCAAAGTTTTTGAATACTTGGGCGTTGTTCGATAACTGTTTCTTCTGCAATACTATCAACAGGTTCGGCTTCAAAGTTCTCGTTATTTTCAGCTTGTTCTTTTTCAGGCTGTTTGAAAAAGTGTTCTTGGACAAATTGAATAATAGAGTTCTTAAACTCTGTACTGCCTGCAATGAAATCATTAAGTTTATCTAAGTTGCTATAATTGCTATGTGTGATATTCAAACCAATTTGCAAACTACATTTGCTATCATCACGATCATTTCGGGTAATATGATTACGTTCAAATGGAGATAATCCATGCCGGAATCGTTGTTCAGCAATGGCATAAAAAGCTGTAAACTTCCCACCTAAACCAATAAATGTAATATCTATTTCTTCATTTGGGTATTTTTGACTTTCTTTAAATTGAACAAATAATTCACCATTTTCAGGGTAAATTGCAATAGGTAAAAACGACTCACGCCCGCCCACTGTAATATCAATCATTGGTGTAGCCGGTTTGGGATCGAGTGCTGCTTTAAAACGAGCTAACGAAATAAACGCAGTTTGGCTGTCTGAATACTCTTGCTGTATCACTTCAGCAACTTCAGCAAAACTTTCAGACGACC
>ENA-OWLX01001105-OWLX01001105.1-metagenome-genome-assembly--contig:-NODE-1105-length-10337-cov-11.039973_pt1 | contig 10337 bp, 11 predicted proteins | sample MGYA00245351_ERZ651106 | MGnify/ENA primary metagenome ERZ651106 (study PRJEB26857, sample SAMEA4031768) | metagenome | biome: human; feature: oral; material: saliva | place: Philippines | collected 2014... | reverse complement strand
GTGCAGCCGGTATCCTCGTGACTCATGAGGCCAGAATGGCCGCATGGGCAGACCGGACAGTCTTCCTGCGTGACGGTCGCATCGTCGACCGCTCGCGCGGGGACTCACTGAGGGACCTGCTGGCAGACACAGCACCAGGGATTTGATGAGTCGACTCAGCACACGGATGAGGCGATGGGGAGTGGTACTCCGCATCGCCTCTCGTGATGCGCGCCAGAGTTTCGGGCGGACTCTCACCGCTGTCATCCTGATCTCCCTGCCGATCATCGTCGCGATCGGCTCGATCACCTTCTGGGATGTCACGACCTCCCAGCGGTACCAGGCCTCGTCCTGGCTGGGCCACACCTCCGACGTTCAGGCGGTGACCCTCCGTCGCTCCTCGACCGCCCTCGATCAGGACATCACCGCCGACGTACTCTCGAAGACGGCCTCGGACGACGAAATTGACGTCACCATGGAGACCCTCACGAACTGGGTCCCCGACGGCAACCATCTTATCGCCGTCGATACCCTGTACCAGCTGCACGTCACAGCCCCCGATGGGACAGGCTTCACGGTTGACTCGGGCATTCAGACAGCTTCTCTGGACGCCCCCCGAGTCGCGGCGGGCGGACAACACGGCGGCCTCGCCGCCAACCATGCCGTCCTCTCCGACGACGTCGCGCGCTCCCTCGGCGTGCAGGTCGGGGACACCGTCAGCCTGACGCTCACGGTCGCCAAGGAACGAACAACGCAGGACCTCGAAGGCTCCGCCGTCATCGACGCCATCATCGGTGGCAGCAGCCGGGCGATCATAGGCGACGGCACGCTCGACATCGATCGCCTCGCGGTGGCCGGGCGCACCCAGACGGCATGGTACGTGACGGGTCCCGTCCCCATCACGTGGGACAAGGTCCGCGAGATCAACGCCTCTGGCTTCTCGGTCGTCTCGCGCCATGTCCTGGCCAGCCCGCCGGACGCCTCTGCCCTGCCCGCACAGATCGCCCAATACGAGCTACCTCAGCCCTCGCTGACCTCGAACCCGTGGCAATACCTGCTCCTGGTCGCCGGGATCCTCCTCATCCTCACCGAGATGATCCTGCTCATCTCGCCCCTGTACACGGTCGCCCAGCGCTCCGTCATGCGTACCGCCGCGATGATCGTCGCCAACGGTGGCGACCGCTCGGATGGGCGTCGCCTGACGATCGCCCACGGCCTCGTCATCGGCGGGTATTCCGCCGTGTTCTCGGTCGTCCTGTCCGCCGCCGCCATGGTCGGCGTCGGCCTGTGGTCCGGCCTCGGCATCGGTATCGTCCCCTGGTGGCCCCTCGGGCTGTCGGTGCTGCTGCCGATCCTCCTGTCCCTCATGGCGTCCGTCTCCCCGGCGCACACCTCCTCCCACATCGACACCTCCGCCGTGATCGGCGGGCGCGTGTGGGAGCCCTCCCGCCTGGTTCGCCGCCGCATGATCTACCCGATCTCGCTCCTGGCGGGTCTCCCGCTGCTGGGCGTGGCCGCGTGGCGCGGCTCGGTGCTCGCGCTCGTGCTCGGCGTCGCCCTCCTAGAAATCGGCCTCATCGGCTCGATTCCCTACATCTTCACCCGCTGGCGCGCCCCCAACCGTCGGGCCTCAATGAGCATGCGCTTGGCGCTGCGCGACGCGGTCCGCAACGGGCACCGCACGTTCCCCGCCATGGCCTCGATCCTGACGACCGTCTTCGTCGCCTGCGCCCTGCTGATTACGCTCTCCTCCTCGAACGAGGCCGGCTGGAACTCGCGCCCCCACGTGGGCCAGCGCGGACAGATCTTCGTCTCGACGCTGGACAAGACGGACTCGGTGACCCGCTCGAACACCCTCATGCGCTCCGCGACCCAGGCCGTCGACGCCGAACGGACCGTCACCTCGGAGGCGACCCTGCGCGGCATGGCGTGGAATAGCGGCCCAGGCGGCCCTGAGACGATGGTCGAGGCAGTGTCTCCGATCACCGGCAAGACGTTCACGCAGCTGCCAGATATGGCCCCGATGGCGGAGCTGGACGTCGCCTACATCGTCGACGACGGCACCTACCTGCGTCAGGCCGGCTACCTCAAGGAGGCCGACATGGTGCGTGCGCTGGCCACCCTCAACGCCGGCGGCGTGCTCGTCCCCGACCCCGATCTGATCAACGGCGCGGGGCAGGTGCAGCTGCGAAGCCTCGACATGGCGGACATTGCCGCTGCCAGGGCTCAGGGCGTCAGTGACAGTGCTCTGCCCGACGCGCGCGTCCTGCGTTCCCAGACTTTTGCGGCCTCCCCGCTCACCCGCGTCAACGTCATGGTCCTGTCCCCGGCCGCGGCCACGGCTCTCAGGCTCAACTCGGTGCCCCTGGGCCAGCTCCTCACGGTCAACAAGCCCGTGAACACGGTGGATGCGCCGGCCTTCCAGGCGACCATCGCCCGTCAGGTCCCGGGGGCCTCGGCCCAGGTCATCACGCCGACCATGCGCTCCATCGTGTTGCCCTACGTCGCGGCCCTGATCGCGATCGTCGCTGCGGCGGCCACGGTCGCCCTCGTCGTGTCGCTCTCGGCCTCCGACATGCGCCCCGACCTCGACACCCTGGACGCGATCGGTGCGGCCCCCGCCATGCGCCGCCACGTCACGACGTGGCAGGGCGTCGTCTTGGCCCTCAACGCGATCCCCACAGCGGTCCTCTCCGGCCTGATCGTCGGCGTTCTCGCCGTGATCACCCTCGCCCGTTCGGGCATTTTTGGGACCCTGGTGACCCTCACGCCGGTCATTCCGTGGGGTGCCCTCCTCGGCATGCTGATCGGGATGCCGCTCCTGTGCGCGCTCGTCGCGATCGTCCTGACCCCCCGCCACCAGAATCGTATCCGCCGCATCAACTAGGCAGCGCCGATGAGTGAAGCACCCGACACGGTCGTCATCCCGCCCGGCGCCCTGGCCTCGGCCAGCGTGCGCGTCGACACGTGGCTGTGGGCGACCCGCCAGCTCAAGTCCCGCTCACAGGCCACCGCCGCCGTGCGCGCCGGGCACGTGCGTGTCAACGGTGAGCCCGTGAAGGCCGCCTACAAAGTGCGCGTGGGTGACGAGGTGCGCCTGCGCATCGAGGGTTTTGATCGAGTCCTTGGCGTCGTCCTGCTGCTGGCCAAGCGCGTGTCCTACCCCCAGGCGCGCACCGCCTACGACGACCGCACGCCCGAGCGGCCCCGCGTGCACATCCCCGTCGCGATGCGCGAGAAGGGGAGCGGGCGCCCCACGAAGAAGGAGCGCCGGGAGCTGGATCGGCTGCGCGGCTACGACTCGCACGAGCACTATTGATTCTCTCCGGGGTGTCCCGGCCTACACATTCGGGTAGTAATCGCTGATCAACAGGGCGTAGTTTGTGCCCCAGTTCTTCTGGTACTTCGTCTCGAACTGGGCGGTGCCGTGGCCCTGTGCGTCGAACGTCATGGTGACGGTCTCGGTCGTTTCATTGTGCGCCGAGTAGATAGGGTCGTGGTCGCTATTCGTGATGTACACGGTGATGGTCATATCGAACGAGCTGAACTCGGGGAGCCTCTTGATGAGGTCTTCGTTCACGATGGCCACGTCGATGGTGCACGCGAACGCGGTGCTGTCCGCGTTGGGGCTGCACGAGTAGTCGCTGAATTCGATGTTCTTATAGATTTTGTACTGGGCGATCACGGAGGCGGTCGCGACGTTGCCCGGGCACGTCGCGTCGACGGCGGAGCGCTGCTCGGGTGTGGCCCGCAGGTATTCCTTGTAGTGGCGGGCGATGCGCTCCCTCATCGTCGGTGCGATCAGATTGCACCAGTGCGTCGCGTAGAAGTCGTTGGCCTCCTGGCGCGTCTGCGCGGCCTCGGAGCGCACGGCGTGCACCTCCCTGGCCCGCATGACGGCGAGTGTCGTCATCGTAGCGGCCACGAGCCCCAGGACGATGGTGATGACGAGAAGGATCACGTGGGCGGGCCCGAGACGCTTCTTCGCGGCGGCGCGCGGCGTCGTCGCTTTCTTCCGGGCGTTCATCGGAAGAGCTCCTTGACTTTCTGGAGGTAGGTCTGCGCGTCTGCGACCTCCTGCTCGGCGCGCTGGTGCTGCGTGCCGAGCGTCGAGTACGTCTGCGCGGCGATGATCGCGCTGACGGCGAAGAACAGGGACAGAACCATCAGGACGACCGGCAGGCGCGTGAGCCTCCTGGGGGCGGGCGGCTGCGGGATAGGGGGTTGAGCGGCGCCCTCAGTCCGGGGCCGGGGGGACGAGGCCGTGGCCGCGATGGGAGGTGCCGGGATGGGGGCGGCAGCCTCGTGGGCCGCCCTCCGACTCGTGGCGATGGCCGCGGGCGGGCCGGAAATCGGGGCGCCGACGCCGCTCGTGTGCCGATACTGCTCGGTCCACCGGGCGCCGTCCCACCAGCGCTGGCGGGGGTGACCCTGAGGGTCGGGGTACCAGCCGGGCACGGGTGTCGTCACGGGAGTTCCTTGAGGGGTCTAGTCGTTGGGGAAGAAGGAGGTTACCGGAACCTTGTAGAAATCGCCCCACGCGCTGTCGTAACTCGTCTCGAACTCGACAGTGGTGCTGCCCGATGGGGGAACCGTCACCGTGACGACGTCGGGGGTCGAATGCGCGGGGAATATGAAGGCCTGTGAGGTGCCAACGTCGAGGGAGAGCTTCACCGTCGTATTCGAGTAGTTGGCCAGGGAGGGGACATTCTCGGTCTTCGTGGTCACCGTTCCCGTGCAGGAGACTGCGGTGTTGTCCTTGATGGTCTTGCACTCGATTGAGGCGGTGAACATGTCCGCGGCCCGGTAGGTGCTCATCATGTAGGCGGCGTTGACGCGCCCGGGGCATTCGGCGTCGACGGCGTCGCGCATCTCTTGCTCGAACGCGCGGTACTCCCCGTAGATCTGATCGATGCGGGGGATGTTGTCCGGCGTGACCTTGGCGCACCATGAGGAGACGCGAATGGAAGTGGCCTGGGCGGTGACGCGCTCGGCTTCCGCGTTCATCTGCCGGACCTGGTAGAAGCGCAGCCCCGCCAGAGCGCCGAATACGGCCGTGATGGCTGCCATGGCGACGGCAATGATGGCGAGGACCTTGTTCAGGGGCGTCATGCCCTTCTTGGCGGCCGCGTTGGCGGCATTCACTGTGCTCACTTCGACTCTCCCTGTACCGATTGCAGGTCCTCATTCGCCTGGTTCAGCGTCTGTTCAGCCTGCTTGTACTCCTTGTTGGCGGAGAGGAACAGGCTGGTTGTCGCAATCGCGCCGACGGTGAAGGCCGCGATGAGCAGCGACAGGATGACGGTGGTCGCGAGCTGCTTGGCCGGGGCCTTGGGCCGCGCATGGGGAACCGAGCCGTCGGTGGGCGCCGCGTCCCGGTACCCCGCGTCGTAGGTGGGCGCCGCGTCCCGGAACCCCGTGTACGCCTGGTCCGCCTCGCTGTAGGAGTCGGCGCCGTAGTCCTGCACGGTGTCGTCTGGGAGGTAGTCGTCGGTCCAGGAGTATCCGTCCCACCAGCGCAGCTGGGCGGTTCCGGCGGGGTCTGGGTACCATCCTTCGACGGGGTTACTCACGGTGGACTCCTTTCGCGCTATCCCGCTATTTTAGGGGAATTTGCGTGCGGACGGGAGGGGTGGGGTGATTGTTTGGGGGTCACATGTTGGAGGGCCACCAGGAGACCATGGAGGCGCCGCATTCGGTCTTATCCGACATGTTCGGATCGTAGGGAACCGAGATCGTGAAGGTGGCGGGCGCGCCGGGGGTCAGTGTCGTGTTGGTGGTTGCCTGGTAGGGGGTGGAGGAGTTGAAAGCGGTGTTCTTCTCGAGGGTGTATCCGACGATGGTGACGTCCAGGGGACCCAGGGAGTTGACGGCGCTGGAGGACTTGACTGTCAGCGTGCCGGTGACCGTGGTCGTGACCTTGTCGGTCGTGCACTCGCCGATCGCGATGGCGAAGTCAGCGTCCGAGAGGGTGCGCTGGGCGTTGGCGAGCGTCTCCTTCTCGGCGCACTCGGTGTGGATGGTGTCTTTGACGGCCTGCGTCGCGGAGTCGTAGGACTTGATCGCGTCGCGGATCGATGAGGAGGACTCGCGCGTCACGGAATTGCACCATTCTTTGGCTTCACGCTGGACGTTGGCTGCGTCGAGTCGCGTCTTGGCCTCGGTGATCTGCTTGTCGAGCGCGGCCTTGTCGGACTGAGCCTGGGCGGCCTGCTCGTCGTAGCCTGCCGCCGAGTGGGTGCGCCAGACGTTGATACCGCCCACGACCGCGGAGAGGATGATGAAGATGACGGCGAGGATGGCGCCGGCGACGGTCGCTGCGCGCAGGGGGGCGGGGGCGGCGCTCACTTCTGGGCCTCCTCGATCTGTCGGTTGATGTCGTCGAGTGTGGACTGGGCGGTGTCGAGCTCCTGCTGTGCGATGCGGGCGCGTTCCTTCGCCTCGTCGTGGACGCGGCCGCTGGCCCCCAGGTGGGACCAAGCGACGACGAGGACAACGATGAAGATGACGACGAGCGACCACGAGGCGACCGCGCCGAGGGTCCACGTGAGGGTACCCGAGCGCGCGGGTTCGTCCCGCGTGGGCTGAGGTTCCACGCGGGCGGGGGACGAGGCGTGGGTGGCCCCGTCGCTTGCCGCGGGCGTCGGTGCGGGGGTGTGTTCCAGCTGGTCGGTCTCTCCCGACGAGGCCAGGGCCTCGCCGGGAGAGGGATCCGGGGCAGCGTGGGCCGAGGAAGTCGGCTCCATGTAGGGTTCGACGTAGTCGGTCCAGGCCTGTCCGTCCCACCAGCGCAGGTGCGGGGCACCGTTCGGGTCCGGGTACCAGCCTTCCGCGGGCTCACTCATCGCGGCTCTCTTTCCCTGGTCGAATAAAACCGTTTGCTCGGTCAGGAATTCTAGTCGCCCGACGGATGGTGGGCAACTATCGGGTCAGAGGCCCTTGGGCCAGAGGTTGGTGGCTCGGAACGAGCACGTACCTGTTGTCAGTCCGCCGGAGGGCAGGGTCTGCGTGAATGTCCCCTTGCCCCCGGCCGGAATGGTGAAGGACGCGGAGCCGACGGGGGTATCGGAGTTGCTCGCCTCGCCCGGCGTGAGGAAGATGTCGACCGTGACGTTCATCGGCCCGAGGTTGCTCAGCGTCGTGTCGGTGATGGTCAGCTCTCCCGTCATCGTCACGTTGCCGCCCGAGAGGGTGCAATCCGGCACATTGCCGGTGAATGCGGGGCTTGGCGCGTCGCGGAATGCCTCGGCGAACTCCTTCTTCTTCGGGCATGCTTTAGCGATCGCCGCGAGCTCGTCGGCGGGCTTGAAGTTCAGGGCAGTGGCATTGTCGATCAGGTCCGTGAACCCGGAGTCGGCCTCGGTGAAGCCGTCGCACCACTTGTTGGCTGCCTTGTTGCTCTTCGCGGCCGTAATCTGCGTGCGCACGCTCGCCGTTTCGGTGTCGGTGTCCTTCTTCTCGTTACGCAGCGACTCGGCGTTGGAGCGGGCTTCCTCAGCCTGGGCGGAGCGCGAATGCGCGCCGAAGCCCATGAGGACGCTGGCGAGCAGGAGACACACGGCCAGGGCCGCGCCGACGAACGTCATGATCTTGAATGCCATGGAGGATGAGCTGGTCTTGGCTGCCGGCATCGGAACGTAGCTCACTTCTGTGCCTCCTCGAGTTCCTTCTTTGCCTGATCAAGGTCGGACTTGGCCTGATCGAGTTCTTGCTGCGCGCTCGTCTGCTCGGATTCGGCATCGGAGAGCTCGTTACCCGCCTTCGCGAAGAGCATTCCGGTGTACACGGCGGTCACGGCGAAGACGACGGTGAGCGCCCACGCGACGGCCGTCCCGATGCGCCACCCCTTCCCGGAGCTCGAGCTCGTGGAAGCCGCGGGCGCCGTCGCGCCGGACATGCCGGTGTCCGACTGTCCGAAGGTCGGGGTCGTCCCCGACGCGTGGTATGGGTCGGCGGACACGGTCGGTGCTTGCTGGGCGGAGGGCATGTGCGGGCCGGGAGCGGGGGCCGCCTGCTGGACGGGGAAGCCCTGCTGGGCGGGGAAGCCCTGCTGAGCCGGCGCATTGTGCTGGGCGGGGAAGCCCTGCTGCGGCGCGGCGCCGGGCATGGGCTGGTACTGGTCGAGCCACATGCCGCCGTTCCACCAGCGCAAACGCTGGGTACCTGCGGGATCTGGATACCATCCGGGTGCTGGTTGAGACATGACCATCCTTTCAGTTTCTGGTTGCAGTCTATACCTATCCCGTGAGGCTTATAACGTGTTGATTGCTTCGGTCTTCACGCTCGCAGATGTGGGTGACAGGTACCCTGAAAGGTATGGCTGCTCTCTTCTCGTCGTCGCCCCTACTCGCGCTGTTTGTCGTTGTCGCGTTGGGGGCGGCGATCGGGGCGATCAGGATTGGGCCGCTGCGTTTCGGAGCAGCCGGTGCGCTGTTTGTCGGCCTCGCGGTGTCGGCCATTCACCCCGAGGTCGTCAGCACCCACATGTCGATCGTCCAGCCGATGGGCCTGGCCTTCTTCGTGTACTGCGTCGGCATCTCGGCGGGTGCCACATTCTTCCAGGACCTTCGCAAGCAGACGAACCTCCTGGCCCTCACCACGGTCGTGTGCATCGTCGGCGCGGTCATCGCGCTCGTGGGAGGCCGCCTCCTCGGCCTGTCGTCCGGCCTTGCGTCGGGTCTCTTCACGGGCGCTTTGACGGCCGCCCCCGCCCTCGACACGGCCACCCGCCTGACGGGGGATCCGAACGCGGCGGTCGGCTACGCCTTCGGGTATCCGATCGGCGTCATCGGGGGCATCCTCATCGTGACCATCACGGTGACGAGGAAGTGGTTGGGTCCCAAGGACACGCCCTCCCTCGCGGGTGCCTCTCTCGAAGCTGTCAGCGTGCACGTGTCCAAGCGCATCAACACGCGCGACATCGGCGCGTGGCGCGATCAGCGCGTGCGCCTGTCCTACCTGCGTCGCGACGGCCGTACCCGCGTCACAGCTCCCGGCGAGGACCTGCTGCCCGGCGACCATGTCGTCATGGTCGGCGACCCCGCGTCCATCAAGGAGGCTGCGCCCCTCGTCGGCGAGATCCTCGACCACAACCTCGAGGATGACCGCTCCGACCTCGCCTTCGAGCGCATCGTCGTGTCCAACCCCGACGTCGCCGGCCGCAGCGTCTCCGAGCTCAACGTCACCAAGCGCTTCGGCGCCGTCATCACGCGCGTGCGCCGAGGGGACCTGGACCTCCTGGCCCGCGACGACCTCGACCTCCAGCTCGGCGACCACGTCGCCGTCGTCGTCCCCACGGACGAACTCGACGATATCGCCGAGTGGCTGGGTGACTCCGAGCGCCGCGTTGCCGAGGTGGACGGCATGGCCTTCGGCATCGGCCTCGTCCTGGGCCTGCTGCTCGGCGTCGTGTCCTTCCCGCTGCCCGGCGGCCAGGGCTTCCAGCTGGGAGCCGCCGCGGGCCCCCTGATCGTCGGCATGCTGCTCGGCGCCCTGCGTCGCACCGGCCCCCTCGTGTGGACCCTGCCTGCCGCCGCGAACCTGACGATCCGACAGATCGGCCTCATGCTCTTCCTCGCCGCCCTCGGCCTGAACGCCGGCCCCCAATTCGCGAGCCTTCTCACTAGCCACGACGGCTGGCGCGCCGCCGTCCTGGCGGCCGTCCTGCTGCATGCCTCGCTCTTCTTCCTCGGCGACCTGCGCTTTTTGCCGCTGCTCTCCGTCCTCTCCATGCTCGCGGGCATCGTCGCAGCGACGCTCGTCCCGCTCGGACTCAAGGGCTTCAAATTCGCGCCGCACACGCTCGACTACTGAGCTTCAAGGAACACGAGACATGCGAGCATCGCCTCTTCGCGGGGCGGCTTTCTTCAACAATTTCAAGGAAACGCTGAATTTGCCTGAAATCCCTTAAAAAATTACGGCGATTTCCTTATCCAAAGATTCAAATTCACCGATACACTTATGCCTTGTTTTTTGCTGTCCCTTGTTTTATAATGGACGCATAAAAAATAATTATTTTCTGAAAGGAAGGGGTATTATTCTATGAGCACGGCTGTCCTATCACAATGGCAGTTTGCCATCACCTCGACGTATCATTTTCTCTTCGTCCCGCTGACGCTGGGGCTGACATTCTTCCTGGCGCTTCTCGAAACCTGTCATGTCCGCACGCAGGACGCGCAGTGGAAACGCGAAAGCCGCAAGCTGCTGCATTTCTTCGGCACGGTCTTCCTCATCAACTTCGCCATGGGCGTCGTCACCGGCATCGTGCAGGAGTTCCACTTCGGCATGAACTGGTCGGAGTACGCGCGCTTCATGGGCGACATCTTCGGCGCACCGCTCGCACTCGAGGCTCTCACGGC
>ENA-OWLX01001104-OWLX01001104.1-metagenome-genome-assembly--contig:-NODE-1104-length-10338-cov-9.271127_pt1 | contig 10338 bp, 8 predicted proteins | sample MGYA00245351_ERZ651106 | MGnify/ENA primary metagenome ERZ651106 (study PRJEB26857, sample SAMEA4031768) | metagenome | biome: human; feature: oral; material: saliva | place: Philippines | collected 2014... | reverse complement strand
CTGCTTTTTTATATTATCTTGTGATATTTCTATATATTTGATTTTCTATAAATTGCAAATCATGTTCTTGTGTTCCACAAGGAACATTTTCAAATAATAGGAACCTTTACTCGAAAAGCAACTCTCTTAAATCTACATAGTATTTTAACAGAGTTTGCTTTAAAGAAAACTCAATAACTAAGACCATCAAATTAAGTAATTATCCACCTCTAACATCCGCTTAACTATTATTTATTATCTTCTTATTTTGTGCTATAATTTTTTTGCTTTTTGTATAATTCTATTCAAAACCTTACGGCGTTCCTGATCAGAAATTTTTTCTACACTCGCTATTCGACTTATAGTAACTGGAGAAATACCGCAAGCTTTTAGCACCTGATTTTTAAGGATTTTTCCGTAATCTTGTGCAAATGGTACAATTAAACCTGGCATGTTATGTGTAGTAATAATCCAAGCTTTCCCTTTTAGATTCCCTTTTAATCCTCTCTTTGTGTTGGTATAAGCAAAACCAGCAACAAAAACACGATCAATAAATCCCTTGAGTATTGCTGGCATACCTGACCACCAAATTGGAAAAATAAAAATGAATTGATCTGCCCAAGTTACTAAATCTCGATATTTAGCAGTTTCAGAATCGACAATTAAATCTCGTCTACGATGCTTTTCATCAAAATGTAAAACAGGATCAAATCTTTCAGCATATAGGTCTAATAACTGAATTTCATGCGATTTATCAATACTTTTTTGAACTTGGTTAATGATATGTGCGTTAAAACTTTGAGGGTTAGGATGAGCCGTAATAATTAAAATATTCATATAATTTCTCCTTTGTTATTATTGTAATACATATGTTCGATTGTGGTTCGAAGAAACGCTTGTGAAAATTCTATTCCTTTAGAATTTTTCAATCTATTTTTCTTAATATAAATATATTTTACTCGCTTAGGAGTTTCCATTCTCTCGTTTGATTCCTAAAGTATATAACTTAACCATACTTTGAATATAATTTCTTAGAACTACATCTTTATTCTCACTATTAATACTACTCGCAACAATGGATAAACCACTAATATAAGACCAAAGGTTAACAATATGTCTATTGCGATCTTTCTTAACTCCATTATACGTTAAATAGCGAATTACAACTTCTTTAAATAAATTGAAGCTGTTGTTGTCATTAATATAATCTATTTGAATATCTGTGTCTAATTGTACATTACGCTTAAACTTACTATAAAATAAAAATTCAAAGTAACGAGGATAGTTCTGAGAAAACTGTAAGAAACTAACTCCCATTTTTATCAAATCTTCTTCAGCATCTTCATAAGAATAATGACACTCTTTCTCTAAAAAAACATAAAAAATATCTGCGACTTCTATAAGTAGTGCTGCCATCAAATCACTCTTCCCGTCAAAGTGTTTATAAATAGATGGTGTACTTACATGACAAGCTTGTGAAATATCTTTTAGTTCAACAGATTGAAATCCTTTGTCATATACAATCTTTAAACCTTGCTTAATAATTTCATTCTTTAAATCTCCATGATGAAATCTATTTTTTTCCTTCATTTTTTTTCTCCTTTAAATAATAAACTGATAAAAGTGTGAATATCACTATAACAAACAACAATAAATAAATTATCTCATAATTTTCTAATATATGTTTAAAAACTTTCACATTAATTCCCATATCCAGTTTAAGTTGTTCAATACTAGATGAACTATCACCTTTTGTAATAAGATCCAAAGGCTCTCTAGTTAAAAGACTACGAATCTGTGCTACTCCATAAGTTGGTGGAAAAAGTTTCATAACATTTTGAACATAGTGTGGTAATGCACCTATTGGAAGATAGATTCCTGCTAAAAATCCTGTTAGCGTGCCTAAAATAGTTGAAATAGAACTAAAAGCAGTCATAGATTTTACAAAGTTCACTATAAAAAATGTAAAACTAGTTGCAGATAAACTGTTTAAAGTAATATATACAAGAAGTAGCGGAATAGTTGAAACAGTAATTATTTTGTAACCCAATATATACATAACTATAATCCAAACTAATAATACAACAAGCGTAATTACCAAACTCATTAACCAAGCTGCTATAATATAACTGAATACAATTTCTATTTTTCTAATCGGGCTTACAGCAAAACTAGTAAATATCCCTGTTTCATAATCTTTGACTTTAACACCAAATACACCTAAAGAAATAGTGACCGAACAAACAATAATTATTCCTGATAGCACCCATGTATTAACAAATAAAAAGGTACCAGAATTAGTCCCAATTGACTGATTTATAGTATTTTCTAGGTAATTTCCCAAGAACAATAGGTATAATCCTATTGTAACAAATATAGCAACAAGAGAGGAAACGAATGTTCCCTTATCTCGTATATAAATTTTCAAATGCCTTTTAATCATCATATACCTCCCTCCGTTTGTTTTAAAATATTGATAAATGCATCATCTAAATCCCCTTTAAAATACTCAAATGAATCTATCAACTCATCATATTTCAATATTTCTCGCACATTAGCAATACTTGGATTCTCAACAATTAAATAATCATAAGATTGTTTATAGGGTAGTGGTATATTTTCTACACTAGTTATTAATTGATTCATCTTTCCATTACATGGATATAAAAATAATCGGTCACAAGAAAATTTTTTTTGCAGAGTAATAGCCGAGCCAGACGCAACAATTTTCCCATGATTAATTACTGTAATTAAATCTGAATTTCTCGCTTCTTCAAGATAGTGGGTCGTCAAAAAGATGGTCATTCCAAAACTATTTTTTAATTTTCCTATAATTCCCCAAACAATTTTTCTAGACTCAGGATCTAAACCTGTTGTTGGCTCATCAAGTAATAAAATCTTGGGTTTATGAAATATTGCACGAGCTATTTCCACTCGTCTTTTTTGTCCTCCTGATAAAGTATAAAAAGGCTGATTCAAATAGTTTTTAAAATCCAATTGATTTGCTACTTCTTCCAAACGACTTTCAAAATTTTCTCCTACAATCCCAAATAAACTAGCTCTAAATCTCAAATTTTCTGCAACAGTTAATAAATCATCTAATACATTGTGTTGGTATACAACACCAATTTTTCTCCTAATATTTTGACTATTTGTTCTAACATTTAGTCCATCTATAAGTACCTCTCCAGCAGAGGGAGTTAATACTGTACAAATAATATTGATAGTTGTTGATTTACCTGCTCCATTAGGTCCTAAAAAAGAAAATAGACTACCTTCTTCTACATTAAAACTGATGTTATCAACAACTGATTTTCCCTTATAGATTTTCTTTAAATTTTTTACCGATATAATAGAAACCATTATTTCCGCCTCCTTATAATTCCCGTTTTTAGTTCAATAGCCCTATAAAATCAACATTGAAATTAGTGAACAACTTTAAAAATAAAAGTAACCAATTTTTGCGATGTGATATAATGTGAATTTTATATCATATTTTTATTTATCTAGTCTTTCTTTTAACATTTATTATTTACGTCAAATAAATTCTAATAATAGAACTGTGTTTTTTTCTCGGTTTTTATATGTTAACTATCTCTTAAAATAATTGATTTTAAGCAAATAAACGAATAAAGTTAATCAAGTTAACTTTAAGACGGATAAACAAAGTTAATCGAATTAACTTTATTTATTATATCATGACTTTTAAATTTTGTAAAGATACATTTTCCTTATCTCAAAAGTGCGTTATTTCTAAAAATCTATCATTAATGTCTCTAATGACATATCATTTTGCGTTATTTTCCGATCATTCCATATATAACGTTCGAAAAAAGCAGTAGAAGAATACTTTTTCTTCTACTGCTTTTTTATATTATCTTGTGATATTTCTATATATTTGATTTTCTATAAATTGTAAATCATGTTCTTGTGTTTCACAAGGAACATTTTCAAATAATACAAATCTTTGCGCTGAATACGTCATAATTGGTCCCGCAAACGAACGTATTATTTCTGCTGTTGTTAACTCGTCATTAATTTCTGGATTGATTTTTTTATATTTTTTTAGTAACTCTGCTATATTGAATTCTTCAAAAATTTTTGATATTGAAGAAAGCAGTTGTTTTTTCAACTCTTCATTTGTCAACAATTCTGAGAAAACTATCTTTACAGTATTAATATTTTCTTCTAAAAATTCAAATCTATCTCTTACTATGTAACTTATTAATTCTTCTACTGATTTAGCTTTTTGAACCCTACCTAAAAAGCTTGAAAATAATTTTGGTATGACAGGTACTATTATTGAATATAATAATTCTTCCTTAGTTTTAAAATATTTAAACACCGTTGCCTGACTTACACCCGCTTCTTTTGCAATCTGCAAAGTTGATGTTCCATTATACCCTTGTTTCGCAAATAACGTTATCGCTGATTCTAATGTTTTCTTCTTGCCAGGTGGCATCTTTTCATCTTTTGTTATATCTAAATATGAACTTAAAATATTTTCTATCATCACTTTTCTCCGCTATTTTTAAACTTTTCTATAACGTTTCAAACCTATAATATTTAATGCAATTAACACTATACAGAATACTATTAATACTGTTACATCTTGTTTTACCGCAACTAGGTTTTTTCCTTCTAAAATAATTTTACTTAATCCATCACTTGCGTATGTAACTGGTAGTATTTTACTAATATATACGGCTATTTTACCCATACTCTCTACCGATACTATTCCAGAGAAGAACATCTGCGGAATAACTACAATTGGTACAAATTGCATAATTTGAAACTCTGATTTCGCTATAGTTGAAAGTAATAATCCTAATGATAGTGCAACCATAGCTAATAATACATTTACTATTATAACATAATATAGACTTCCTACAACCTCAATATTTAATAAGTATATTGATGATAGTGTCACTACGATAGTTTGTATTACAGCTAATGAACTATAAGATAATATATATCCAAATACTACTTCGCTTCTTTTTACTGGTGTTGCTAATAGTCGGTCTAGTGTTCCTGTTGTTCTTTCTTTTAGCAGCGCCATACCTGAGATTAAGAAGACAAAGAAGAAAAGTATATACCCAATTAATACTGGTGCTACTTTATTAAAAAATGTTGTATCAGCATTTCCATAATTGTAGTATTCTTTTAACTCTGGTGCTTGTTGATTATTCTCAATTTTCGGATTTATTTTTTTAACTACTTCTACTAGATTTTTTGCTTCTGCTCCTTGTATTGAACTTTTTAACACTTGTTGAGCTTGAAAAGTTTTGCTAGAGTCTATATTAGCATAAGTGACATTATATGTACCATTGTCATAATAAATAACAGTATCTACTTCTCCATCTTTTAATTTTTTATCTGCTTCTTCTTTTGTTTGGAATTGTTCTAAACTAACATTTTCAACTTTCTGCATTATCTCAACAACATTGCTCGGTGTATTTACTGAGGCTACACTTATGTTCGTTGTTGTACTCGCTGAAAAAACAATACTCATTAACCACATTATAAATATAGGAGCTATAAACATCATAGCTAATGTTCTTTTATCTCTAAAAAACTCTTTTGATACTCTTTTTGCTATTGTAAATACTCTCATATTATTTTTCCTCCACTTTTAAAAATACTTCTTCTATGGAATTAACATTATTTTTAACTTTCAGTTGTTGCGGTGTGTCAAAATCAATAATATCTCCATTAAGAAGTAACCCAACTTTATCAGTAAGTTCTGCTTCATCCATTACATGAGTAGTAACTAAAATACCTACCCCATTATCTCTTTGTTTAAATAACTCTTTCCAAATTTTTCTTCTAAGACTAGGATCAATTCCTACAGTAGGCTCATCTAGTATTAACAACTCTGGATTACCTATTAACGCTATCGCTAAAGATAATCTACGTTTCATCCCTCCAGAATAATTAGATACCAACTTTTTTAAGTCTCCTGTTAAATCAACGATTTCAGCTATGTACTCTATTTCTTTTTTTAATTCGCCTGAAGGTACACCTTTCATTTTTCCAAAAAATTCTATATTTTCATATCCTGTCAACATTTCGTACAGAGCGTCACTTTGCGCCATATACCCTATATTAGATAAAATTTCACGCTTTGGCATTTTATAATCAAATACTAGCGCTTCTCCTTCATCTGCCTTTTCCATACCTAACATTGTTTTTATTAACGTTGATTTACCTGAACCAGAAGGCCCTATTAAACCAACAATTTCGCCACTTTCTAATTTAAAATCTATTTTGTCTAATACTTTTTGTTCTCCAAAACTTTTTGATAGTTTCTCTATATCAATTAGTTTAACCATAGTAAAACACTCCTTTACATCACATATCTATATAACTTACTGTAATAACAAACTTTGTTAACTTTATCGGTGAGTGTTCACTCACTTTGTATTTTTTATTATAGTGAGTAATTACTCACTTGTCAATAGTTTTTTCTGGAAAAATAAAAAGAGTTTTTCTACACCTGCAGAAAACCGCTAGCTTATCAGGATAAATCAAATAAAAAGCCGATCATAACAATGACCGACTTTTTATTTATTATTCTTTTATTATTCTATAGTATGTTTTCGATGTAATTGTGTAAACTACTAAGTAGAATAGAGAGAAAATACTTATTGTAGCAAACATAGCTATTAAAAATGAGTTTGTTTCTGATAATAAGAATAGTTTAAGAATTTTTTCTATAAATGGATAAGCTACTATTGTATGTATTGTCGCTACTACTAGCGGAGCGAAGAATATTAACAATACTTGTGCTCTTATAGATTGTTTAATCTGTTTATCAGTTAAACCTACTTTTCTCATTATTTCAAATTTGTCTTTGTCCTCATAACCTTCTGATATTTGTTTGTAGTACATTATAACTACTTGTGAAACTACAAACACCATACTAATAAATATTCCGATGAATAAGAATGATGCGAAGAACCCTATAAATTCTACTTTAGATTCTGATTTTCTTTCTATAATTACTCTACCGCTATTTTCTAAATTTTTTAATTTATTTACTACTATTTCTTCTTTACTTTTGTCTTTTAAATCAAAAGTAATATAATTTGATTTCATATCATCAAAATTTTTTCTATTAAAAGCTTCTCCCGCTATTTTAGAAATTTTATTTAATTGTTCTTTATCTTTAACTACTACATAATATACATCTGTTATTTTTGCAGTTTGTTCACCGATTTCACCTGGAAAACTACTCAGTTTTTCTTTTACTTTTAGATTATCACCATTTATATTTAATTGATTATAATCATAAGTTCCCTTTTTATCAACGTACAATAATATTTCATCTGAATTAAGTGTTTTTTTAGTTTTAGCTACTTTATTATAATCATCTATCGTTAAAACCGTCATAAACTTAACTTTATCGACTGAACCTACACCAAAATCTCTTTGTAAAGAAAAATTTGAACCTTCTACTGTACCAGCAATATTTAATTGATTATATGTTATTAAATCTTTTATTTCAGTATTGTTTTCTTTTACAATTTTTTCTATATTCGTTTCTAGATCAGCAGCTTCTTTATCACTTTGACGATATGCCATTATAGCTATATCTCTCGGATATCTTTTTTCAAATGAACTTTCCGCCCCCGCATATAAAGCTGAAGTAGTCCCCATAGTAACTAGGATCATTGTTGCTAAGATACAAATATTAGCTAATCCTACTGCATTTCTTTTCATTCTATATAATAAACCCGATACACTTATAAAGTTTTTAGGTTTATAGTAGAAACCTTTATTATTTTTCATTATTTTTAGTACTGTAATGCTTACAGCAACAAAAATAAAGTATGTACCTATAATTACCGCTATTACCGCACCGAAGAACAATGTCACTGCTTTTATAGGGTTAGTCACAGTTTGCGCTGTGTAATAACCATAACCTATTAATCCTAACCCTATTATCGCTAATAACCATCTAGCTTTAGGTTCTTTTTCACCTTTGCTACCTTCTTTTAGTAAAGCTACTATTTTTAATCTTGAAATTTTGATTATTGTATATATTAATAATAAGAAGTATACTCCACCAAATAGTAATAATGTTACTACTATCGCTTTTTGTGTAATAACAAATCCAAAACTAACACCAGTAGTGAATAATTTTAACAACGCTAATAACGCTAATTTATCCAATACTATACCTAGTACTAATCCTAATCCTAGTGTTATTACAGCGATATAAACTGTTTCTAATACTAAAATACGTGCAATTTGTTTTTTAGTCATTCCCAAAACTGAGTACAATCCAAACTCTTTTACCCTACGTTTTATTAAAAAACTATATGTGTAAAAAAGAAATATTACAGAAAATATACCAATTACAATAACTCCAAATCCTAATACTTTTGTCACTACCGTCCCACCTTGCGGAAGTTTATCTAAATTACCACCGTATGTTAATGAGCTAAGTATGTAAAAACAAATAATCGTGAAAATAGCTGACAGCACATAAGGTACTAGAAATCTTTTGTTTTTCAAAAGATTATTAAATGCAAATTTACTATAAAATAGATTCATGTTACTCACCTGCCTGCATTAATGATAGTGTATCATTTATTTTTTGGAACATTTCATTTGTTGTTGCATTTCCTTTTCTTAATTCATGGAAAACTACTCCGTCTTTAATAAACAATACTCGTTTAGCTCTCGCCGCTGTTTTTACAGAGTGTGTAACCATTATAATTGTTTGTCCAATTTCATTTAACTTATCAAAAACATTCAACAGTTGATCCGTTGATTTTGAATCAAGAGCCCCTGTTGGTTCGTCTGCCAAGATTAACGATGGATTTGTTATAATCGCACGAGCTACTGCAACTCTTTGTCTTTGACCACCTGAGATTTCATACGGATATTTATTGATTAACTTATCAATTCCTAAAGGTTTAGTTACTTTGTCTAATCTTACTTCCATATCTTTATATTTTTTATTTGCTAAAACTAATGGTAAAAGAATATTGTCTTTTATAGAAAAATTATCTAATAAATTGAAATCTTGGAAAACAAATCCTAAATTATCACGACGAAAATCTGCCAATTCTTTATCTTTTAACTTACTTAAATCTAAATTGTTAAGCAACACACTACCTGAAGTTGCTTTATCAAATGTAGCTAGTATATTAAGTAGAGTCGTTTTCCCACTACCACTTTCTCCCATAATCGCTACATACTCACCATTATCTACCGAGAAATTTACATTTTTTAATGCTTCTGTACTTTGTGTACTTAATCTTGTTGTATAAACTTTTCTTATATTATTTACTTCTAATAACATCTTTATCACTCCTAATTTTATCTTAATCTAATTTAACTAGTTCGAACTTTTATCTACAAGTTTTATCTTGTTTATATTTATATTTTACCTTACTTTTCTTACTCATTCTATCGATTTTCCTTACAAAAAAGACTCTAATCTTACAATTTTGTAAGACTAGAGTTTTTAATCTCTAAACATATCTTTTTTAGGAAAACTAACTATTACTTTCGTTCCTTTGTTTGCTTCAGAAGTTATTTCTATTTTATGTTGAAGTTTATCTAAAGTCTTTTTACATAGATATAAACCTAGACCACTTGATTTTTTCTCATACCTTCCATTTAACCCTGTGAAACTTTGTTCGAAGATTCTTGGTAAGTCTTCTTCATAAATACCAATTCCATTATCTTCTATTGTTAATTCACTCTCAGATATATTTATACTTATCTCACCACCGCTTTTCGTATATTTTATAGCGTTGCTAAGAAGTTGTTCAAATGCGAAACCAAGCCATTTTTTATCACTTATTACATATGTTTCATGTGAAACATAATTCAATTTAATCTTCTTATTAATAAATAACGTCGCATATTTCTTTATGTTTTCTCTTACTACTTCATCTAAATCAATACTTGTTATTACATAGTCCGAAGTTTCACTACCTAGACGGATATATGTAAGAACCATCTCTACATATCTTTCTATTTTAAATAATTCTTGTCTAAATACTTTTACATCAATTTCTTCATTATCTAATAGGAAGTTTATCGCAGCTATAGGAGTTTTAATTTGATGAATCCACATGCTATAGTAATCAGCTAAGTCTTCCATTTTCTTATTATCATCGATTTTAAGTTTTTCTACTTCGTTGTGTAATCTTTCAATAATCTTTTGATAGTATTCAACTCTTATATCTAAACTTTTAGGCAAGTCTTCCTTATTATTTAAAATATTACTTTCAAGATATCTTAAATCAATATAACTTTTTCTATAATTATTATAATCTATTATGCTCACTATTAATGCAACTATAAAACATAGTAAACTACTATAAAACAACGCTTCAA
>ENA-OWLX01001101-OWLX01001101.1-metagenome-genome-assembly--contig:-NODE-1101-length-10363-cov-9.200621_pt1 | contig 10363 bp, 7 predicted proteins | sample MGYA00245351_ERZ651106 | MGnify/ENA primary metagenome ERZ651106 (study PRJEB26857, sample SAMEA4031768) | metagenome | biome: human; feature: oral; material: saliva | place: Philippines | collected 2014... | reverse complement strand
GGGGCAACGTAGGAGGTGAGGCGGGCGGCCATGCCCGCGTCGCCCCCCTCGATGGGGCGGCGCACCTTCTGCGTGAAGGTGTCCCACCCGGGCAGAAGCCCCGGGCAGGTCAGGGACAGGAGCGACCACAGGTCGCCCAGCGAGTTTTCGATCGGCGTGCCGCTCACCGCCAGGCGCCAGGGCGCATCCATGTCACGCAACGCCCGATACGTGGCTGTGCGGGGGTTCTTGACGGCCTGCGCTTCGTCGATGACGACGCCGGCCAGGGCGACCCCGCTCCACTGGTCGGCCTCGAGGCGCGCCAGCGTGTAAGAGGTGACCACGATGTCGCAGTCCTGCACCTGCGAGGCAATCGTCGTTCCCCTGCGCGCCGCTGTTTCGACAATGCAGCGAACGCGCAGGAAGGGCGTGAACTTCGCGGCCTGCTCGGCCCACACGCCCACGACCGAGGTCGGCGCGACGACGAGGACCGGCCCGACGCTGGCGCCCGAGGCGCGCAGGGCAGCGACGGCGGAGAGGATCTGCACGGTCTTGCCCAGGCCCATGTCGTCCGCCAGAATGGCGCCGAGCCCGGCGCCCAGGCGAGACGTCAGCCAGGCGTGCCCGTGACGCTGATAGGGGCGCAGCACCTGCGCCAGGGCCGGCACGGGCGCCAGCGCACCGCCCGATCCCTGCCCCCTCAGCGCGGCGAGTCGCTCACGCCACTGCGTCGATGCGACGACCGAGTCGGCCTCCTTCTCGAAGAGCTCGTACACGCCCGCCGACATGGCCGACAGGCGCAGACCCTCGCCTTCACAGCCCGTCAGCGCCCGTGCCTCCTCCAAGAGGGCCTGCAGCGCGCGGATGCGTGGCCCGTCCAGGCGCACCCAGACGCCCTCCACCTCCACGTAGTCGTCCCCGCGTCCGATGGCCTCGAGGGCCTCGCGCACGCTCAGGCTGTGGGCGCCGACCCGCAGGCGCACGAAGAGGTCGAACCAGTCGGACTGTGCGTCCTCGACGCGCAGATCAACGGCCATGCCCTCGTCGGAGACCTCGATGGCGCGCACGTCGTCGGCCACGTCCCACACGAGGCCTTCCACGTCTTCGCGATCGACGACGGTCGCCAGGAAGCGCGGAATCCGCCACGGGGCGATCCGCCCGGTGGCCGGAAGCATCGTCCATAGGTCGCCTCCCACGCCGCGTCCCCACCGGTTGATGCGCTCCACGAGGCTCGCTACGGCCTGATCTCCAACGCCTTGTGCAAGCGGCGTGCGCGAGCGCAACCCACCCTCGTCGTATTCTGCCCACCAGCGCACCACGACGGTCTGCCCATCCCGGCGCACCGTGCCCACGACCGACACCGGTGGTGTCGCCTCCGGGTCAAAACTACCGTCGACGGAGCTCATCGCGAAACGTCTGCGCAGGGCGGGCAGCCACGAGGCGCGAAAATCAGCGACGTCCGAGGTTGGCACCCTCAGCGCGCGCCCGAGGGGAAAACCGTCCAGCGCGTCAAGCCCCTCGATGCGCGCGGCCGCCGCGCCTCCATCGAGGAGCAGCAGGCCGGCGTCGCGATCGATCCTCGGGCGGGACAGCACGTGGTCGCCGTTGCGCGCCACGACTCGCACGTCCAGCCCCTCGTCGCCGCAGGTCACGTCGATATCGGCGTCCCACGTCGCGTGCGAGAGCACGAAGGGCTCGCGCGCGTCCGCGGATGCGAAGAGCTCGACTCCCGCGCGCACGAGGCGAGTCAGCCACGCGTAGGCGTGCTCTCCCAGCGAGCTGAGGGTCACCTCCGTGCGCGAATGCCACGAGCGCGATTCTCGGGAGAGTCGATAGCCTTCGCGAAGCAAGGACACGTGGGTCGGATCGAGCCCATCCGTCACCGATGCCCACTGCGTAGCCGTCAGGTCAAGCCACGAGGCCCGCTTCGGCGTCCACGAAGAGGCTCCTCGCCGCAGCGGCGTGAGCGAGGCCTCCACGGCCGGATCGTGCGCGTCGATGACGAGGGCCAGGGGATCTCCGCCGCGCGAGCGTTCGCCCCCCAGCACCTGACCCAGGACGCGGCTCCACTCGGGTACGCGGGACTGGCGCTCGATGGCCTGCGCGCGGCCCGTGATGAGCGCGGCCACCGCGTGCGGGCAATCTGATCTCAGCGGGCAGGCGCAGGCGAGCGTGGGGTGCAGCGCCCCGTGCGAGATGCGCACCCGATAGGTCAGGCCCGCGTCCTTCACACGCGCCTCCAGCTGGCCATCCTCCGTGGCCCACGACACGTCGCGCACGGCGCCAGCGCGTTCCAGGCGCAGGCCGTTTGCCCAGGTGGCGGGGCCGACGAGGGCCATGATGTCGTCGTCGGACATCGACGCGAGGGTCTCGCTCAGAGGCAGGGCTACCATCCTTTCAGTCTACGGCACGCTCTCAGGTGCGGCGCCGTCACTCGTCAAGCCCCTCCACCATCCACTCACCCCCACTCCACACGAGCAGGACCACTCGCCCGTCCTCGAGCGTGGCGCGCATGTAGGCGCGGGCCCGCTCACCCTCCCACCAGCGCCCGGCGACGGGCCAGGGGCCGGCGACGCTGCGTATCCTCGCGGGCCCCACGAGGTCCGCGAGGGCGTCGCACCTATCCGATTCGCGATGAGCGGAGCGTCCAGCGCACAGATACGCGGGGGGCGCCGTCAGCGCGCCGCGCTGGTCGACGCAGACGTCACTGCCCGCTCCGATCGACGCTGTGAGACGCACCGGCACCGGCTCCTCGAACAGGGTTGCCGGTGGCTTCGACACGGCCCCCTCCCAGGCGCCAGAACGGGAACGTAACGCCTCCCCCGCCCCCCACGGCGCCATGACGACGCGGCTGCGCGGGTCGTACCCGCCCTGCACGCGCGGCATCAGGAGAGCGTCCGGCCCAGCCAGGCCCTGGATGCGCACGGCGCTGCGCGACACGTCTGCCTCCCTGTGTCCGCGCCCCCACAGGGCTGAAGCGGAATCGCCGGGATGCGGGTCGCAGGCCGTTAGACGGATTGATCGGACCTCACCGGAGGGCCCCTGCGTTGCGTTCATCCACCCCGTCAGGGTCCAGCGCACACGCAACGCAATGTCGGCGCTCACCGACAGGTCGCATCCGCTCCACGTGCGGGTGCGCGAGGAGCCGCCACCGTCTGTCACGTCGATGCGCAGCGTGTGTGAGACGAGGCCCGCTCGGAAGAGGCGTCCGGAGAGTTCGTCAGCCGCACGTGTCACGGGGATCGTCATCGTCTCGATGCGCTCTCCTCCGCTGTCGATATCGCGCTCGACTGACAGGTCCGAGTGAGCGCGCACCCCGAGCGGCACGACGACATCCCCGCCCGATGCCAGCGCCCAGAGGCGCTGGCCGACGTCCCCGAAACGCTCGCACACGGGGCCCCGGCCAAGACCGCGCAGGTCCGAGCACGTCGTGATGCCCAGCCCCGCCAGGAGCTGGATAGTGGCCCGCATGCGTTCGTCCATCGACGTCGGCACGCATCCCAGAGCGCTGGATAGGCCGAGTGGGCCGAGAAACGAGAGCGTGTCGTCGGAGGGGATGATGCGCCCCGCCCTGGCAGCCTCCGTGGAGGCAAGAGGACCGTCGGCGATTCCAACGAAGCACTCGACACCCACGGTCGCCTCGATCGCCTCGACCAGCAGGGAGGCGGCCTGCTCTTCTCCGCCCGCCCAGCGCGCGGGCCCCCGAGCGCGGCAGCGCGCCAGCCCCGGGCGCAGGCACTCGACACCCGCCGCGACCGTGTCGAAGGCGTCGACGACCGCGCCAAAGGCGCGCGCCTCCCGGTCGGGGTCACGCGGCAGACAAACGAGCTCCGGGCACAGGTAGGTCGCCTGGCGCACGCTCATCCCAGAGCGCACACCGCAGCGCCTGGCTGCGGCGCTGGCGATCTCGATACGTTCCGCGTGGGTCACGGCGCCGCACCCGCCGGGAGGCAGGTCGACCACCAGGCAATTCACGGGCCAGTCGGGCACCCACACCACCATGTAGCGCACCTAGACCACCGCCCGTCTTTCTCCCGCGACGCTCGTCGCGCGCGAGAGCCCCGGCCACGCGCGCAGCGTCACGAGGGTGCGCCCCAGCGAGCGGGCTCGGGCCGCCAGCGTGCGGCACTCGGAGCGGGTCAGCTCCGCGACATCCAGGCAGACGACGTCGCAGGCGTCGAGAAGTAGCGCGCACAGCTGCCCCACGTTCGTCCCTTCCCCGGGGCTCAGGACGAGCACGCGCTCCAGGTCCATCCCCTGGCGCTCGGCCCATTCCCACCCGATATGGCGCACCCCGCACAGCCCGATCCACCCCTCTGGCGGGCAGGCGTCGATGAGGATGCGTATCAGCCGTCCCCTTTCCTGTGGGCCCAGGAGGACCGGGGCGAGTGCGCCGGATATACGAGGTGCCTCGACGGCGACCCGGCCGCGCAGACCGACAGAATCTTCGGCGCGGCTCAGAGCCTCACGGGCTCGCAGCAGGCGCACGCGCGCATCGGACACGTCTCCCCCTTTCCACAATCATAGAACACCTGTTCGATAGGGGAAGTGTAGAACCCCGCTCACACATCTGCGTCCCGGGCGCACGTTCCCCATCTCATACGCGACAATGGGGACACAAGAAAAGGAGTACTCATGAACATCGATACTCGCCCCCCGGCACCCGTCCCCTTCGAGGGCATCGATCTGCCCAGCTTCACCCTGACCTCGTCCACCCTCACCGACGGCGCACCCATGCCAGAGTCGGCGACCGCGCGCGCAGGCTCCCTCTCCCCCGACCTCACATGGGAGGGTTTCCCCGAGCAGACGGCCAGTTTCATGCTGACCTGCTTCGACCCGGACGCCCCCATCCCCTCGGGCTGGTGGCACTGGACGATCCTGGACATCCCCGCCTCGATGACCCACCTAGACCAAGGCGCGGGCACATCCGATCTCACCCTCGACGGCCCCGCGTTCCACCTGCGCGGCGATGCGGGCGAGGCCTCCTACTTCGGAGCCGCCCCGCCGGCCGGCGACCGCCCCCACCGCTACATCTTCACGGTGCACGCGCTCGACGTAGACGCCCTGGGGCTCGACGACGACGCGACCCCCGCCATGGCCTCGTTCGCCGCGCTCGAGCACACGATCGCGCGTGCCACCCTGACCGTCACCCACCAGGCCTGAGGACATGCTGCACATCATCTTCTGGGAGCCCGAAATCCCCGGCAACACGGGCGCCGCGATCCGCCTGTCAGCCTGCACCGGATCCATGCTGCACCTGGTCAAACCCCTGGGCTTCGACATGGACGACGCGAAGCTGCGCCGAGCGGGCCTCGACTACCACGACCTCGCGCACGTCATGGTGCACGAGAGCCTGGACGACGCCCTCGCCCAGGTTCCCGGACGAGTGTGGGCGCTGACGGGGCACGCGACCTCCATGTATTCGGACGTCGCCTACCAGGACGGCGACGGTCTGCTGTTCGGGCGCGAGTCCGTCGGCCTGTCCGAGGAGGCCATGAATCATCCGCGCGTGCGCGAGCGCGTCCGCATCCACATGCGCGAGGGGGTGCGTTCGCTCAACCTCGCCAACTCGGCGTCAATCGTCCTGTACGAGGCGTGGCGTCAGCTGGGATTCCCGGGCGGGGTCTAGCACTCCAACCGGTCGAGGCCCGGATCGGATCGCTCCGCCGGGCCTCGCCTCGTCTCTTGATATCGGGCCAATACCCGCGTCAGCTCGCCTTCCATGGCGGGCCCGAGCGCTCGACCTGTTCGGCGAGGGAGACGATCCGGCGAGGATTCGAGCGCCACATCCACACGATGCCGATGAGCGAGACGACCAGGGGAAGGTAGTAGAAGTCCGCGCCCATCGCGGTCCAGGCTGAGCGCGCGGAGTTGAGCTCGTCCAACCCGAGGGAGGCAACCCACAGGACGAGGGGGATCCCAATCGACAGGGAGATAGCCACCCAGCCGACCATGCGCATGCGCTTGCCGTTGTGCGTCAAGGCAGTCGCGGCGACGAGGTAGTCGATGCCCGCCAGGAGGGCGACGAGCTGCGGCCCCCAAGGTTTGCCCTGCCCGTGAAAAAGATCGATGATAGCCGTCGCAAAAATCCAGACACCGAGAACCCAAAACAGCGCGATAATGATGCGCCCGAGTCCCAGGGAGGGTGGGCGCTTGTCGCGAGCGCCGCCATCGTCATGAGTCGCGTCTTGTGTGTGCACACGTCGATCCTACCGACAGGCCCGTCTCGATGCACCGCGTTCCGCCAGGCGACCCGCCGCACGGGATCGTGTGTCCCGATACACCAACTCGGCACACCGACCTGTGGGACAGCAATGGGCAAACGTGGGACAATGGGCCTATATGGACCGTGAGGCCCGTCATGAAATCAACCATACTGAGCGTTCAGTTCATCAACGAGGAGTTGTCTACCTTGAGCGAATCGATCTACGACATCGTCATTCTGGGTGCGGGTTCCGGCGGTTACGCGACCGCCCTGCGCGCGGCGCAGCTGGGCATGAAGGTCGCCCTCATCGACGGCGATAAGGTGGGCGGCACCTGCCTGCACCGCGGCTGCATCCCCACGAAGGCGTACCTGCATGCGGCCGAGACTGCCGAGGCCGTGCGAGAGTCCGCGAAGTTCGGTGTCAACTCCACCTTCAATGGCATCGATATGGCTCAGGTCGGCAAGTACCGCGACTCGGTCATCTCGGGTCTGTATAAGGGGTTGCAGGGGCTGCTCAAGTCCCGCAACGTCGAGCTCATCTCTGGCTGGGGCCGCCTCGCCGACGCCAACACCGTTGAGGTGGGCGGCCAGCGCGTCACCGGCCGCAACATCGTGCTCGCGACCGGCTCCTACTCGCGTTCGATCCCCGGCCTCGAGATCGGCGGACGCATCATCTCCTCCGACCAGGCCCTCCAGATGGACTGGGTTCCTTCCTCCGCTGTGATCCTCGGCGGCGGCGTCATCGGCCTCGAGTTCGCCTCCGTGTGGCGCAGCTTCGGCGCCGAGGTCACGATCATCGAGGCTCTGCCCCACCTGGCCAACAACGAGGACGAGGCCATCTCCAAGCAGCTTGAGCGCGCCTACCGCAAGCGCGGCATCAAGTTCCACACGAACACCCGTTTCGCGTCGGCTTCACAGTCCGAGCAGGGCGTGCACGTGAGCACCGAGGACGGCAAGTCTTTCGACGCCGACGTCCTGCTGGTCGCTGTCGGCCGCGGCCCCGTCACCGAGGGCTTGGGCTACGAGCAGGTCGGCATCACGCTGGATCGCGGCTTCGTCATCACGAACGAGCGCCTGCACACCGGCGTTGGCAACATCTACGCGGTCGGCGATATCGTCCCCGGCCTGCAGCTCGCTCACCGCGGCTTCATGCAGGGCATCTTCGTGGCAGAGGAGATCGCGGGCCTGAACCCGACCATGCAGGCCGACATCGACATCCCGCGCGTGACCTTCTGCGAGCCCGAGATCGCTTCGGTCGGCATGACGGAGAAGCAGGCTCGCGAGAAGTACGGCGATCGGGTGCGCACGGTTGAGTACAACCTCGCGGGCAATGGAAAGTCGTCTATCCTGGCAACGTCGGGTCTCATCAAGCTGGTCTCGGTGGAGGGCGGACCGATCGTGGGCTTCCACGGTATCGGCGCGCGCATCGGAGAGCAGATTGGTGAGGGCGAGCTCATGGTGAACTGGGAGGCGTACCCCTCGGACGTCGCGTCCCTGATCCACGCGCACCCGAGCCAGAACGAGTCGCTCGGCGAGGCAGCTATGGCGCTGGCCGGCAAGCCCCTCCACGTCCACAACTGATACAGCTTTTATTAGGAGAACACACATGGCAACGTCAGTGACTATGCCCGCTCTGGGCGAGTCCGTCACCGAGGGCACCGTTACGACGTGGCTCAAGCAGGTCGGCGATACCGTCGAGCTCGACGAGCCCATCGTTGAGGTGTCCACCGACAAGGTCGACTCCGAGGTCCCGTCCCCCGTCGCCGGCGTCCTCCTCGAGATCCTGGTTCCCGAGGATGAGACCGTCGAGGTCGGCACCGAGATCGCGCGCATTGGCGACGCGTCCGAGGCCTCGGCCCCCGCTGCTGCTCCTGCCGCCGCCCCCATTGCTGCTCCGGCGGCTCCTGTGACAGCTGCTCCGGCTACTCCTGCCGCCGCGCCCGCTCAGGGCACCGAGGTGCGCATGCCCGCTCTGGGCGAGTCCGTCACCGAGGGCACCGTCACCACGTGGCTGAAGGCCGTGGGCGACGCCGTCGATGCCGACGAGCCGCTGCTTGAGGTTTCCACCGACAAGGTGGATTCCGAGGTCCCTGCTCCCGTCGCAGGTTTCCTCGCGGAGATCCGCGTGCCCGAGGACGAGACCGTCGAGGTCGGCACGGTCGTCGCGATTATCTCCGAGACTGCTCCATCGGCGGCCCCTGCGGCCCCTGCTGTTGCCGCCGCGCCTGTCGCTCCCGTCGATCCGTTCCCGAACGCCTCCACGCTTGCGGCGGCCGCTTCGAACGCACCCGTCGTCGCAACCCCCGCGGCCGCGACCGGCAGCGCCTACGTGACCCCGATCGTGCGCAAGTTGGCCCGCGATCTCGGCGTTGACCTGGCCAGCGTGTCGGGCACCGGCGTCGGTGGTCGCGTGCGTCGCGAGGATGTCGAGGCTGCGGCTGCTGCCGCGCGCGCCGCAGCGGCGACTCCCGCCTCGGCCCCGGCCACACCCGCCGCGACGGCCGAGGCCGTTCGCGAGCCGTCGCCCCTGCGTGGCACGACCGAAAAGATGACCCGCCTGCGCCAGACGATCGCGCGCCGCATGGTCGAGTCACTCCAGACTGCGGCTCAGCTGACCACGGTCATCGAGGTCGACGTCACCAAGGTTGCCGCGCTGCGTGCGCGTTCGAAGGACGCGTTCCTTGCCAAGCACGGCACCAAGCTGACCTTCCTGCCCTTCTTCGTGAAGGCCGCGACCGAGGCGCTCGCCTATCACCCGAAGATCAACGCGACCATCAACGACAAGGAGGTCACGTACTTCGACTACGAGCACGTGGGCATCGCCGTTGACACGCCGCGCGGTCTGCTGGTGCCGGTGATCAAGAACGCCGGAGACAAGGACATTGCCGGTATCGCGGCATCGATCAATGATCTGGCTGCTCGCACTCGCGACTCGAAGATCGGCCCCGACGAGCTGTCCGGCTCGACCTTCACGGTCACGAACACCGGTTCGGGTGGCGCGCTCTTCGACACGCCCGTTCTCAACATGCCCGAGACCGCGATCATGGGCGTCGGCACGATCGTGAAGCGCCCCGTCGTGATGAAGGGGGCCGACGGCGCCGATGTCATCGCGATCCGCTCCATGGTCTACCTGTCGCTGTCCTACGATCACCGCCTGGTTGACGGCGCGGATGCGTCGCGCTTCCTCATGGACGTGAAGAAGCGCCTCGAGGAGGGCGCGTTCGAGGCCGATCTCGGCCTCTGATCACCGCTGACGATCAGTGATGGGGTGGGTCTGCCAAGCAGACCCACCCCATCACTATGTTCGGGCTATCCTGCGCTACGTGGTCACGAGCCGCTCTGTTGACCGCTGGGCTGTGCAGGTTCGGCTTTCATTACTTTGCCCGATACCGGATCGACTCGGATAAGAAGTTCTGTCGCTGTGGGAGTGTCATGCGTGTCGCATCCATCGGCGCGACACGTCTGCGACGACTCCACGATGAGTGTTGCTCCCACGTCGATAGCCCCTTGCTCACAGGAGATCACAGCGACGTTGTCAATCCTTGACGAGAGCATCGGTACTCGCACGCCTTCAGAGAGCATCGTTTCAATCCGTTGCGTGTCTTGCGCGAGGAGTTCGCCGCCAAGTACGGACCCGAGCGCTGAGGTATCGCCATCCATCACGGCACGGTCGCGCGTGGCAATTGCATGACTAATTGTCTCAGCCAGCGCGGCGGGCTCACACATACTCGAGGATGTCGGCGTCCCCGCGCTGGACGCAGTTTCGTGTGATCGTGGGGATGCCTCGGCTCCGTCCTGATTACCACTGCCCCACACTCCATACGCCATGATCGACAGGCCTACCGCGATCGCGACGATGCCGAGGGCCAGAACGCCCACTCTCCATGATCGTCCGACACGCCACGTGGAGCGGCGGCGAGCAACGGAAGGGAATTCGGCGTCGTCAGCGCGGACTGCACCGTCAGTCAGCGTGTCTTCACGCAATGCAGCGGCCCGCAATTCAGCAATGACGCGACCAGGATCGACAGGTTCGCGCGTGATGACATGCTCATCTGGTTCGCAGACCATGGGCGTGACAGCCGAGCCACTCGTGGGTGATTCATCAAATCCGAGCGTCGTGAGCTCCTCGTTCATATCCAAGAGCGAGGCGATCTGTCGGAGGCACCAGATCGGAAGAGC
>ENA-OWLX01001100-OWLX01001100.1-metagenome-genome-assembly--contig:-NODE-1100-length-10363-cov-13.249321_pt1 | contig 10363 bp, 11 predicted proteins | sample MGYA00245351_ERZ651106 | MGnify/ENA primary metagenome ERZ651106 (study PRJEB26857, sample SAMEA4031768) | metagenome | biome: human; feature: oral; material: saliva | place: Philippines | collected 2014... | reverse complement strand
CGCCGCCGACGCGGCCCTCATGGCGGTCGCCATCGCCGTTCCCGCCATCGCGCTGGCAGTCAGCGTGTGGGCTGGGACATTCGCGTTGGTTGGCCGGTGAGCGTTTGGGCCGGGGCGTGAAGGCCCCGGCCCGACGCTCGTTAGCTGTCTGAGCTCGCCGCCGTGGGGCGTGCCCCACGCTGCCTCAACGGAGTGTTGGCGAGCGCGAGGTAGCGGCGTACTCGCGCGATCGAGTATCCGTGAAGCGCTGCGAGGTCGCTGATTGACTTCCCTTCCTCGTAGAGGCGGCGCAGCTCGTTGCTGACCGCGAGCTCGGAGTCGTGCGGGAGGCGCTGGTGGGACTCGAGAGCCGGGAGGGGGGCGGCCGGGCGTTCGATCTGCCCTCCGGAGTATCCGCTGTAGACGCGGCCCTGGGGTTCGATGCTCTCGTCCGCTTCGTTGCCCCAGACGGACCATCCGGGTCGCGGGTAGCGTGCGAACATTTCGAGGTAGGGGCCGGGCGAGCAGGATTCGATGAGATCGTACTGTTCGTCGGGCTTGCGTGAATGTTCGCGTTTGCGTGTTTCGATCATGTTGACTTGGCGGCGGCCGGGGTCGAGGGTGCGCATCCTGCCGCGCACGCCGAACAGGAGGAGTTCGGTGACGTTTCGGAAGTAGAAGCCGACGCCGCGTCCGTCGGGGCCTCCGTCTTTGCGTCGTTTCGCCCAGACGATGTTGGACACGTAGCGGAATCCCCATGCGGTCATGACGTCGAGCCCTTCGGGGAGGAGGGCGTTAGGGACCCACAGGTACAGGTGCGCGTTGGGTGCTGCGACGTCGGCGACGGGCAGGCCCTTGATGGCGTCGAGGGGCATCGTGCCGTAGCGGCCGAGGCGCTTGTGTTCGGGGGCAACCTTGCCGGTTCGGTTCTGGAAGCGCCACGGCGGGTCGGAGAGTACCGTCGAGAATCCGCCTGTGACGGTGGGGAGGGGGGCGTAGGGCTCGTCTGTCATGCGCTCAGTCTAATACCATTTAGATCTAAATAGAGATCTAAATTGCCGTCGTCCGCCTGGTCTCCACGATGTGTCAAGCGCCACGGAGGCTCGTGTTACGATGACCGCATGATTCAGACGACGTCGTATGATAATCCGTCTATTGTTCCCCCGAGCGTGCGCGACAGGTTTTCGTTCTACGAAGTGAGAAACGCGTGCGGCGTTCTCGCCGCTGTTGCCCGCGACGAGCATCGACAAGGCAATTCCTCGCATGGATCGCGCAGAGGCGGGCACCTGCCCGGTGGCCGTCATCGCAGTCAGTGATCGCACGTGGGACGGCACGCCCTACGTGCCCGTCGCCTCCTCCATCGACTAGAGGGACTTCATGAACGGCCCGAACGCGTCCCGCCCCCGCGGGCGCGCCGCAGCGCCCACGCGCGCCGTCACCGTCCCCGTATCCCTCGCACCCGACGAGGCGGCGCTCGCCCTCGCCCCGCGCCTGCGCTCGCTCGCGGGGGAGGGGACCCCGGCCTCGTCCCCCGGTGGACCCTCCCGCGCGCCGCGCGGTGTCCCCGTCGTCACCATCGACGGCTACTCCGGCTCCGGCAAGTCCACGCTGGCCGCCGCCCTCGCGCGCCTCCTACCCGGCTGGCAGGTCCTCCACCTCGACGACTGGTACCCGGGCTGGGACGGCCTCGCCCAGGGCGCCGAGGTCGCCCGTCGAATCGCCGCCGACCTGCGGGGAGGACACGCCTCCTCTTACGAGGCCTGGGATTGGGAGAATGGCACAACCGGCGCGACGATCTGCGTCCCCCTCGTCCCGACCATCATCGAGGGCTGCGGCGCCTGGGACGCCGACGCCGACCTGTCGGTGTGGGTCGCAGACCCCGGCGAGGCCGAGCGGCGCAGGCGGGCGCTCGCGCGCGACGGGCAGACCTATGCGCCGCACTGGCAGCGGTGGGCCGAGCAGGATCTGGGGCGCTCGCTACCATAGGTGTATGCTGCCGCCACATCCCGAACCGCCGCTGTGGGCGTGGCTCCTGTTCGGGGCCGTCGATTTCGCCATCCGTATCGTGGCGCTTGGCGTCGTCCCGAAACGCCGCCGAGCCTCCACCTCCACCGCGTGGCTGCTCCTCATCTTCCTGTGGCCCCTCCTCGGCGTCCCCCTCTACATCATCTTCGGATCCTGGTGGGCCATGGGGCGCCGCCTCGATGACGACCCCGAGGCCAGCGCCCTCGTCGACACCATCCTCACCGGCTCCGCCAGGCCCAAGCCGACCGCCTACGACGCGCCCGGTGGCACCAACGACGACGCGGCCGCGCTCATGCGTCTGACCGGCACCCTCACTGGCTTCCCCGACTCCTGCGGGCACGTCGTCGCGCTCCATAACGACACGGCCGAGACCTTCCGGCAGATGGCCGCCAGCATCGACCGGGCAACCCACCACGTCAACGCGCTCTATTTCCAGACGTCGTGGGACGAGTACACCGCCCCCTTCTACGAGGCCCTCGAACGCGCGAAGGCCCGCGGCGTCACCGTCCGTCTCCTCGTTGACCACCACGGGCTGCGCACGATCCCCGGACACAAGGCATTCCGGCGTCGCCTCGACGACATGGGGATCCTCTGGCATGAGATGCTGCCCTTCGCGCCCCTGCGCGGGCACATCCGCCGCCCCGACCTGCGCAACCACCGCAAGATCCTGGTCGTCGACGGGCACGAGGCCTACATCGGATCCCACAACCTGGTGGCCCCCGACTACGACACGCCCTCCTTCCAGAAAGCCGGCATCACCTACGACGACACCAGCGTGAGCCTCACCGGCCCCATCGTCACCCAGATCGAGGCCGTCTTCGCCCTCGACTGGTACTACGCCAGCAGGGAGGTTCTCACCCCCGCCGACCTCACCCCACCCACCGCGCGCGAGGAGGAAGCGCCCGAGGAGGCCCCGGCCTCGTCGATGCAGATCATCCCCTCGGGCCCGGCGTTCCGAGACGAACCCAACCTGCGGGCCTTCGTGCACATGGTGTCATCGGCGCGCTCTCACGTGTCCATCGCGAGCCCCTACTTCATCCCCGACGAGGCGCTCATCGCCGCGCTGACGAACGCCGCCCTGTCCGGCGTCGAGGTCGAGCTTTTCCTGTCCGAGCAATTCGACCAATTCCTGGTCGGGCACGCTCAGCGTTCGTATTACGGGATGCTCCTCAAGGCGGGTGTGCGCATCCACCTGTACCGCAAGCCCACGATGCTGCATTCCAAGTACGTGGTCGTCGACGGCAGCCTGTGCGCCATCGGATCGTCGAACATGGATGTGCGCTCCTTCGGCCTCAACTACGAGATCACGCTCGTCGCCGACGACGCGCGCTTGGTCGAGCTGCTGCACGGTAACGACGAACGCAACCGTGCACGCTCGCGCGAGCTGACCTACGAGGAGTGGCGGGGTCAGCCGTGGCACGTGCACTACGTCGACAACGTGTGCCGACTGTGGAGCTCGCTCCTGTGAGCGCCTCGGGGGACGAGGCCGTGGCCGGGCGCACGCATACTCCTCCCGCGCGGCAGCAAAACGGGGATCGCGAGACGATGTCAAACACAGTGTCCGCCTCACTCGAGGTGAACCCGTTCGTGGGCGAGGGCGGCGCCTACGACTTAGTGCGACCCGCCTACCCGGACGAGGCCGTGGCGGCGCTGCTGGGTGCCGCGCCTGTGTGGGGTGGCGCGGCCGCTCAGCAGCCCCTGCGCGTCGCCGACATCGGCGCCGGCACCGGCAAGATGAGCGAGCTCCTGGCGCGTGCGGGGGCCATCGTGGAGGCGGTGGAGCCCTCGGAGGCTATGCGCGCCCAGGCCTCGTTCATGCCGGGTGTGACGTGGCACGACGGCGTCGCCGAGGATACGGGATTACCGGACGGAGCGTTCGATATCGTGGTGTTTGCCCAGTCCTGGCACTGGGTGAACTCCGAGCGCGCGGGGGTGGAGGTCGCCCGCATCCTGGCGCCCGGGGGCGCGCTGGGGATCGTGTGGAACCAGATGGACGTCTGCGTCCCGTGGGTGCACAGGCTCACGCGCATCATGCGTTCGGGGGACGTTCACCGGCCCGACCGTCCGCCCACGCCAGGCGGCGGCTTCGCGCCCATGCGCCTGACCCAGGTGGCGTGGGAGGACATCATGACGCCCGAGCAGATTCTCACCCTGGGGACGACCCGGTCCTCCTACATTCGCTCGTCGGGGGAGGGGAGAGCTCGCATGCAGGCGAACCTGCGCTGGTACCTCTACGAGCACCTGGGCCACGCGCCGGGGGAGGAGGTCGCCATCCCCTACACGACCCTCGTGTGGCGCGCCGAGCGCGAGGACGTGTGAGGCTGGCCGCTTCCTAGTCGAAGGTGATCTCGCGCTCGGTCTTGTTGTCGAACCAGCGGCGGCGGCCGTCGGGCTCGACGACGAGCTGAATGTCGGAGCCAACCGGCAGGAGGTAGATGCCGATGCAGGCCGGTTCGAGGGTGCACAGCTCGTTGAAGTCGACCACTGTCATGTTCGCGGGATTCGACAGGTACTCCTCGGTGTCGCGGTCTGACAGGACGCGCCATCCGGAGTCCTGCGGCGCGAAGGGCGTCTCGCGGGTTAACCACTTGATGTTTCCCGTCCGCTCGACGATCTTGCGCGAGACGATGGCCGCTCCGGCGTTTTCGATGAACGTGGTCATGCGTGTTCCTCCGTGTGTCTCTCGCTCCTGGCCTCCAGGTAGCGTGCGATGCGATCGGCCAGTGCCTGGCGATGGGGCCAGCGTCGAGCGACGTCGTACATGGTATCGTGCGAGCCCGTCAGCTCGATGTCGAAACCGGGATCGGGGGAGGTGAAGACGAGGTCGTACAGGGGGGTGAGCTCTTCGTCGGAGTACTCCTGCGTGGAGATCAGGTGGACCAGGGGGATGCACCCGTTCTTGTCCGCTTGTCCAAGCGCTACGCCTCGATCCATGAGGCGGCGGCACAGCGCGACGTCCCGGTCGACGTCGCGCGCGTCTTGCGCGAAGAGAATGTGGAACGGGTTCGTTCCGTCCGTGGTGCCGGCATCGAGAACGCAATCGCGGTCTAACAGGAAGTCGCACATCGGGTAACGCTGCGCGGGATCGGTGTTGCTGAGCGCCTCGATGAAGAGGCTCTTGCCCCACCGCACACGCTTTTCGTCCCCGTCGGCAAACAGCTCCTTGAATTGATCGAAGGTTCCCCTGTGTGCGACCGCAAAGATAGACGTCATCGCGCTTCCTACATGCGCGTGTTATCGTGCGTGCGGAGGTACTCATCGATACGCTCGGCCAAGACCTGTCGATCTGCGAATGAATGCACGAGTTCATGAAATGGTAAGCCTCCGTCGACGACGGTTGTAAAGCCTGGATCTGCCGAGGTAAAAACAACGTCGTAGATGGGCGTTAGGTCGGCATCAGAATACTCATGAAGAGGTAGTAAATACTGGAGAGGAAGGCGCCTCCGTTTATCGAGACAGTTAAAAGTCTCTCCATGGTTGAGAAGCGTCTGTGCGATAATTGCGTCATGCTTGGGGTCATGATGGGTGCTTCCCAGCAGTATATGGAGAAGAGATGATCCATCAGAGGATTTGTGTGCGAATGACGGATTCTGAGCCAGAAGGAAGTCGATAATCTTATATCGTTCGACAGGGTCACTGTTAGCAAGCGCATAACTGACAAGAGAATTGCCTCGATTCGTGCGCGCCTCATCTCCTTGAGAATAGGCGGCAAGAAATTCGTCGAAAGTCTTCAAATTCGCCGTGAGAAAAATATTCATTAGTCGGTGCTCTCGTACTTGTGGCTTCGATTAGTTGCCGGATGTTCGACTCGATAATGCTCAGCTTGGTTGTACCAATCTCGGAACTCTGCTGGTGTCATGTCCCCATTGACGTAATCAAGCCACCTATCATGATATTGATGGCCAGGCCTATGCCCCATATCCCAGACTCCGAGGCGGGAAGTGCCCGGAGTCCATTCGATCACTCTGTGTGCGGGGTCGACCACCGTGCCGTCAGCCCTCACCTCGTTATTCCAGACGTCAAGAATTGTCTGTTTGCGGAATGATGGACGGCTCTTGGGATCGAGATACGGGCGCGGATCGCTGGGGTCAACGTGCGGGATCCCGTCGTCGTCCACAAACGTGCCGTAGTTGTGTGCCGGATCGCCCGAGTGCGGGTTTGGCGCGTCTGGGGTCTGCCCCTTCGCGTGGGGCGCGTCGGTCGAGGCCTTCGGCGCTGCCGGAGCGTCCATGTCGGCCTTCGGTGCGTCCGAGTGGGTGAGCTTATGGAGCCATTCTTTGAGCGACTTCAGGAGCTGATCGGCGTTGGTCAGCTTGGTGCCCAGGTTCGACAGCGATTCCTTCAGGGCCGAAATGCGCTTGGAGACGCCGCTCATCAGGGAAGCGACCTTGGTGGAAATCTGCTCCATGACGAGGGGGAAGGCGGTCCCGAAGGACGCGACCAGCTCGACCGCGTAGGACAGGATGGAGGCGACGACCTGGCTGATCGCGTCGCGCACGAAGTCGTGGACGAATTGGATGATCACCGCGCACACGTCGTAGGCGGTGCCGACCGCTCCCGAAAGCGCCCCCGTCATGGCGATGCCCTTGGTCGTGGCGCCCGATGCGGCGAAATACGCGGTCGCGGTGCTTCCCGTGAAGGACCCGTCGGGGAAGGAGGAACGAACGTCGCGCTCGATGTTGTCCGCCGCGGCCTTCAAGGTCGCGGCGACGTTCTTCCACGTCTGCCCGTTCGCGCGCAGCTGGTCCGCGTCCCCGGCGAGCTGGAGCAGCCAGTCCTTGAAGGGCTGAATATGGTCGAACACCCACCCGATGCCCCACGCCATGAGAGTGGCCAGAGGATCGGACACGTAGGCGAGCGTGTCGACGCCCAGCGCGACGCCCGCCAGCGCGCCACTGACCCACGATTTGTTCTCGATCGCCTCGCTGAGCTGTTCGATGTCGTCGAAGACGCCGGCCCCCGACAGGGTGGACGTGGTGTCCTGACGCTGTGCGACCAGGGGATTGGCGTCGTCAGTCGCCACGGTACCCTCCGTCCAGACCCGAGCCGGCCTGGTTCAGGGAGGCCGACGAGGAGGCCTCGCGCGCCTCGAAGCTGCGGGCGCTGGCGACCAGGGACTGTGAGAGCTTATCGAGGGCGAAGCCCGCCCCGCCGATCGCGAGCTGCTCGCCGGCCTCGACGAGCTGGAAAAGTGGAGCGATGAAGGGGCCGACCATCATCCCGAAGGCGCCATTGGAGGCGGAGGTCTGGCGCAGCGCGTCGGAGGCCTGCTCAAGGTCGCTCTGGTAGGAGGCGAGTCGCCTGGCGTGTGCGATCAGAGCCGCGGGATCGGCTGAGAACGTGTCCGACACTCAGGGCCTCCGCGCGTGAGTCCACGGGTGCAGGGCTTCGTCCTCCGACTCTTCCGGGTCGGGCACCCCATACAGCGAGCGCATGCGCTCAATGCCCGCGTAGTTCTCGCCAAAGGCAGCCTGAGAGGCGCTGATGACCTGCTCGCCAGCGTCGCGTCGGGCGGCCGCGTAGGCGGCCATGATCGCCTCGCACACCTCGTTGGACACGCCCTCGATGCCGATGCCGAGGAGCGTTCCGCCGGAGTCGACGACCACCTCGACGCTGCTGTCTGGAGAGTTGCCCACTCCTTGGACGGCCTCGATCTGCTGGCGCATGACGCGGGCACGCTCGGCCTGCTCGCGAACCTGACGCTCCTGGCGGCGGATCAGGTCGGGATCGTCCTCGAACAGCGGCATCGTCACCTCCCTCACATAGACGCCAACTATTCTACGTGAACCGTTAACCTGGTGGCAAGAATACGGCGAGGTCGTGGCCCGTGAGAGCCGTCGCAACGCCCGCTGAGCGGACGCGGATAGGCCGCCGCATCCCCTAGCGCCGAGAGCGCAGCGCCCAGATGAAGGATGCTCCGCCAATGAGGAGCAGGACGATAACAGAGGCGCTCACCCCGATGACCACTCCCCGGTCAGTGCCTCCCTCGCTCAGCTCGGGCGCGGCCGGGGTTGGAATCGTCAGGGGGTCGATGGGCACGGCTGGGTCCATGAACGGGCCGACCGTTCCGTTGAGGATGGTGAAGAAGGTGTTGTCGACCTCCCCCTCGATGAGGGGGTCATCGGTCAAGGGGATCGTCGCGCCGTCCCGGGTGTCCCACTCACACGTCGTGGAGTTGCTGTAGACGAGGAACTCGTTTTCGGTCTTGCGGGTCGGATCGCCGTTGCAGTGGGCGTTGTTGATACTGCCGAAGCTGATGCTCAATCGCGTGACGGTGGTCTCGCCGAGGGCGGACAGTATACGGTTGACGAGGCCCATGGGAACGCGGACCTGCATGGTGCCCGCGTCGTCCAGGGAGTAGAAGACGTGGCGGGACTCCCCCGCGTATTTCAGCGAGACGTCGCAGCGTTCGCCGACCCAGCTGACCTTCGCCTCGAACTCCTCCGAACGACCCGTCAGCAGGGCGTTCGTCAATGCGATGCAGTCCTCTTTCCAGAGGCGGGTGCCATCATCAAAAAAGCCGCCTAAGAAGGACATGCTCAGTTCTTGGGCTGAGATGTAGTCGCCGGAAGCATCCTTGATGTGCGTGGGACGCACATCGATCCACACCTCGATGGGCACGTCGGGCACGATGGGCGTCTCGGGACGCTCGGTCAGCGACACTGCCGGCGTGGGGATAGCCGCCATCGCAGGGGTGGGGGCGACAACGCCCACCACGCACAGCGCAACGGTGGCCGCGCAGGTGGCCCAGTGGGCGGCCCGTCGGGCGCGCCCCGTCAGCATCCTCGTCGTCATCATGCCCTCCCGGTGACCATGTCATTCGCTGCGGCGCGAGTCCACTCACACTATCAGAGCACCCAACCCGGCGGCGCGCCCCAGCGGCCCCGGCCTCGTCCCCTCCTGAAGCGGGCCAGCGCGCCTGGCACAATGGGCATCATGGGTTTGTCGTTTCTGGGAGTGATCGCTGCGCTCGCCATGTACGCGGTGAGCGTGTCCCCCTCGCTCATGGCACGTTCGTGGGCGTGGCACGCGGTCGCCTCGGGCGTCCTGGTCACCGGCGGCTACGTCGCCGGCGTCCTCGTGCAGAACGTCGGCGCGCGCATTTTCACCGCCACGGGCTTGACGATTCGGGCCTCTGAACCCGTCGAGATCGGCTTCCGCGTGGCCGCCGGCGCCCTCTTCGCCGTCTGGTGGCTCTACGCCGTCATCCAGTCCTATCGGCGCGCGCGCAAGGCCGCGGCCCTCGTCAATATGCCGGGGGAGACCTTCGGGGAGTACATCCTGGGAACCGCGGGTACGGTCGTCGTGTCCTGGACGCTCCTGGCGATCCTCGGCGGGCTCAACCGCGTGGGGCGCCTGCTGATCGCGGCCCTGGGCGATTACATGCCTCGCCCCGCCGCCTTCGTGGTTGGCGTCGCCATCCTGTGCGCCATCGTCTTCTTCCTGACGTCGAACGTCATCCTGCGCGGAGGCATCGGCTTCTTCCGCCGCCACGCCGAACGCATGAACCTGCGCACCGCGCGAGGCATCTACAAACCCTTCGTGCCCGAGCGCTCGGCGTCCCCGGCCTCGCCCGTCACCTGGGAGTCGGTGGGCGGCCAGGGGCGCGTGTTCCTCGGGCGCGGCCCCTCGCGACTCGACATCGCGCAGGTGAGCGGCGGCGAGGCCATGGAGCCGATCCGCGTCTACGCCGGCATGCCCACCGGCGGGGCGGGCATCGAGGCGGCCGCGGCCACGGTCGTCGCCGAGCTTCGGCGCACGGGCGCCTTCGACCGCGCCGTCATCCTCCTCGCCGCGTCGACCGGCTCCGGGTGGGTCGACGAATGGCAGGTCCAACCCCTCGAGTTCCTCACGCGCGGCAACTGTGCCACGGCCTCGTTGCAGTACTCCTACGTGCCCTCGGTGCTGAACTGGCTCACCGGCCTCGAGCCCGCGCAGGACGCCTCGGCGGCGCTCTTTCGTGCGGTGCGCGCCGAGCTGGACTCCATGGACGAGGCCGACCGTCCCGCGCTGTTCGTCTGCGGTGAGTCGCTGGGGGCTTTCGCATCCCAGTCCGTCTTCGACTCTGTCGAGGAGGTGCTCGAGAGTGTGGATGGGGCGCTGTGGGTGGGGACGCCCGCCTTCACCCCGATGCACAAGGAGCTGACAGCCGCGCGTCACAAGGGCAGCCCCGAGGTCGCCCCCGTTGTGCACAACGCGCGCCGCGTGCGCTTCGTCAACGAGCCCTCTGACCTGCGCACCGACCTGTACGGGCGCGAGTTCGGGCCGTGGGGCTTTCCCCGCGTTGTTTACGCCCAGCACCCCTCCGATCCGGTCGTGTGGTGGAATAACAAGCTGATCTGGACGCAGCCGGACTGGC
>ENA-OWLX01001099-OWLX01001099.1-metagenome-genome-assembly--contig:-NODE-1099-length-10367-cov-17.382758_pt1 | contig 10367 bp, 7 predicted proteins | sample MGYA00245351_ERZ651106 | MGnify/ENA primary metagenome ERZ651106 (study PRJEB26857, sample SAMEA4031768) | metagenome | biome: human; feature: oral; material: saliva | place: Philippines | collected 2014... | reverse complement strand
ATCAGAGAATCTTCTTTTTGACTTCTAGAAGTCTCACATCTATTGTAACGCTACAGTTTGAAATCGGTAGGAAAAAATTTACTTTTACTAACTTTTAGTATAAAATATAAAGTGATAATCTATGGTAAAATGGAGGCACTGTTTATGGTTGATAAAGAACTAATTGCAGAGATTAAAAACAGTGTAAACATTGTCGAAATCATTGGGGAGGTTGTTTCCTTGTCCAAGGCAGGCCGTAATTTCTTAGGCCTTTGTCCTTTCCATGGAGAAAAGACCCCGTCCTTTAATGTTGTTGAAGACAAGCAATTTTACCATTGTTTCGGTTGTGGTCGCTCTGGGGATGTCTTTAAATTTATTGAAGACTATCGGGGAGTTACCTTTATGGATGCAGTCCAGATTGTAGCAGAAAAAGCAGGGATTGCGCTTCAGTATCAGGCAAGTCCTAGTCAACAAGTGCAAACCAATCCCAATCAAGAACTCTATGACATTCATCAGGAAGCTAGCAAGTTCTATCAAGCCGTTCTGATGACGACAAAGATGGGGGAAGAAGCGAGACAATATCTGCATGAACGTGGATTGACTGATGAGGTCATCCGACATTTTCAATTGGGCTTAGCACCTGCAGAAGGGAACTATCTCTATCGCAATCTATCTGAGAAGTTTTCTGAAAAGGTTATAACGGATTCTGGTTTGTTTACTATATCAGATGCAGGGACGGTTTTTGATGCCTTTCAGGATCGGATCATGTTTCCTCTGACGGATGATAGCGGCCGAGTTATTGCTTTTTCTGGCAGGTTATGGAAAACGATTGACGATGGGAGTCATCAAGCCAAGTACAAGAATAGTCGTAGTACCCGTCTCTTTAATAAAAGTTATGAGCTCTACCATTTAGACCAGGCAAAGACCAGTGCAAAAAAACAGCATGAAATCTATGTCATGGAAGGCTTTATGGATGTCATTGCGGCTTATCGTGCTGGGATTGAAAATGCAGTTGCCTCTATGGGGACAGCATTGACACCGGAGCATGTCCAGCACTTGTCTCGTTTCGCTAAAAAAGTGATTCTGACCTATGATGGGGATAAGGCTGGACTTGAAGCGACAGCTAAGGCCTTGGAAGTTTTGCAGGATTTGGAACTAGAGATTGTCCGTATACCCGATCAGATGGACCCAGATGAGTATCTCAAAAAGACTTCCCCTGAAGATCTAGCAGGCCTCTTAAAGAATTCTCGCATCAGTAAGGTTGAATTCTTGATGCATTACTGGAAGCCCAAGTATATTGATAATTTGCAAGCACAAATTGAATTTGTTGAAAAACTAGCACCTATGATTGCTCAGACCCGCTCCATTACCGCGCAAAATACCTACATTTACAAACTGGCTGATTTATTACCAGATTTTGATTATTTGCAGATTGAGCAGATTGTGAATAATAGTCGCTTGCATCAACGGCAAGAGGCTCAAACGAGTGGGCGCGCAAAAACGTCGAATTTTTCAGTAGATCTCTTGCCGAATCGTGGGATGACGCGCTTGATCAAGGCAGAAAATCATTTGTTGAGTAGAATGAAGGATTTTCCCATGGTGCTGAATGATTATCGATTACGACCAGATTTTTCCTTTGATACACCCGAGCTTCAGATCTTGTATCAATTGCTCTGTCAAAATGGGGAAGTTGGTTCGCAGGATTTGTCCGAGCAAACTGAAGGGGTCCAGCATGCCTGGTACCGCATGTTAGAAGAAGATTTACCAGAAGAGATAGCGGATGGTGAACTCGAAGAAGTAGAAGCGACAAGAAGTCGTGAGCTCCTTCGCAAAGAAAGTCAACAAATTGGAAATAAAGTGAAAGAAGCTTCCTCAACTGGGGATGCGGAAACAGCTTTATTGGAACTCGAGCGTTTGATCGCTCAAAAAAGAAGAATGGAGTAGGAATGGCTAAAGAACAAAAAGATATTACAACATTGGACGTTCAAATTGCAGAATTTATTCGTAGCCACAAGCAAAGCGGAACTGCAACAGATGATGAAATTAATGACAAGTTGGTTATTCCTTTCACACTGGATGCCGACGGTATTGAAGATCTTTTGCAACGGATTCAGGATGCAGGGATTTCAATCACAGATAAGGATGGAAATCCAAGTGCCCGTGTCTTAAACAACGAAGAAGAACCAGAATTGTCAGATGAGGAATTGCTTGGAAGCAACTCTGCCAAGGTCAATGACCCTGTTCGGATGTATTTGAAAGAAATTGGGGTCGTTCCTCTTTTGACCAATGAAGAGGAGCAAGAATTGGCCATCTTGGTGGAACAAGGGGACTTGGAAGCTAAGCAACGTTTGGCAGAAGCCAACCTTCGTTTGGTTGTTTCCATTGCAAAACGCTATGTTGGACGTGGGATGCAATTCCTTGATTTGATCCAAGAAGGAAATATGGGCTTGATGAAGGCCGTTGATAAGTTTGACTATACCAAGGGATTTAAATTTTCTACGTATGCAACTTGGTGGATTCGTCAGGCTATCACTCGTGCCATTGCAGACCAAGCCCGTACTATTCGGATTCCTGTTCACATGGTGGAAACCATTAACAAGTTGGTTCGTGAGCAACGCAACCTCTTGCAAGAATTGGGACAAGATCCTACACCTGAACAAATCGCTGAACGCATGGATATGACGCCAGATAAGGTGCGTGAAATCTTGAAGATTGCCCAAGAACCTGTTTCTTTGGAAACTCCAATAGGGGAAGAGGACGATAGCCATTTGGGAGATTTCATCGAAGACGAAGTGATTGAAAATCCAGTAGACTACACCACTCGTGTGGTACTACGTGAACAATTGGATGAAGTCCTTGATACTCTTACCGACCGGGAAGAAAACGTCTTGCGCCTTCGTTTCGGTCTTGATGACGGAAAAATGCGGACCTTGGAAGATGTGGGGAAAGTCTTTAACGTGACCCGTGAACGGATCCGTCAGATTGAAGCCAAAGCCCTCCGCAAACTCCGCCACCCAAGCAGAAGCAAACCATTGCGTGATTTTATTGAGGATTAAAAATGTCCAGTGGACATTTTTAACGGCCACCCAAAAACAAGAGAGTGGCCAGGTCCGAGGGACATTTTTAACGGCCACCCAAAAACAAGAGAGTGGCCAGGTCCGGGGGACATTTTTAACGGTCGCCCAAAAACAAGAGAGTGGCCAGGTCCGGGGGACATTTTTAACGCGAGCTAAGCAATTCTATCGAGAGTAAAATAGCACAAAAGGAAGTCATATGGCATATACAACTGAGCAAATTGAAGAAATTAAAAATAAAATCTTAAATGCTTTGGAAGAGGTAATTGATCCTGAGCTTGGGATTGACATAGTTAATTTAGGTCTTGTTTACGAGATCCATTTTGATGGTGAAACTGGAGCGACCATTATTGATATGACGCTAACGACTATGGGATGTCCATTAGCGGATCTTCTGACAGATCAGATTCATGATGTTTTAGCAGAAGTAGAAGAAGTGACATCTGTGGATGTGAAGTTGGTCTGGTATCCTGCTTGGACGGTTGAAAAGATGAGCCGTTATGCACGGATCGCTCTTGGAATTAGTTAAAAATTCTATTCATCAAAACAAATCAGAGGTTGGGGCTTCCTAACCTCTGATTTGTTTGTACCCCTTTTTTTGAACAAGCATTTACAAATTCTTAGCAAATTTTCAGATAAAGTTGCAATCATTAAGGGGACACGGTATAATAGCATAAATAGAAAATAAAGGAGATTTACATGAATCAGTATCCTTTGGTCTACTTGGACCATGTGACAAAGAATTATGGGCATGAAGTTGCTCTCATGGATGTTAGTTTGAACATCCAACCTGGCCGTATTATTGGCCTTTTGGGTCCCAATGGTAGTGGGAAAACAACCATCATTAAATTGATTAATGGTTTGTTGCAACCAAGCCTTGGAAATATCTATATTCATGGGCAATTACCATCCCCAGCTTCTAAAAAGGTTGTTTCCTATTTGCCGGATACGACTTATCTGAATGAAAATATAAAAATTAGTGATGCTATTAGCTATTTCCAAGATTTTTATTCAGATTTTAATGTCCAACGAGCTTACCAATTGCTCAACGACTTGCATTTGCATCCAAATCAAAAATTGAACAGCCTTTCAAAAGGGAACAAGGAAAAAGTGCAATTGATTTTGGTGATGAGTCGTGAAGCTGACTTGTATGTTCTTGATGAACCAATCGGTGGGGTTGACCCAGCGGCGCGTGATTATATTTTGCGGACCATTATTCAAAACAGACGTCCAAACTCTTCTGTCTTGATTTCTACTCACTTGATTGCGGATATTGAGCAAGTTTTGGACGAAGCGATTTTCATCAACCAAGGAAGAATCCTCTTGCATGAAAATACGACTGTTTTGCGCAATCAACACGGAAAATCGATCGATGAAATCTTCCGTGACCAATTCCGTGTTTATTAGGAGGACCCCATGTTTGGTAAATTATTAAAATACGAATTTAAGACAACAAGTAAATGGTATCTGTTGATTACTTTGTTCGCACTTGGTTTGTCAGTGATTACTGGTGTTATTGGTGGAAGTGCTACAAACGGTTTTGTGGATATGGAAACCAATAGTATGCAAATCATAACTGGGACTCTTGGGATTCTCATTTTTGGAGGTGTCATTGGTCTTTATCTTAGTAACTACTATATTATTATCCGTCGTTTCTATTCCAACTTATACGGACGTGAAGGTTACTTGACCTGGACCCTTCCAGCTAGCCCTCATGCGATTATTTTGTCTAAATTTGTGGGAGCTTTAGTAGCGAGTCTTTACTGCCTATTTCTTCTATTTTTGAGTGGTTTTATCACGATGCTTGTGATGGGCGCTGTCATTGGACAAGACCTCTCTCCTGTATTTAGTATTATCGCTGAGGCTTTTAGTCATTCTATTGCTTATTGGATTATCATCTGGTGGATTTTTACCACAGCTTCAGGAATCTTCCTATTTTATGTATCGATCGCACTTGGCCAACTGTTCCAAAATCGTCGTGGATTGAAGGCTATTCTGTTTTTCTTTCTCTTGTGCCTTGTGTTAAGTATCATTGGTACAGCAGTCAATCCATTGAAAGATTCATATGCTGTCGGATATGCATTGGTTTATGGAAATATTGATGAATTTGGACCAAACTTCATCCCAGGACTCATCTATGAAGTTATCAAGATTGTTTCTATGTACTTCACTGTTCACTATATCAGTAAGTACAAGTTGAACCTTCAATAATAACAGGAAATTGGGCAAGGAGCTTCCTAGTGGAAGCCTTCTTGTTCAATTTTTTCTTTTGCATTTTTTGACTATTTTTGATATACTAAATGTATTCGTTTTGGGGTCGTTACGGATTCGACAGGCATTATGAGGCATATTTTGCAACTCATCTAGCGGATGTAAAACGCCAGTTAAATATAACTGCAAAAAATAATAATTCTTACGCTTTAGCTGCCTAAACACCAGCAGGCGTGACCCGATTCGAATCGCTCGTGTTTGATGACAGGTCTTTATTTTAGCGAGATACGATCTACCTTTGTCTAGAAGTTAGGTAAGAGATTAATAGACTCGCAGCTACAGGGCTTGAGTTATGTGTCATGTAGCTGTTAAAATAAGACATAACCTATGGTTGTAGACAAATATGCTGGCAGGTGTTTGGACGTGGGTTCGACTCCCACCGGCTCCATATATAATTTTGGAAGATTACTCAAGAGGCTTAAGAGGCCGTGTTGGAAACGCGGTAGGCGTGTAAAAGCGTGCGTGGGTTCGAATCCCATGTCTTCCGTTGTTGAGACATCATTGTATGGCAGTGGTGTTTTTTTGTACAAAAAAGATTCCCAAAAACAGACGAGTAAGGGAGGGGTAAGTAGTGATTGCACAGCTAGATACAAAAACAGTCTATACCTTTATGGAAAGCAGTGTGACCCTAAAAGATTATGTCCAAAAGGCTAAAGGCTTCGGCTATCGTGCTTTAGGAATGATGGATGTGGATAATTTGTATGGAGCTTATGAGTTTATCGAAGCTTGTCAGGCAAACAATCTGAAGCCCTTAGTCGGTTTGGAACTGGAACTGGAGCTCGAAAATGAAACGATTCCGTTTCGCATGTTGGCCTTGTCTACCAAGGGGTACCAGAATCTGATGAAGATGTCAACCGTCAAGATGATGGGGAAGAGCAACTGGCAGGATGTGAAGCACTTGACGGAAGGGGTAGCAGTCATTATCCCAGCTCCTTTTGCCAACGAAGAATTAGCTCTAGGTCTAGATTACTTTATCGGGGTGTTTGTAGATACTCCCGTTCAAGCGTTTACGCACCCTGTGATTCCTCTTCATACTGTCCGATTTTTTGAGGCTGAGGATGTGGAAGTTATGCAGATGTTAGCAGCCATTAAAGAAAATCAAACCTTGACCGAAACAGGACCGATGGATCCTGCCTTCGCCCTAAAAGCTCCTCAGGAGTTGGAGAAGGATTTTGCTGAAAAATTTCCGCAAGCTATCGCAAATCTGGAGAAACTTGTGCAAGGGATTCATTATGACATTGATACCCAATTGAAATTGCCTCGCTTCAATCCCCAAAGACCCGCAGTGGAGGAGCTCAGAGAGTTAGCCCAAGCCGGTCTTCTTCGAAAGAACTTAACCAGTCCCATCTATCAGGAACGCCTAGAGTATGAGATGGATATTATTCACCAAATGGGCTTTGATGATTATTTCTTGATTGTCTGGGACCTTCTTCGTTTTGGCCGTAGTCAAGGCTATTATATGGGAATGGGACGTGGATCAGCTGTAGGCTCGCTCGTTGCTTATGTCCTTGAAATTACGGGGATTGATCCTGTAGCCAAGAACCTCCTCTTTGAGCGGTTTTTGAATGTGGAGCGCTACACCATGCCGGATATCGATATCGATATTCCAGATATCTATCGTCCAGAATTTATCCGCTATGTGCGAGACCGGTATGGGAGTTACCATGCGGCTCAGATTGTCACCTTTTCAACCTTTGGGGCTAAGCAAGCCATTCGGGACGTCTTTAAACGCTTTGGGGTAGCTGAGTACGAATTGACTTCTATTACCAAGCGGATTGGGTTTAGAGATACGCTCACAACTGCTTATGAACAGAATCTAGCTTTTCGGCAAGTGATTCATAGCCGAGCAGAATTTGAGCGTGGTTTTGAGATTGCGAAAAAAATTGAAGGCCAACCAAGACAGACCTCGATCCATGCGGCGGGTGTTGTGATGAGTGACCAGGATTTGACGGACTATATTCCTCTCAAGTACGGAGAAGATATGTTCGTCACCCAATATGATGCCCATGCAGTTGAAGCCAATGGTCTGTTAAAGATGGATTTTTTGGGGTTGCGTAATTTGACCTTCGTTCAAAAAATGAAGGAAGCGGTCTCTGAAAAATACCAAGAAGACATCCAGATTGTAGCCATTGATTTAGAAGATCCAGCAACCTTGGACTTGTTTGCGGCGGGAGATACTAAGGGGATTTTCCAATTTGAACAAGCAGGAGCCATCCGCCTTTTGAGACGTGTAAAACCTAAAAATTTCGAAGAAGTGGTAGCGACTACCTCTCTCAATCGTCCGGGTGCTAGCGACTACATCGATAATTTCGTCAAAAGAAAGCATGGCCAAGAAAAGGTGGAGATCTTGGATCCATCCATCGAAGAAATTTTAAGACCTACTTATGGCATCATGCTTTACCAGGAGCAGGTCATGCAGGTTGCCCAACGCTTTGCAGGCTTTAGCCTGGGAAAAGCTGATATTTTACGGCGTGCTATGGGTAAAAAAAATGCGACGGAAATGCATAAGATGGAAGACGATTTTGTCCTTGGTGCTCTTAATTTGGGTCATACGGAAGAAAAGGCCAAAGAGGTCTTTGCGATCATGGAAAAGTTTGCTGGTTATGGTTTTAACCGTTCCCATGCTTATGCCTATTCTGCTTTAGCTTTTCAAATGGCCTATTTTAAGGCGCATTATCCAGATGTTTTCTTTGATATCATGCTCAATTATTCGAGTAGCGATTATCTGTCGGATGCTCTTCAGTCTGATTTTCAGCTAGCTTCCTTATCGATCAATACCATTCCATACAGAGATAAGTTCCATGATAGAAAAATCTACTTAGGAATGAAAAATATTAAGGGACTCCCCAGGGATTTAGCGTATTGGATCATAGACAATCGCCCCTTTGAAAGTGTCGAAGATTTCATATTGAAACTTCCAAACCAGTACCATAAATTGCCTCTTTTGACTCCCCTAGCTGAGCTTGGTTTGTTTGATATTTTTGAAAAAAACAGACGCAAGGTCCTTCAAAATTTACCGAATTTATTTGTGTTTGCTGCTGAATTAGGAAGCTTGTTTGCAGATTCCAATTATTCCTGGATAGAGACAGAAGACTTTAGCCAGGCTGAAAAATATGAGAAGGAAGAGGCTATTATTGGAGTTGGGCTGAGCACCCATCCTTTGGTTGCAATTGGGAAAACGAGTCCCTTTGAGATCCAGCCTATTGCTCACCTTGCACAAGGGGAGCAAGCACGCATTCTCATTGAGGTACAAAGCATTCGAACCATTCGAACCAAGTCGGGCGATCTCATGGCTTTCTTACAAGTCAGTGATACCAAGAAAAAACTAGATGTGACCCTTTTCCCTGAAACCTACAATCGATTTTCCTCCTTGATAAAAGAAGGTGGCTTTTATTACTTGACGGGGAAGGTACAGGAGCGTGATGGGCGCTTACAGATGATTCTATCAGAGGCTCAGCTAGCGACTAATGAGAAATTCTGGATTCAGTTGCTCGATCATCGTCAGGATCAAACGATTCTTTCTATCTTGAAAAAATATCCAGGGCCATATCCTGTGGTATTACGCTATGAAGATGAGAAAAAAACTCTTCAATTGAAGGGCTATACAGTTCAGAAAAACAAAGAATTGGAAGAGGAACTAAAGAATCTCGTTATGAAAACGATTTATCGGTAAAAACTGCGAAAAATACGAGAATTTTAGTCTTCTTTGTGTTATAATTACGTAGAATGTAAAAGAAAAAGGAGCAAATAACGAAATGAAACGTATTGCTGTTTTAACTAGTGGTGGAGATGCCCCTGGTATGAACGCTGCTATTCGTGCAGTTGTTCGTCAAGCAATTTCAGAAGGAATGGAAGTCTTCGGAATCTATGATGGATACGCGGGAATGGTTGCTGGTAAAATTCAGCCCCTTGATAGATCATCTGTTGGTGATATTATCTCCCGTGGAGGAACTTTTCTTCACTCTGCTCGTTACCCTGAATTCGCTCAGCGCGAAGGTCAATTAAAAGGGATCGAACAATTGAAGAAACACGGGATCGAAGGTGTTGTCGTTATTGGTGGAGATGGTTCTTACCATGGTGCGATGCGCTTGACTGAACTTGGATTCCCAGCTGTTGGTCTTCCTGGTACGATCGACAACGATATTGTCGGAACTGATTTTACAATTGGTTTTGATACTGCAGTCAAAACTGCAATGGACGCGATCGATATGATCCGTGATACTTCCTCTAGTCACCACCGTACCTTCGTTATCGAAGTGATGGGACGTAACGCTGGAGATATCGCTCTTTGGGCAGGGATTGCATCTGGTGCAGATGAAATCATTATCCCTGAAGAAGGATTCAAGATCGAAGATGTTGTTGAGAGCATCAAAGAAGGATACGCTAAAGGTCGTACCCACAATATCATCGTTTTGGCTGAGGGTGTGATGTCTGCAGACCAATTTGGTCAAGCTCTGAAAGATGCTGGAGATACAAGTGATCTTCGTGTTACAGAACTTGGTCACATCCAACGTGGTGGTTCACCAACTGCGCGTGACCGTGTTCTTGCTTCACGTATGGGTGCACATGCAGTTAAATTGCTCAAACAAGGAATCGGTGGTGTAGCCGTTGGAATCCGTAATGAGAAAATGGTGGAAAGCCCAATACTTGGTAGTGCAGAAGAAGGAGCGCTCTTTAGCTTGACGGAAGATGGTAAGATTGTGGTAAACAACCCACATAAAGCTGATCTTGGTCTTGCTGAGTTGAACCGTAGCTTGTCTTCAATCTAATTTTATTTCATTAATTCGTTAACCTTGTCTTAAAAAGACAGATATATTTAAAAAGGAGTCATATATATCATGAATAAACGTGTAAAAATCGTTGCAACTTTAGGTCCTGCGGTAGAAATCCGTGGCGGTAAAAAATTCGGTGAAGATGGCTACTGGGCTGAAAAACTTGACGTTGAAGCTTCAGCACAAAACATTGCTAAATTGATCGAAGCTGGTGCGAACACTTTCCGTTTCAACTTCTCACACGGTGACCACCAAGAACAAGGTGAACGTA
>ENA-OWLX01001098-OWLX01001098.1-metagenome-genome-assembly--contig:-NODE-1098-length-10370-cov-10.424043_pt1 | contig 10370 bp, 10 predicted proteins | sample MGYA00245351_ERZ651106 | MGnify/ENA primary metagenome ERZ651106 (study PRJEB26857, sample SAMEA4031768) | metagenome | biome: human; feature: oral; material: saliva | place: Philippines | collected 2014... | reverse complement strand
GGCAACTCTTGCCGAAGCTGCGCTGGAAACGTTTGCCTCCTGGAGAGAAAAAGCTGCTCAGCGCCAAACTCAGGGTCAGACCAAAGCTCATACCAAACCCCAGACCTGCATCTTTTGTACTATTTGGGCAAAGCCTCTTATTACAGGAGCCGTTATTGCGTGTGCAGTTGTACTCAACTATGTTGTCCCCATGCCTAACCTTAAGTCAGAGGAACCAATTCCCGCTGTTCGCGCTTTTAGGCAGGCTTCCAAGAAAGCCTATGGTGATCACTACATCCTGACCTCTGAGGAACTAGAGTTTTTACGCCGCGTTGAGCTTACTGTTCCTGCAGGCGCTGTTATTGCAAACCTTCCTCATGACGGCAGTCTCTGGGCATACGGCACTAACGACTTACATGTACTTTGGCGCTTCCCTAACGGCTATGACGCTTCAGAACGTCCCGCAAGTGCAATTCTTCGTAAACGCCTTAATCGCATTGCCAGCGACCCTGAAGTGCTTCAGACGGTACACGACCTTAACGTGCAGTATGTCCTTATTCTGAACAACGTTGTTGATTACTCCAACGCTGTTACCAGTACTTACAAACCTGGAACCTTCAGAGGTATCACACAAATAACAGACACCACCCCAGGTTTTGAGGTGGTGCTAGAAGAAGGCTCTATGAGGTTATACAAGATTACCTTGTAAGAACGTTATGCCTGAATTGCAGAAACTGCGTCCTTAAGCTCTTGAACGCGATCAGTTGCTTCCCACGTGAAGTCTGGGTCTTTGCGGCCAAAGTGACCATATGCAGCTGTCTTAGAGAAGATAGGACGACGCAGCTTAAGGTCTCTAATAATGGCACCAGGACGAAGATCAAAGACCTTCTCGATAGCCTGCTCAATAACAGCATCGTCAACAATGCCAGTGCCAAAAGTATCAACCATGATAGACAGTGGATGAGAAACACCAATAGCATAGGCAAGCTGAACTTCGCACTTCTTGGCAAGACCAGCCGCAACCACGTTCTTTGCAACCCAACGAGCTGCATATGCTGCTGAACGGTCAACCTTGGTGCAGTCCTTTCCGGAGAAAGCGCCACCACCATGACGACCCATACCGCCGTAGGTGTCCACAATAATCTTTCTACCGGTCAGACCAGTGTCTCCCATAGGTCCACCAACAACAAAACGGCCAGTTGGATTGACGTAAATGTCAGCGTTGTCCCAAGCAATGTTGACCTCGTTCATAACAGGTGCAATAACGTGATCAATCATATCCTGCTTAATAATAGACATGTCCTCAATCTCTGGAGCATGCTGCGTGGAAACAACAATGGCTGTGACCTCAACGGGTTTCTCGTCCTCATAACGAACGGTAACCTGAGTTTTGCCATCTGGACGCAAATACTCAACCTCACCAGACTTACGCACCTCTGAGAGACGCTGAGCCAAGCGCTGAGCCAGGTAAGCAGGCATTGGCATAAGAACATCGGTCTCATCAGATGCAAAGCCAAACATCATGCCCTGATCGCCTGCGCCGATAAGATCAAGCGGATCGGTGGTACGTCCAGCTTGCGTGTCATAGGATTGGTCAACACCCTGGGCAATATCGGGACTCTGCTCATGGATAAGGCTCAAAACGCCGCAGGTCTCACAGTCAAAACCATACTTAGCGCGGTCGTAGCCAATATTTCTGAGGGTGTTACGAACAATCTCCTGGACATCAACGTAAGATTGAGTGCGAATTTCTCCTGCTACCACAATAGTTCCTGTAGTAGCAAAGGTCTCGCATGCACAACGAACGTTGTCCAAGCAAGCTGGAACACCACTTGGAGAAACGTACCCACGCTCCTCAAGCTCCGCCTCTTTTGCCAGGATTGCATCAAGAATTGCGTCAGAAATCTGATCGCAAACCTTGTCTGGATGTCCCTCAGTAACACTTTCTGAGGTGAACAAATAGTTTTTGTGTGCCATGAACTGTCCTTTCACGCATGGCTTCTCTGCTTATGCAGAATATTTGCGTTCTTCTACGCGCAACCACTATTACTATACCCATGGTTAACTCTTTTGAGCAGTAGCTCTTAAGAAAATTTGAAAAAAGAGCACCACAAGGGCGCTCTTTAAATAGCATAGTTAACCTGGAATTATGCAAAAATGTATGTGACTACTTGTCCGTTCCAACGCCAGCAAGGGTAAGCTCAAGAAGATTTTTTGCAAGTTCTTCAGAATCACTGACGCCACGACGCTCGCCCATAAGACCAATGGCCGAGAGAACCAATGCTCCCGTAATTGAGCAAGCAGGAAGTCTTGAGTCAACATCTTGGCGAATAAAACCGCGTTCTTTTCCCGTTTCTAGTTGATTGGCAAGAAGGACAACAACACGAGAAAGTGGTCCTTCAATATTGGTAATAAGTGCCTGTTCAGAACTAGCGAGCTTATTAATCAGAGCCAAAACCAAAGGTGAATCAGGCAAAATATGAGCAGCAAGCTGGGCAATAATTGCATGAAGTGTTTCTTTAGAGACGGGCTTATTGCCAATGGTGTGTGCAATATCTTTTGCAAGTTCATTAACACTCTCATCAAAAATTGCCTGCAAAAGAGCTTCTCTATCAGAAAAGTAGTAATACAGCGCACCTTTTGAAAGACGAGCACGATCTGAAATCTCACTCATTTTAAAGTTAGTATTTCCACGAGCAAGCATTAACTTGGTTGTCTCATGCATAATACGCTGACGTGTAGCGGCGCTTTTCTTAGTACGTGCTTCTGCGCGAATATGAGAGATAGTTGCTGCTGGAATTTCAGGGTCTTCTGTGGGTTGCTGTTCGTAAGCTTTACTGTGTATAACTTCTAACGTAACATAATCGCGCTTCTCGCCCATGAACTCCCCCATAAGACACTCTCCGCCATATAAAATGACGCCTCTCAGATAAATTTTTATGATTACTATACCGTTTTAAAGACAATATAAAAATATACAGACTCTACTTTTATATTGTTTTTATCTGGCACTCTTTATTATTTTTACCAATTACCCTTAGAAAGAATGGCGAGAAGATCTTCTTGCCTATTCTCCACTTGACCTGCTAAATAAAGCTCAAAGAGCTTACGTTGGCGCACACCGACAGCAGGTCCTGGCTGAAGAGAAAGTGCTTCCATAATTTCTGCGCCCGAAACGCACAGCTCTTGCGGATGCTGAGCAATTTCTTGTTTTGCCTCGTGTAAGAGGAGCTCTCTCATAGCTTCAAGCGTTACTGCATAGCTGCGATACGGATTTGCCTTTGCCAAAGCATCAGCCTGCTTCAACGTCAATAAATCATACGCAAGAGCGATACCATCTGACCTGCTTGCCTCAGCCAACAAAGCAACCATGTGTCTGAGCGACGACGTGGTAACCTCCACGTCAAAATCATGCAACGCCACAAGAGCACAAACCTCATTGCTCAAATGTTGTGATAAAGCTAAACGTTTAAGTAGCGCCTTTGCTACAACCGCGCCCTTTTCTGGATGACCATAAAAATGGCCTCTTCCATCTGCGTCAACGCTAAACATTTCTGGCTTTGAAATATCATGTAGAAGAGCAGCCCACCTAAGAGCGGGAGTAGCACACCCTGCTGTAAGAGCCTCTGTTGCAGAGCAGACTCGAGCTGTATGTTCCAGCACGTCATAAGCATGATACGGACTTCTTTGATCAAAGTTTTGAAGTGGTAAGAGCTCTGGAATTGCTATCGCTAGAACAGGAAATCCCAGCTTAATAGCATGGGCAATATGGCCAGCCTCAACAATTTGAGCCACTTCCGAGCCAATGCGCTCAGATGCAACCTGAGAGAGTAGCGGCGCACACTCAGTAAGTGCCTGATGTGTCTTCTCCTCAATTGAAAACGAGAGTCTGCATGCAAACCGCAATGCTCGAAGCATGCGAAGAGCGTCCTCTGTAAAGCGAACCTTAGGCTCCCCAACAGCGCGAATTACACGTGCAGATAAATCTTCTTGACCGCCATAAAGATCAAGCAATCCCCTCTTTGGGTGATATGCCATTGCATTAATAGTGAAGTCTCTACGAGCAAGATCTTCCTCTATACGAGAGACAAACTGCACAGAATCAGGACGACGACCATCAAGATATTCTCCGTCACAGCGATACGTTGTGACCTCAATAGGATGCTTCTCGACAACAGCAGTAACGGTTCCATATGCAATACCTGTTTCATGCACAGAAATGTCTGCAGCCTCAAAAGCCGCTTTGCTCTGCTGCCACGTTGCCGATGTTGTGATGTCAATGTCATGGGCAAATGAGCCGCGTAGGGCGTCTCGTACCCAGCCGCCTACAATCCACGCCTCAAATCCGGCATCTTCAAGAACTTCTAATGCACGCAACGCGTAGGTGGGAACTTGTAAATTCACGGGGCGAGAAAGGCATGGTGAAGAGCTGTTTTTCTGTATGCTCATGGCCATTCCTTCCGCAGTTGCTGATGGGAAAAGTATACATCCTTCACACGTCATTCACATCCTTCCTGCGGTTTTAAAATGACAAACATTTGTTCTAGATTTTTCTTTACTTCTTCCCCGTTCGTGATAGTCTAAGTATACGAACAGACGTTCTATTTTCAAGTAGAAAGTTGCTGCCATGGATACTCTTGATAAACTCACCATACTTGCAGATGCAGCCAAATTTGACGCGGCGTGCACTTCTTCTGGTGTAGACAGAGATCCGCAGGCAGGAAAGGTAGGAATGGCTTCAGCTGCAGGTTGTTGTCACTCATTTACTCCTGATGGTCGTTGCATTACGCTGCTAAAAGTTTTACTTTCTAATGCTTGTTGTTATGACTGTGCTTACTGCGTCAATAGATCTTCTGCACAAACCAAGCGGGCTACCTTTACACCACAGGAATTAGCAGAGCTTACCGTAGATTTCTATAAAAGAAATTACATAGAGGGGCTCTTTCTTTCCTCAGGTGTTATAGGATCGCCAGACCACACCACAGAACTCATGATTGAATGCCTCTCCTACCTTAGGAATGAGTTGCTATTTAACGGCTATGTTCATGCAAAAGTAATTCCCGGAACAGATCCAGATCTTATTGATGCTATTGGCCGCTTAGCAGATAGACTCTCCGTCAATCTGGAATTACCTAGCTCAACCTCACTTACTAAACTTTGTCCTCACAAAAACGCAGAAACGGTTACTAAACCCATGTCTTTCATTCACCGCCTACGCGTCTCTGAAGAAAGGCAATTGCTTGAAGCTAAAAATGCATCAAAGGGCATTGTGAAGTCTGCTGGCAAATCTAAGGGCATTGTTATTCCTACTCAGAAGCAGATCATAAAAGAAGGTTTAGCTCTTCGTTCAAACTGCTTGAAGAATACCTTTATGCGCTCATCATGGGTGTCTTCAGGCAAGAGGTCCTTCTCGCCTGCCGGACAATCAACGCAAATTATCATTGGAGCTTCTCCAGAATCAGACAATCAAATATTGCACTTATCGCAAGCGCTTTATCAGCAATTTGAATTGAAACGAGTATTTTTCTCTGCCTATATTCCTGTTATAGAAGACAATCGTCTTCCAGAGTTAGACACTCCTGTTCCCCTGCGTAGAGAACACCGTCTTTACCAGGCTGATTGGCTTATGCGCTACTATGCGTTTTCTCCTGATGAGCTAGTTTCTCCAGAAGCACCTTGGCTTGATTTAGAAATTGATCCAAAGCTTGGATGGGCACTGGCACATCTTAATCAATTTCCTGTAGAGATTATGGATGCACCACTAGAAATACTTTTACGAGTGCCCGGTATTGGCCCTACCGGCGCACGAAGAATTATTGCTGCAAGAAGACGATCTCGACTCACCTTTGATGATCTTAAACGGCTGGGAATACAGCTCAAACGATCTCATCACTTTCTCACCTGCTGTGGCGTAAGAGATGCCTCAGCTCCACTTGACCAAGAACTGATTAAACAGAGGGTAATTGCTGATGCCAAAGCAAGTTCGTACAACAAAACAAGACGCCGTATTGAGTCCTCTCAACTCAGGCTCTTCTGATCAGAGCGTAGAGTTTGTCTCGCTTGTTCAGAGGCTTACAAGACTCTCCAAGCCTCAGAAGGTTGTTATCACCTGTAATCCAAGCTTAGAAGGCGTTGTAGGGGCTGTAGGGCTCACTTATCTCTCACATGCTAACCCAGCACACGTACGTCTTGTTAGAGAAAACTTTTGTCAGCCTAGTCTTGGGGAGCATGTTCTCTGTGGACCAGACCCTTCTGATGACTCAGTAGTAGCCTTGGCTAAACGAGTTCTAACCGGACTAGAGAAGAAAGTAGGCACAAGAGAAATAACACGTCGCATTGTTTTGGCATGTGCTTCAGATGCTCATACTATGCCGGAGATTGTGCATCGATACATTCGTCTTGCATTCTCCTATGGTGTAGGAGCCCTTGAAGATATTGCAGACCCAACCGTGGCAGAGTTTAATGCCCTGGCTAGGCAGGTAGAAACTGAACGAGAGCACACGCGGCAATTTGTGCGGTTTTCTCGCATGTCAGATGGCTCTTTTATGTCTGTATTTCAACCTAATGCAAACGTAGTGCCACTAACTTGCAATTACTTTGTCAAACGGATGAGTACAGAGCGGTTTTTTATTGTTGATCCGGCTCATCATATAGTCAGTTTTTATGCACCAGAAATGAAGACCTTTGGAACAATTCAGCTGGACGATGCCTCTTTGGAAGAATTGCTCTCTAGAACAGACCTTGCAACTGATGAGAAATACGTGCAAGCCATGTGGAGGCGCTTCTATGAGGGAGTTGGTCTAGAGGGTCGCGGGCCTGCAGAAAGAGGATATGACTTGCGCGCCCATTGGATGCCAAAACGCGTATGGCAAGGGCTCCCTGAACTCACTGCAAGTACAAATGCAGAAGCTGCGCGTAGCCAAGGCGTACCTGCTCGCTATCAGGGGCGAGAAAACAGAAAGGACGTACATCACATAGAGCAAAAACAGATGTCTCATAAAAAGCTTGCCTCTGGGTTATAGATCGGCTACTCAAGACAGCCTGCAACAAAAAAGCGCCCAGCAGAGCTGAGCGCTTATCAGTACAAAGGTAATGGCCTAAGACTTAGTCAAGGTCATTGAAGTCACCAGCTGCAGGTGCAGGTGCAGAGACCTGAGTCTGCTGTGCTGAAGGCTGTGCCGCATTCTGGGAACCAGTTGGTGCGTTGTTGGTAAGAACAGTCTCAGGGAAGACAGAGTCTGCATCATCCAGGAAGTGCTGAAGAAGCTTGCGATACTCAGCACGGAAGTCCTCACGGGACTGCTTGAGGCGGTCAATCTCATCAAGCTCAGTCTGCTTCTCTGCAAGAGCCTGACGGATAACCTCACGAGCCTTCTGATCTGCCTCGTTACGGATACGCTCAGCGTTTGCACGAGCATCTGCAACAAGCTTATCTGCGCTCTGCTGAGCAACAATGAGGACCTGAGAAATCTGGTGCTCAGATGCAGCAATAGCTGCAGCGTTTGTCTCCTCAACAGAAGGAACGCTTGCGTTCTCCTCAAGGTTTGCAACCTGTGCCTGTGCTGCAGCAAGCTGCTGCTCAGTGCTGGTCAGACGGCCCTTAAGGTCAGCGATCTTTTGGAGCATTGCATCAACCTCAGCGGAAAGCTGCTCAAGGAAAGCGTCAACTTCCTCTGGGTTGTAGCCGGTCTCAGCAGGAGAAAAAGTCTGCTGCTCGATGTCTGCTGGTGTGATTGCCATCTTTGTTCCCTTTCAGTCTGCGAGTAGACGTACCACACATCATAACTACTCAGTTTGTATTCAAAGACAAACTAGTTTCCTATATTAGTATAAAGCCCAGCGTCGAAATGACAAAACGTCCCACAAGATTAAGCACAAAAAGTGCAACAATCGGTGAGAGGTCAACGCCAGAAATTGGAGGAATTACGTTCCTAAACACACTGAGATATGGTTCAACAATTTTGCCAATTGCCTCGAGAATGTTCTTAACCGAATCATTTGAAACGGTAATCCAAGAGGACAGGCACCATACCACAATGCAGAAGCTGTAAATCCTCAACAAAGTATAGAGCGAGTTCAAAACATAATACGAAAACACAAAAACCTCCGGTTACCTGGTAATCTCACCCTCATCAGCAAGCTTATCAAGATCAGCCTGCGTCAAAGAGACACCATGAGGAAGTACAACAAAAACACGGTCAGCAACTTCTTCAACAGCGCCGTCAAGTCCATAAGAAAGACCAAAACTGAAGTCCAAAATTCTTTTAGCAACCTCAATATTGGTGTTCTTAAAGATAAGGACAACCGGCTGACCAGTACGAACACGGCGGACTACCGACTGAACATCGTCATAAGAAACAGGACGAAGAACGTATGGTGGCAGCTGTCCGGAATAGCTTGTACGGCTCACAGGACGAAGACCAATATCACCAGGAGTTGGAAGATTTGGGCTTACCGTATGCTCATAAGAAGGAGTGTATCCAGAAGGCTCCTGACGAGATGCATACGCAGAAGCACGGGAGCGCATATCCTGCTGAGGATTATAAGAAGCAGCTGGATTAGAACTAATTGGCTTACCAGAGCGTGTATACACAGAAACACTCTCTGCTTCTGGCCTGGATGGATTGCCCAGCAGTCTGTTGGAAGAGCCTTGCTGTGCACGATCATCGTATGAACGTGGAGAAGCTTCGTCTACCTCGTCATAACCTTCGTCGCCATAATACTCATCGTCGTAGTACTCATCGTCCTGACCACCACGAAGCTTTGCTCTAAGCGTATCAAGAATGCTCATCATTGTGCCTTTCTGTAACGCACGTAACTTCTTACTACTGTATCAAAAACTTGCAACTATTTTAGTGCCCACTCAACGTATAGGCTGGGTCAAACAATACTCGACCCAGGCGAATAGTCGTAGAGCCCTCTTCAATGGCATACGTAAAGTCATCACTCATGCCACAAGAAAGAAAATCTAACTTCAAACCAACTTGTTGGCTCAAGCAATCACGCAATTCTCGAAGTCCTGAGAATGTTCTCTTGGCGCGCTCTGGATCATCTTTTGGTGCCATAGTCATCAGACCTACAACAGAAATATGAGGAAGCTCAACAATTTTTTGAATAGACTCAGACACCTCTTCTGGCGAGAAACCCGATTTTGAGACTTCAGCGGAAACGTTTACCTCAAGTAGAACAGACTCCTCAGTACCCTTTACCTCAGCACGCTTTGAAACCGCCTCTGCAAGATGCTCGGAAGAAATTGAATGAATGTAGCGAACCTTACCAACTACCTGGTTAATCTTGTTCTTCTGAAGATTACCAATCATGTCAAAAGATATCTCAGACGCAAAAGGAGTTTCAGATAAACACGCCAGTTTATGTGTCAGCTCTTGTGGGCGATTCTCGCCAAAAACCCTATAGCCCGCCTTATAAGCTGCAAGGACAGCCTCAACAGGAACGGTTTTGGAGACAGCCACAATTTCAATCTCAGAGGCGCTTCTGCCGGACTTTTTTGCAGCATCCGCCACAAGTGACTCAATCTGAGCTCTACGAGCCTTTATAAACTCAAGATATTCATCTGAATCGTACGTCATAGCCATCATCTCTTGCGGTGAATACATCAACATCTTACGTAACGTTTAACGACTTTTGGCGTAGACCTAAACGCCTTCTCCGATAGCGCTAAACGTCTTCTACCCTACTTTCAGCCATGTAAGCAACAGCTGCATGTCTTCCGCACTTACCATGCTCTGCACGGTACGAAAAGAACCGCTCAGTGTGTGAGGCGGTCGAGTCAGTAACCTCTTCGATAGCAGACGCGCGTACACCAGCATCTACCAGTGCGGCTCTGACGGCATATCCAAGATCTAAGTACCTCTCGCCAGATGCACGGTCTACAACGCCGGGACCAAACTCTTGTGAGAACATCTGAATGAGCTCCGGAGAAACCTCGTAGTCAGCGCCGCCAATGTGTGGACCAATATAGGCTTTGACCTCAGAAGACTTGGCGCCAGTTGCCTGGCAAAGCGCCTCGGTTGCGCGAGCAGAAATGCGGGCAATTGTGCCTTTCCAGCCAGAATGCGCCACCGCAAATCCGCCGGGAGCTACAAGAATTACGGGCACACAATCGGCAAACGCCAACATCACAGGCGTATTTTGAACCGTACATACTATGGCGTCTGCACCAGCTTCTGCCTCAGCTTTAGCCACCTCAAAAGCCTCTGGTGTATTGGAAGTGAGGCAAACTACCTTGCTTCCGTGCACCTGATGAGGAATAAGGAGTTGCGAGAAAAGCTCGCCAGCTCCAAGAGCCTCTAAGACCAGCTGGCGGTTCTTTTGCACCTGTTGCAGATTGTCTCCACACCTACTGCCCAGATTGAGGGAACTAAACTCCCCTT
>ENA-OWLX01001095-OWLX01001095.1-metagenome-genome-assembly--contig:-NODE-1095-length-10376-cov-6.928592_pt1 | contig 10376 bp, 7 predicted proteins | sample MGYA00245351_ERZ651106 | MGnify/ENA primary metagenome ERZ651106 (study PRJEB26857, sample SAMEA4031768) | metagenome | biome: human; feature: oral; material: saliva | place: Philippines | collected 2014... | reverse complement strand
CCTTCGCATTTTTATTTTTAAGCTACTCAGTTTTATTTAACCGGGTCAGCCCCTTTTTTTGATTATTGAATTTTCCAGCTAATCGCTTCTACACGCGATTCTATAAATTTCTTATAAAGACCTTCTTCCTTAATCAGTTCTTCATGTGTGCCTTTTTGAGTAATTTGTCCTTTATCAATCACAAAGATACAATCTGCATGACGAACAGTTTTAAGACGATGGGCAATCATAAGAATTGTTTTCTCTTTAGTGAGTTCATAGATTGCTTCAATAAGCTCTTTTTCATTTTCAGGGTCTACATTGGCTGTTGCTTCATCTAAGATAATGATAGGAGCATCTTTCATAATTGCTCGAGCAATAGACAATCTTTGTTTCTCACCGCCTGAGAGACTGTCTCCTCCCTCACCAATAACTGTATCATATCCTTGAGGAAGTGACATGATAAATTCATGACATCTGGCTTTTTTTGCTGCCCTGATAACGTCTTCCATATCGGCATCATCTTGTCCGAATTTAATATTATTTGCGATTGTATCATGGAATAGATAAACATTCTGGAAAACAAAGCTATAATTTTTCATTAATGAATCCATGCTATAATTCTTAACATTTCTATGATCAAGTGTTACACGTCCCTGATTAACATCCCAGAAACGAGCAGCCAGATGACATAAAGTAGTTTTACCGCCGCCGCTGGGACCAACAAAAGCAGCTGTTGTATGTTCTTTAATAGAAAGATTGATATTATTAATAATCTTTTTAGTATGATATGAGAAATCAACATTTTCCATAGCAATATCATAAGATTCGGGAATTATATTCTGTCCGTTAATATCCATAGGCTTCAATTCTAAAATCTCATTGGCTCTATTCATAGAAAGATCAGTGACTCGCAGCAAAGCAGAATAGCCTCCGGCAGAATCTAAGGCATTGAAGATCATAAAAGATGATATAATCATAACTACAGCAACAGAAAGAGTCATTGTATGATTTAAATAGAAATATAGTGAAGAACAGAGAATTGCTATACTGCACATCTTAATTAGCCAATTCTGTAAGCTGATTAAAGGAACAAAAGCCATTTCCATTTCAATATTAATATTACTTGCACGATCAATAGCTCGGTTAGCTTTTTCATTGCTTCTGCCAATGTTATAGTTTTTGATTTCAGCAATACCTTGAATATATTCTAGGACTTCTTCAACAATTTTTGTATCAGCTTCTACTTTCTTATGAGAAAGAGCTTCAGATTTTCTTTGTATAAGTGAATTTGTAATAAAGAAGAAGATAATTCCAATAACTGTAATTATACCAATACGCCAATCAAAAAACAGAAGGTATACAGCAATCAAAGATGCATTAATAATTCCTTGTGTTGTCATCATGACCACACGTGTAGCAATATCAGCTAAGCCTTCCATCGTATTGGTTGTAATACTGGTAATAGAACCTAGAGAGTTTTTATTAAAATAGCCCATAGGTAAATAACGTAAATGTAAAGCAATTTCCATACGTTTTGAAGCACATGTCAAATAACCTGCTTCTGTTTGAAGCATTTTAGATTTACCGGATATTATCATTTGAATCACAATACCCAAAACAAGTAATCCCAAAGAGAATAAAACAGTTTGTAATGTTAATGTTTTATTAATCATACCATCAGCTATTAAATAAATAGCAGGAATTCTTAATGCCAGTGCAAATGCTTCAATCGCATTTAAAAACAATGATAATTGTAATTTTTTACGATTTTCCGGGCCGGAAAACACAAAGAATTTCTTTAATATCTTAATCATGATAAACCTCCTCATCGCTATCTTTACCATCAATATGAGCAAGCCACATTTTCTTATAAAGCCCATTCATTGCTAAAAGTTCTTCATGCGTACCTCTACTATCAACCTGACCATTATTAACAACAATAATCTGTGAAGCATCTCTAATAGTAGATAATCTATGGGCAATCACAATCAATGTTTTTCCTGAAGTTATCCGAGCCAGAGACCTTTGAATAAGAGCTTCATTTTCAGGATCTGTATAGGCAGTTGCTTCATCCAGAATAATAATAGGCGCATCTTTAAGCATCGCTCTCGCAATACTGATTCTTTGACGTTCACCGCCGGAAAGGTGTCCGCCGCTATTTCCCACCAATGTTTCATAGCCATTTTCAAGATTCATTATAAACTCATGACAGCCACATTTTTTTGCTGCTTCTTCAACCTCTTCATCACCGGCATTTTTATTTCCCATACGAATATTTTCTCTAATAGTTGTATTGAAAAGATAATTATTCTGAGAAACATAAGCAATCTGCCGATTATAATCTTCTAAACTCATATTTTTAATATTAACACCGCCAATTTCAATTATCCCGGAATCAGCATCCCACAAAGAAGCAATAAGTCTTGCGATTGTAGACTTGCCTGAGCCGCTGGGACCAACAAAAGCATTAACAGTATTAGGTTTTATTTCAATATCAATACCATGAAGTATTTCTTTATCCTTTAAATATGAAAAATGAATATCTTTTAAAGAAATAGAAGTATCTTTAGGATAATCAAGAGATTGCATCGGCCGACTAAGCTCTTTCATTTTTAATATACCATCTATTTCTTCAAATATTGTATTTGCCTTAGTAAGATCATCGCCATAAGACATTACAGTAATTAACGGAGTCATCAGACTCATCGCAAGAATAATCACAACAATAAATTCTGTAGCCGCTAAATGACCATTGAGATACATAATTCCCCCAACAGGTATAACCGCCAGCAATGTAGCGGGAGCGATCGCCATAGCAGCAGTAAAATAAATAATAGTTGCTTTCATCCAGTCAATAAAACAGTAGGCACCTTCTTTAGCTGCTTTGGTAAAGCTCTCATAGGATGATTCACTTTTCCCGAAAGCTTTGATTACTTCAATACCATTAATATATTCAACAGCCGTATCATTAAGGTTTTTAGTTTTTACAACACAATTTTCCCATCTTTCTGCTGAATCCTTCATCATTGCCGCCATACATAAGAAAGCAACGGGTAAAGTTATTAAAGAAGCTAAAGCCAGTTTCCAGCTGATTGTACAAATATAAATAAACAACAGGAAAGGTGCTGCTAAATTAGCAGTGAACTCAGGTACAATATGGGCAAGAGTCGTTTCCATTGAATCTACTCTTTCTACAATAATATTCTTTAAAGATCCTGATGAAATACTCATAACATCACCTAAAGGTACTTTCATTAACTTAATCAATAAAGCTTTTCTGATATTCGCGAGAACTGTAAAAGTTGCTTTATGAGAAAGAGCTGTAGAAAAAGAATGAAAAATAATACGTAATGTCCAAAAAATAAAAATATTAATAATATCCATTTGATAACCGGATAGTTGATTAACCCCGTTAATCAGTTTTTCAATGATTCTGCCCGTAAAATAATAAGGTATAAGTGAGCATATGACCCCTAAAAAAGCAAAAATCACACTGGAAATATAATAATTCTTCTTAGATGCTGAATATTCAGTTATCCAAGATAATAAAGATCTTTTAGTTGTTTGATTATCCATAAGTTTCCTCCTTATAAGTTAGTTTATTCTAACTATTAATAGTATAGCACTCCTCTTTCTGTTATAAAAGAAAAAACTGATGAAACCTATAATTTCATCAGTATACAAACTTATTTTAAATCCTCAGCTGTCAGCAGAGCTTCAATTAATTTCGGTCTTTCTACTTTCTCTTTAGAAAAACGATAAGCGTCTAAAATTTCTTTTCTAAGTTCTTCTTTTAATCCGTTATTGGTATGAACCGTTAGTAAAGAATCTCCTTTTTTTACATAATCTCCTATCTTTTTATGGAGAACAAGACCAACACTATAATCTATCTGATCTTCAATTTTAGCACGTCCTCCTCCTAATTTCATAGAAACAAGACCTAACGACAAGGCTTCTAATGAAGAAATGTATCCTTCCTCTTCACTATAAACTTCAATCTTTTCTTTAGCTTCCGCAAATAATTCAGGATGTCTGATATATTCCGAATCTCCTCCCTGTGACTGAACCATTAAAGCAAGAGATTCTAAAGCTTTTCCATTATCAATAACTTCCCGAACCATTTTTTGAGCTTCTTCTAAAGAAGAAGCCTTTTTAGCCATGAGAAGCATTGTTGATGCGGCTTCATAACATAACTCTCTAAAATCTGCCGGTCCATTTCCTTTTAATGTTTCAATAGCTTCCTTAACTTCTAATGAATTGCCAATCGCATTTCCTAAAGGCTGATTCATATTGGAAATCGTTGCTCTGGTATCTTTGCCAAGATGAGAACCAATAGAAATCATCGTTTTCGCTAATGTTTTTGCTTCTTCTACCGTTTTCATAAAAGCACCATCACCATATTTTACATCTAATAAAATAGCATCAGTTCCCGCCGCCAGTTTTTTTGACATAATAGATGAAGCAATTAAAGGAATAGAATTAACCGTACCTGTCACATCTCTTAATGCGTACATCTTTTTATCAGCAGGATCTAAACTTCCAGTCTGCCCGATAATCGCAATCTTAATATTATTAACCTGCTGAATAAAATCTTCTTCACTCACTGAAACACTTAATCCCGGTATAGATTCCAGTTTATCGAGAGTACCTCCTGTATGTCCCAAACCACGTCCACTCATTTTTGCGACCGGAATACCGCATGCTGCTACGATAGGTCCTACCGCAATAGATGTCTTATCACCAACACCTCCGGTAGAATGTTTATCAACTTTAATACCTTTAATAGCACTTAAATCTAAAACATCACCGCTATGAAGCATCTCCTGAGTTAAGATGGCTGTTTCCAGTGATGACATACCATTAAAATAAACAGCCATCATAAAAGCACTCATCTGATAATCAGGAATAGACCCTTTGGTATATCCGTCAATTAAGAAATGAATCTCCTCTATTGATAATTCTTCATTACATTTCTTCTTTTCAATAATATCTACTACTCTCATAACAATTCTCCAAAAACTTCTCCTATTTCAAACATACATTGACCATTCATGTAATCTTTAACAGTCATTCGCTTTTTACCTGCTATCTGTAATTCTGTAATTAAATAAACACCATCCTTTGCCTTAACCCCAATAGCATCTTTAAATAACTTAATAATAGTACCATTTGCTTCATGCCCATGATGAATTATTGCATTCCGACAATGATGAATCTTACCGGCCCATATCTTCACAATCGTTCCATGATAAACCGTATAACTGACAGGCCATGGTACTGTTCCTCTTACTCTATTATAAATAGCTTTAACCGGTTGATTCCAGTCTAATCGTTCATCTTCTCTTTTAATAATAGGTGCATAACTTACATATCTTTCATCCTGTGCATAACGATTATTTGTTCCTTTTAAGATAGACGGTAGAGTTCTTGATAATAATCTAGCTCCTACATGTGATAATCTGTCATATAAAATACCTGTATTATCATCTTCTTCAATAGAGACTATCTCTTGTGAAATAATATCTCCGGCATCCATTTTTTCAGCCATATACATGATTGTTACTCCTGTTTTATCTTCACCATTAATAATAGCATAATGGACAGGTGCTCCTCCTCTTAGTTTAGGAAGCAATGAAGCATGTACATTAATACATCCTAATTGAGGAGCTTCTAATATTTCCTTAGGAACAATCTGTCCATAAGCAGCTGTAATAATAAGATCAGGCTTTAAAGCTAAAACTTCATCAAAATCATTTTTAATCCGTGACGGCTGGATCACCGGAATATCATGTGCTATTGCCAGCTGTTTCACTTCTGACATCGTTAATATTTTCTTACGGCCAACATAACGGTCAGGCTGAGTCACAACCCCTACAATATTATAATTCTCTTCTAAAAGCATTTTTAATACTTCCAAAGAAAAAGAAGCCGTTCCCATAAATACTATTCTTTCATTCATTATTTTCACTCGCTTTCCTGCTTAATTATTATATCATATTCTTAATATTATGTGATAAAAATGTTTTTTGTATCTATTCTCTATAAAATTTAAAAATTCTGTCGTAACTGATTTTAGAACTCTCAAAGTATTTTTATAATCTCATTATTTATGAGTATAATATGTTTTTAACTGTTTCTACACAGTAATTTCTTTTTCATCCATTATTCATTTTATTTTCTTCACATCAGCCTTTGTCCTATCCATATTCTTAATACTATGTGATAAAAAACTATTGCATTCATGTGTTCTTTTTGGTATTATGTTTCGGTAAATGAAAGGATGAGGTGAAAAAATGGCACATATGAAACAGCAGATTAAACGCTATAAAAACGATTATAAAAAACATTTATTAAATGCTGCATTTAAATCTGCATTAAAAACTGAAATTAAAAAAGTTCTTGCTGCAATAGAAGCCGGTAATAAAGAAGAAGCATTAAAAGCTTATAGTTCTTGTGTAAGTAAGCTGGATTCATCAGTATCTAAAGGTATTCATCATAAAAACTATGCAAGCAGACAAAAATCAAGATTACAGAAGAAAATCAACTCTATTGGCTAAGCTAATGGAGTTTTCTTTTTGACTTTAAACTCTTAGAATAATAAAATGATTTCAGGAGGTTTTTATTATGGAAAGAAATGAAATTAAATTACAATATAAATGGGATTTATCACTTATCTATAAAAATCAAGAAGAATTTGATGAAGATTTAAGTAAAGCAAAAGATATATTAAAAGTATTAACTGATATGAAAGATATCTTTACAGAGACAAAAGAAAACTTTTTAAAGTTTAATCAGGAATCTGTTCATTTATCTCGTTTACTTAATAAAACATATGTCTATGCACACTTAAATACTGATGTTGAACCTGAAAATCAGACATATCAGTATTTACTGTCTTCAGTATTAGCTTTTTCTCAACAGGTTTCTAATGCATTAGATTTTGTTGAATTAGAGATTATTAAGAATAAGGATCAGGTTAAAGACTACTTAACAGATGATCAATTAAAAGTCTATCAATTTAACATTGAAAATATTCTAAGAGAAGAAAAACATCTTCTATCACAGGAGATGGAAACTCTATTAAGCAAAGTTTCTTCGATCAGTAATACTGCTGAAAATGTTTTTGAAGCTTTTCGTTTAGATTATGAAGATGTTCTTGTGGATGGAGAAACGAAAACATTAAATAGTGCAACATTAAGTGAATTCTTAAAAAATAAAGATCCTCAAGTAAGAGAAATGGCTTATCATAATTTTTTTAAAGAATATAAGAAATATGAAAATGTCTTTGCTGCCATGCTTTCCGGACAAATGAATAAAGATGCATTCTATGCAGATGTGAGAAAGTTTCCTACTCCCTTATCCGCTTCTCAATGGAATGATGATGTCCCGGAAGCATTATTCTATAAAATATTAGAGAAAGCTAATAAACAGTATCGCCCTTTATTCCATCGTTATAATGCCTTAAAAAAGAAAATATTAAAGCTCGATACCTTACATAATTATGATTTAAATGTTCCGCTAACAGATGATATTACTAAGAAATATACAGTTGAAGAATGCTGGGATATTATCTTAGATGTTGTTAGTGTGTATGGAGAAGAATATATAAATATTATCAAACAGGCAAGACAAGAAAGATGGATAGATTTTTATCCTACTAAAGGAAAAAGAATTGGCGGTTATAGTAGCGGATGCTATGATACAAGACCTTATATTTTACTAAATTTTATTGGTGAATATGATTCTTTAAGTACCATGATTCATGAATTAGGACATAGTGCCCATACTTACCTTTCAAACAAATATCAAGATCCGGCTAATAGTGATTATCGTATCTTTGTTGCTGAGGTAGCTTCTACAGTTAATGAAACATTATTAATTAATTATATGCTTGATCATGCTTCTTCTAAAAAAGAAAAAGCATATTATATCTATGAATTCTTAGAAAATTGTGTCGGTCTTATCTTTAGACAGCCTATGTATGCAGAGTTTGAAGATACATTACATAAGTGGGCAAGCAATCATGAACCTATGAACGCTTCTCGTATTACTGACCTTTATGCTTCTTTAAATAAAGATTATTATGGCGAAGCAGTAGAATTAGATAACTTAGCCGGTCATTCATGTTTTTATATTCCTCATTTTTATTACAATTATTATGTTTATAAATATACTTTAGGTATGACTGCCGCTTTAGCAATAGTTTCCCGAATCAGAAATAAAACAGAACATCAAATAGAGAATTATTTATCTTTCTTAAAGAGTGGAGGCAGCATGACACCTGTTGAATTACTAAAAAAAGCAGGTATTGATCCATTAGAGGATAGTATCTATGATGATGCTTTTCATTATTTTGAAGAATTATTAAATACATTTGAAGAACTTATGGAGGACTAGTATGCTTAGAAATCAGACACGCAGTGTTCATGTTGGACCATTGACTATCGGCGGTAATGATCATGTAGTCATTCAAAGTATGTGTAATACTAAAACTAAGGACATAGAAGCAACAGTCAGACAAATTCATGCTTTAGAAAAAGCAGGATGTGAATTAGTCAGGGTAGCTGTATTTGATCAGATAGATGCTAAAGCTATTAAAGATATTAAGGAACAGATTTCTATTCCTTTGATTGCTGATATTCATTTTGATTACCGTCTTGCTTTAACTGCCATCCAATCAGGAATTGATAAAATTAGAATTAATCCCGGTAATATTGGTTCGGTAGAAAAAACAAAAGCTGTTGTTGAAGCATGTAAAGAAAAGCATATTCCTATTAGAATAGGTGTTAATGGCGGATCATTAGAAAAAGATATCCTTAATAAATATGGTAAGCCAACGGCTCAAGGTATGGTTGAAAGTGCTCAAAGACATGTTAAGATACTTGAAGACTTAGATTTTCATGATATTGTGATTTCTTTAAAATCATCACATACACTTTTGACTATTGAAGCTTATAAGCTTGCCAGTGAAACATTCCCTTATCCTTTACATATAGGAGTCACTGAAGCAGGAACCACATTAGGCGGTACAGTAAAAAGTGCCTTAGGTATTGGTACTCTCTTATATCAAGGTATTGGTGACACAATCAGAGTATCTTTAAGCGATGAACCTGTAGAAGAAATAAGAGTTGCTAAAATCTTATTAAAAGAGCTTAATCTTATTCATAATATTCCAACTCTTGTTTCCTGTCCTACCTGTGGTCGTATTCAATATAATATGATCCCTATTGCTCAAAAAATGGAAAAATGGCTGGAAGAAAACGTCCATACAGATATAACTGTAGCAATTATGGGATGTGCTGTTAATGGTCCGGGAGAAGCTAAAAATGCTGATATTGGCATTGCCGGCGGAGTTGGTGAAGGGCTTCTGATCAAGAATGGCGAAATTATCAGACGTGTTAAAGAAGAGCATATGCTTGAAGAACTGCAAAAAGAAATACTAAAGCTGGTAAAAGAAAGATCCTCTTACTAATAAATCACCGGCTATTGTAATATCCAATTTTATGGATCCACTGCAATAGTCGGTGATATTTAATTTGTATTGGAATTTCTTATTATCTAAACATCCTTTTAAATAAAGAAAAATTTTAGAAACAAATATTAGCTGCAACAAATGATCTGATAATTACGCTATCTCTTTATTATATTTTTCGTGAGATAAAGCCACATAAATATAAGGACATTGATAAAAATTAAAAATTTTCTATTAAATTCCTTACCTTTAATAACCTATTATCTTCTATATGATTAACGGTATACCAGTTTTTAATTTTCTTTACTATCATTATTTCTTTTTCTAACTTCAAAAGAGAATCTAATTATAGATGAAAGTAATATTTGTATTTTATAATTAACTATGCTACTCTAACGATAGGTGGGAAATATGAATCAGAGACAAACTAAAATATTAGAATATTTACTAAAGCATCAAAAAGTAGAAGTAGTCAGACTTGCTGAACTCTTTAAAGTTTCTCAGGTGACAATCAGAAAAGATCTTACTTTTTTAGAAGCAGAGAATATGATTATTAGAGAGCATGGTTTTGCCAGACTTAATAATAATGATGATCTGAATACCAGACTTGCTTATCATTATAATGAAAAACAAATGATTGCTTTAAAAGCTATTGAAAATGTAAAAGATGGTGAAACTGTAATGATTGAATCCGGATCTTGTTGCGCATTGGTTGCTAAAGCATTAGCTGTTCATCGTAAAGATATTACTATTATTACTAATTCGGCTTTTATTTGTGACTATGTTAGAAAAGAAAGTATTTCTCTTATGAATAAAATATTTAAATTAGCACAATATAAAGTGATTTTTAATCAAGACACTTCATCAAAACAACTATTTTCTAAAGTTTTTTCTTGCGCCTGCCCTGTCTTGGTCAAGATGA
>ENA-OWLX01001094-OWLX01001094.1-metagenome-genome-assembly--contig:-NODE-1094-length-10377-cov-17.888781_pt1 | contig 10377 bp, 12 predicted proteins | sample MGYA00245351_ERZ651106 | MGnify/ENA primary metagenome ERZ651106 (study PRJEB26857, sample SAMEA4031768) | metagenome | biome: human; feature: oral; material: saliva | place: Philippines | collected 2014... | reverse complement strand
TGTGCTCTTCCGATCTGGCGGCGCTGGTCGCCACGGGCATCACCGTCGCAGTGCACCTGCTGTCCGGCCGCAAGCTCCTGTGGAGCGTCGGTGCCGGAACGGTCGCCTACATCGCGCTGCTGAACTGGCTCTGACCCGCGCGGGCGGATAGGGCGGGCCGCCGCCCACGGGCGCATCAAGCAGCCCGGCTCGACAGCACCCAAAACCCGAGGGCAACAAGCGGCAGCTGGAATCATGCGAGGGCAACGGCACTACACCAAAACCGCTACCATTGTGTCCATGCACACAGAGTCGTACATTCACCACGGTCATATGGTTTACGAGCATCGCCTTGCAGTCCCGTTGGATCACCTGCGCCCGGTCGGCGAGGATAATCCGACGATTGAGGTGTTTGCGCGCGAGGTCGTGCGCAAGGGCCGCGAAGACTCCCCCTACGCGGTGTTCCTGCAGGGTGGCCCGGGCTACCCGAGCCCGCGTTTCGGCACGTTTAGCGGTGGATGGATGAATCGTCTCTTGCAGGATTACCGGGTGGTGCTCCTCGATCAACGAGGCACGGGCCAGTCGACCCGCATGGACGCCCAGGCGCTCTCCCACTTGGACACGGACGAGGAGAAGGCCGCGTACCTGCGCCACTTCCGCCAGGACCAGATCGTGTACGACGCGGAGGCGCTGCGCCGCGAGCTGTGCGGGGATGACCCGTGGACGACGCTCGGCCAGTCGTTCGGCGGCTTCATCACGACCTCGTACCTGTCGCTGGCTCCCCAGGGCCTGAAGGCCAGCCTGATCACGGGAGGTCTGCCCGGCCTCGTCCATGTGGACGACATCTACCGCCTGACGTATGAGCGCACGGCGGCGCGCAACCGCGCGTACTTCCAGCGCCACCCGGGCGACGAGCGCACGGTGCGCGAGCTGTGCGCGCACCTGGCGGACACGGAGGAGACGCTGCCGACGGGCGAGCGCCTCTCCCCCGCGCGCCTGCGCATGATCGGCATGATGCTGGGCGGCCAGGGCAACACGGATCAGCTGCACTACCTGCTGGAGGGCCCGTGGACGTCGGTTCGAGGCCAGCGCAGGCTCTCGTCGCAGTTCCTGGCGGCGATCGGCTCGCAGGTGGACGTTGCGCCGATCTACGCAGTGTTCCAGGAGTACATTTACGCGTGCGCGACGCCGGACCTGGTGGGCACGGCGACGGGGTGGGCGGCGGATCGCCTGGCCGAGGAGGTCCCAGGCTTCGCGAAGGACGCGAACCCGCTGGACGAGAGCGAGCCCTTCTACCTGACGGGCGAGCACTTCATGCGCCGCGTGTTCGACGAGGACCCGGGCTTGGCGCCGCTGAAGGGCGTCGCGGAGATTCTCGCGTCGACGACGGAGGCGGCCCCCGTGTATCTGCCGGACGTGCTGGCGCAGAACACGGTGCCGGTGGCTGCGGCCGTGTACTACGACGACATGTTCGTGCCGCGCGAGCTGTCCGTGGAGACGGGTGAGCTGATCGGCGCTCGCCACTACATCACGAACGAGTACCAGCACGACGGATCCGCGTATTCGGGCGGAAAGGTCGTCTCTCACCTGCTTGACCTGCTCGCGGATTGATCCGCGCGCTCCCGATTGAAAGGACTGGCCATGGCCGCCTCATCTACCTGTTCTTGTCCGTGTGCTGGCTCGGTGGACCCGACTCGGGTCGCGGGGTTCGCGGCGGGCGTGGGCGCGACTGTCGCCTGGTACGCCCTGCCCGATTACGTGCGCTCGCGTCCGTTGCGCGGTCTCGTGAAGGCGGGCCTGCTGGGGGTGCTCGGCTGGTCGATGGTGGCGCAGCTGCCGGAGCCCTCGGAGCTTCCGCCCTACGACGATGAGGACACGGATTGCTCGAAGTCGTCCCCCGTCGCGGGCGAGGATCCGCTCGAGGGCGTGACGGAGGCGGACCCGGCGGAGCTGGCGGTTCTCGCGGGCGCGGCGCTGGGTTCGGCGATGATCACGGTCGGCGTGGAGCGCTGGCTGTTCCGCCGCGGTGAGGCTCGCCGGGCGCAGGGGTCCCGTTTTGCCCACACGAGGCAGGGGCTGGCCCTGGGTGGTCTGGAGGCGGCGTTGACCGTGCTGACGTTCGGCGCGGGGGCTGTGCGTGAGAGGCTCTCGAAGGGCTGACGTTTCTCTATCGTCCCGCGTCGACGAGGCCGGGGCTCAGCGATCGGGTCCGTGCGCGTGAGCGTGCGGGCCCGACGTGCGTCAACTGCCCGGCGCTAGCCGCCGGATCTGGCAGGTGTCAGAGGGTGCGCCCAGTGATGCGGCGCAGGGCTTGGCAGGAGCGCCAGGAGTTGAGGAGCCCCATCGCGAGGGGCAGGGAGACGAGGGCAGCGAGGAGCGCGGATTCGGTGGCGATGGCGATGCCACCGACGGCGAGGAAACCGATGAACCAGGCCAGCTGCATGCGCGCGCAGGCGGTCATGACGGCACCGTCTTGCCGGGCGGCGCGCAGGGCCGCGTGGGACTCGGAGAAGATGACGAGGTCTTCGTTGCCGTCCCATTCGCGGTGCCAGCGGCGAGCCACGACGAGGAGTGCGGCGAGGAGCACGAGGAGGATGAGACCTCCTCCGAGGATGAGGGCCAGCGCGAGGGCTGCGAGCGTTTCGAGCATCGTGTCGGGCATGGAGGAGAGCTCGACGACGGCGACGATAACGCTGACGGAAACGATGAGGAAGCCGGTGACGATGCCGATGGCGATGTTGATGTGACCCTGCGTTCGTTGACCGGCGCGCACGCGGTTGTAGCGGCGCAGCTGGTCGTTCCCCAGGCGGTAGGGCCGGGGTGCGGCATCGAATTGCAAGGGCTGATAGGTCACCCCCTCACAATAGCGCTGTCCGTTAATTTTTCGCGCCTTACAAAGCAATCGTCAGATGCTCAGTTGGACACTTTTTCGATGGTCAGAATGTGAGGATTCCTCGTCACCATCACTGAAACTGAGCGGCGACACTGCGCGGCGATGGGGATCAGTGGGTGAGCGCCATCAGTCCGAAGAGGATGAGCCCCGCCAGCACGATCATGCGGACGAAGTCCATGACGGAGCTCCCCAGGTCCGGGAAGCGCTTGCGCAGGATCCTGAAGGTCAGGCGCACGCCTCGCGGAAGGACGCGATTGAAGAGCGCGATCTGCGCGAACGTCATGAGGTAACCGCTGAGCGACATGACGGCGTACAGGAGGAAGAAGAAGAGCGCGAGCTCATCCGTCATCACACGCAGGGTCGCGACGTAGCCGATTCCGCAGCCGAAGCCCGCGAAAATGGCGAAAATCCAGGCTTTGTCGAGGGCGAAGGTCACGCGCTTGAGCATCCGTCCGTAGGCCTCGGCGACGGCAGGCTCCATCTCGATGGCATACGAGGAGCGCCCCGCTCCCTTGAGCGGGTGGGCCAGGGAGTCGTAGGCGAACTTCGCCTCGGCCAGGTCCGGGGCGTTTGCGGTGGCGCGCGCGAAGGCCCACTGAGCGCCGTTGGGTTCCACGGGTGCCCACAGGCGCCCGTACGCCATGAGGAGTTCGACGTCGTTAGGAAGGCCGTCGGTGGCGATCTCGGAGACGGGCAGCGCCTCCTCGTAGCGTCCCAGGTCGACTAGGCAGAGGGTCAGTTCGCGGGCAATTTCTGCGGATCGGGGGTGCAGGCGCATGCCGGACGAGGCCGTGGCCTCCGCGTCCTCGACGAGGCCTTGGCGGCGCTGGGCACGCGCGATGAGCGCGAAGGGGTCGGCCATGTCGTCGCCGTAGGCGCGTGCGCGCGTCGCGTATTCCTCGCACAGGGGGTACAGGCCGAGGCGGTCGGCGCAGGTCGCGGCCTGAATATCGCGACGGTAGCAGGCGTCTTCGCCGACGGCCTCAAGGGATTCGAGGATGGACAGGGCCGCGCGGTAGTCGCCCCGGGCGAGGGCCTCGTCAACGTCGGCGAAGGTGGGCGTCGTCATGGCGCATACGATACCGCCCCTCACGCGCCCGAGGTGACCTCGTCCACGAAACACGGGCGAATCTCAGAACGCACCCTGAGCACATCATCTCTGACCTGCGACACCGCCAAGACAACGCACCCTTGAGCCGAATCGCACTGCAGATTGCTCAACAACCGGAGTACCCTGACCATTAAGTGACGCGCAACACGCACATCGCCCGATTGTTCCAATGGAGTGAAGCAATGCCCCCCCTTCCAGCTACCTCAACGGTTCCCGAATCGGCGGGAACCGTAGAATTCGCCGAGTCCTTTTCGTGGGACTTTCCGGCTAAGGTGGACGCGATCCTGTCGCTAAAGGACCAGTGCGATAAACCGATCGCGGCACTCGACGAGGCGATTGGCGACGCGACGGCCGCCCGAGGGATGGTCGAACATCAGAGAGCCGCGCTGGTGAACACTGTCGTCGAGCATCTGACGAATGTCATCTCCGCAGCCGAACACGCGCTGTCATGTTTCCGCTCACTAAAATCCGCCCTGGAGGACTACGGGGGCGCCGTGAAGCCCATCAGGACAGAGTTTCGGGCCATCATCACCGATGCCAGCGGCGCCGGATTTACGGTTTCTCGAGACGGTACACAGGTGACCATCAGCCACCCAGCGAACATCCCGGGCGGCCATGGTGCCTTCTTTGCATCGCTGCGCTCGCGCTGCGAGACCAATCAGACGAAGTTCACCTACGCGGAAACCCTGTTCGGCGACGACCTCGCGGGCATCGACCCCGCCCTCTGGGAGTCAACGCTCCTCCCCGTCTTCAATAGATTCGTCGGCACGTATGGATTCCCCACGGGGTTGAATGCGACAGCTCGCTTGCCCGGCTGGGCGGACACGATGCGCAACACCGTGGGAGACACGCTCGAGTCGGTGTACCTGCAGGCAAAGGGTGCCAAGTACCAGGCACCGGCCGGAATCAAGGACGCATCCCCCTGGAAGCAGATCACCGAACGAGGGAACCTCAAGAACTGGAAGGTCCCGGGGGTGGACGCCGTCAAGGGCGGCAGCCGAACGATCAAGGCCGCCGACGCCCTGCGAACGGGCGGCAAGCTCGCGGGCCGCGCATGCGCAGTCCTCGACGGAGTCGTCAGCGCCTACGACAGCTACCAGTCGGACTCCTACCACCACCCGGAGATGGGACAGGGCGAGAAGGTAGCAAGAGCTGGCGTAATGGGTACTGCCAGCGCTGCAGGCGGTTACGGAGGCGCTGTTGTCGGGGCTAAGATCGGCGCAGCCATCGGCTCATTCGGAGGCCCCGTCGGCATTCTCGCCGGAGGAGTGATCGGCGGAGTCGTTGGGGGTCTCATCGGCAGCAAGATTGGTTCAACCATGGCAAGCGGATTTAACGAGACCTTCCTCAGCTAAATCAAGAAGTAGGAGGACAAGATGAGATATCTATGGTGCTTAGCGGGCCTCACCATCGGTCTATTTGGCGCATATTCATGGTATTTGGAAACTTACACAGACTCACCTATTGCCTCACTATGGCGACACATGGGCGGAAGAAATAATAAGGCCACAAGTGGTTCTTCTCTATCTCCACTATTCATTTCAACAGGATTTTCATTGTTTGCATTAGCAACACTTCTATCCACGCCCCTTCCTAAGGGAAGCGTCGCACTGCTACCTCTCTTCATCATCGGCATCTCAGGACTGGCGCTTTGTGTCGCTGGTTTCATTTGCTTCTTCCCTTTCCCCGTACCCCGCTGGGCCGACGCTCGGTACCAGTACATGAAGCGCCACGGCATGCTGGACCAGAACGGTGATCCCCTCCCGCAATTCGAGCCTTCGGAGGACGACGAGGAGTCTGCTGACAACGATCAGGGCTGGGGCACGCCATGAGCCTGTCAACCTATTGGCTAATGCCTCCCCGCTGGTCGTCGTGCCCACAGGAGGAGATCTCCTCGATCCTCAACCAGGCGTTCGGGAGCACCGGCGACACACAGGATCCAACAACGGCCGACAATACGGAACAGGATTCAACGTCTCCTGAAGGTGGCGTTATCGCCCTCGCCGTCGGCCCCATCGATACCGACTACGATTTCACGCCCACCCTCCTCGTGCTCGCATCCCCGATCCCCGCGAGCACGACGCCCGCGCAGGCGCTCGCCGACTCGGCACGGTCCATGTCCGATCAGGTTCCCGGCTTCCGCATGCTGGAGGATTGCGAGTGGCCGGCACGACCCGAATCGTCGCGGCTGCGCACGGGGATCTACATTCAGGGCACAGTTCCCATCACCGCCTGCCAGTGGGCATGGATTCATTCCGACGGCGCGAATGACTTTCTCCTCACGGCGACCGCGACGATGACGACCCCGACGTTCGGCGACCTGAACGAAGACGTTCTCGCGATCATCATGAGCCTGGAGGTGCGCAATGCCTGACCGTCCTCACATCGTCATTCCGGGCGACGTCACCTCGAGCTTCGCCACCTCCGAGGGGCTCACCGGCGACGCGGCACGTCTCGCGGCTCTCATGGGCACGGCTCGCTCGCGATTGGTCATCGCCACCACGTCTCCGGATGCTTCCCAGTGCCGCCAGGCTCTCATCTGGATGCAGCCGGGCCCCTGCGTCGTCGCCCGCACCGCCACCACCCCCGACGGCGGCACTGAGACCCACATTTATCAGATCGATAACGAGGAAATCCCCCACGTCGCGGCGGCGGTATCTCCACTCACGCCTAACCCCGCCGTCTTCGATGGACCTCCCGTGCTACCGACGGCCATCGTGTACGCCGCACAGCAGGGCATGACCGAACAGACGGCACAGCTTCTCGAGAACTATTCCTCCTACGGCCCCTCAGATTCCGCCTTCGCGCAGGCTCTCGTGGCCCAACGCTGGGCATACACGACCTGGATCCGGGAAGAGCGCACGGACAAGGGATCCTTTGTTCCGACCTCCACCCTCTCCACCTTCATCACACCAGCCGCCGCCTACAGGGTCGAGGCTCCACTTTTCGCGCCCAGCACCGGACCTCACATCCCTGTCCACCCCATCTACAACACGCAGCTATGGGCGGTCATCACGTATTTCTTCGCCCTGTTACCCGAGAGGAGCCTGCCATGACTTACCGCGTTCTCGAATGGAATTACGAGGAAGTTAATTCGATCATTGCAAAGCTCAGCAACGCCTGCCTGGAACTCAGGAATACGCCAGCCCTCAGCACGGCCGACACGGGCAGCAAACACCATGCAACGCTGAGCAAGCACGTCACGACCCTGAACTCAACACTCAGCCACATGGCGTGGATCCTGAACGGCATCTACTTGGGCCTGGCGGCCGCGACGGAGGACTTCCAGTGTACGGACGACGCGGTCGCGGACGTCATGCGCGAGATCCAACGCTACAACGACGAATACAACCACAAGTACACGCCTCCTGTTCCAACGGGGAACACACAGATCACAGCCGTGACCCCCTCATCAAGCTGATCTCGTCCCCGAAACAGGGAACACCGCGGTCTTGCTCGAAGTAAGCGCGGCGCTGTCACAACACTGCAGTCAGAGAGGGGAGGACACACCATGATTGCGATAGTGGGACTGATTCTCATAGGCCCTTTTGGCCTGTACTCATGGTACGCACAGACCTACACCGACTCATCAAGCGCCTCGCTATGGAGACGCATGTCCACCTCCCCTCAGGCGTTGGGAAAGAGCAGAACTCTCGTCAAACCACTCATTAGTCTGCTCTTCACCCTCATGGGAGCGGGAATGCTGCTGGACAAAATTGGCTTCCCTCCGCGCATATACTTGATTCCAGCCATTCTTGGTTTCCTTTGCCTACCACTTGCACTTATCTGTTTATTCCCATTTAGTGCCCCTCGCTTCGTCAATATGGAATATCAGTACATGAAGCGCCACGGCATGCTGGACGAGAACGGTGACCCCCTCCAACAGTTCGGGCTTTCGGAGGAAGAAGAATCATGAGCAGCGGACTCGACGGAGAAGTCGCAACAGGCATCAACAGTGCTACTTATTCCGCTATACACGGAGGTGGACAACCCTCATGATCTGGGGAATCATCGGCATCCCTTTTAGTCTCTTAATTCTTGCTATGTGGTATTGCGAGACTTATACAGATTCTCAATTTGGCCAGAATGCGCGTTTCATTAGCGCAGCAACACGCACGAACGACAAATACCCATCGATCGGCACCCTTGCAACAGGAAGCGCATTTCTCGGCTGCAGCTTCGTCACAATTGGCAATGACGGAAGATTCCCACAAGTTATCCAACTGATACTCATTGCAATAACTTTGGTAATTATCATTACCGGTCTCGTCTGGTACTTTTTCCCGATACCCGTTCCTCGCCGGATCGACCCTCGGTACCAGTACATGAAGCGCCACGGCATGCTGGATAAAAACGGCGATCCCATCGACCTCGACGAAGAAGGATCCAACCCACCGAGGTGACCTCGTCCACGAAACACGGGCCACCAGCGTCGCCGTGAGCCTCGCACCCACTATCCTGGACCCTATACGCGAGGCCGCCCCGGCCTCGTCCGTCCGACACTGTACGTAGAGGAGCCCCCATGGCGACCGAGCCCGTGTTCGAGGCCATCAACTGGAACAAGATCCAAGACGACAAGGACCTTGAGGTCTGGGATCGCCTGACGGGCAACTTCTGGCTGCCTGAGAAGATTCCGCTCTCCAACGACCTGCCGAGCTGGAAGACCCTCACCAAGGACGAGCAGCTCATGACGAACCGCGTGTTCACGGGCCTGACCCTGCTGGACACGCTGCAGGGCACGGTCGGCGCGGTGTCGCTGATCCCGGACGCGCGCACCCCGCACGAGGAGGCCGTCTACACGAACATCGCGTTCATGGAGTCGGTGCACGCCAAGTCCTATTCGTCGATCTTCTCCACCCTGCTGTCCACGGAGGAAATCAACGAGTCCTTCCGCTGGTCGAACGAGAACGCGTCCCTGCAGAAGAAGGCCGAGATCATCAAGTCGTACTACGACGGCAACGACCCGGAGAAGCGCAAGGTCGCCTCGACGATGCTCGAGTCCTTCCTGTTCTACTCGGGCTTCTACGCGCCCATGTACTGGAGCTCGCACGCCAAGCTGACGAACACGGCCGACCTGATCCGCCTCATCATCCGCGACGAGGCCGTCCACGGCTACTACATCGGCTACAAGTACCAGCTGGCCGTGAATGAGTCGAGCCAGGAGCGCCAGGACGACCTGCGCGACTACACGTACTCGCTGCTGTACGAGCTTTACGAGAACGAGGAGCAGTACACGGAGGACCTGTACGATCCGCTGGGCCTGACCGAGGACGTGAAGAAGTTCCTGCGTTACAACGCGAACAAGGCGCTCATGAACCTGGGGTACGAGGCCCTGTTCCCGCACGACGCGACCGACGTGAACCCCGCGATCCTGGCGGCCCTGAGCCCGAACGCGGACGAGAACCACGACTTCTTCTCGGGTTCCGGCTCGTCCTACGTGATGGGCGAGGTCGTGGACACCGAGGACGAGGACTGGGACTTCTGATCCTGCCGACTCACGGCCGGGCTGCGTGCAGCCCGGCCGTGTTGCATACGCATAGCCCAGCAGTGTCGTCCGGGGGTGCCGCAGCACAACGGGGTGTCCGCCGTACGATGGGCGACATCACAATGCGTGACTACTTGGCCAGCACATACTCCCTGCGGTGCATCCAGCCACATCCCGCGGCGAGGACGAGCAGGGGCACAGGCCTCGTTATTGGCGTTTCCATCGCTGGTCACGGTGATGCGGTAGGTGACAGTGATGCTATCGCATCATCCCATCATCAACCGCATCAAGGCTCTTGTTGAGGCGCAGGTTCGAGGCCTGCAGCTGGTTGGCGGAGGTGCAGGTGATTGGTAGAATTATGAGGCTGAACCGGGCACTTGCGCCCAACTACTGAGGTTTACTACCCTTCAGTTTTCCCCTCTAATTGACCCATGATCGACAACTTCTCCACAAGCCCTTACCGTTCCCCCAGTTAACTCCCCACACGAGCAAGTACGGACCCGCCCTCACCGCACCTCATCAAGAGGACGACAGTAGACTTAGACCACGCTCCAAGCGCAGACCAACATGACGCCCACCCACTCAGAACCCCACACATTGTTACCTCTCACACACTTAATGTCACACATGCAACATGCACATCATATGTCCCAGGCGCATCATGTCGGAGTATTCCCCGTCATGACGCGCATCTCGTCACGTAGATAGAGGGGCAGCCGATCGCGAACATCCCACTACTTACAACCACAGCACCACCCGCGGCAGTTAGACTGGGACCGGGAGCGGAATGGCTTCCGCACCGACCGTACGTCGCGCACACAGCGCGGGGGAATGAGGAGAGCACGACTATGAGTATCTTCGACCGCTTCGAGAGCGCCGTCGAGAGAGGCGTCAACGGCGCCTTCTCGC
>ENA-OWLX01001092-OWLX01001092.1-metagenome-genome-assembly--contig:-NODE-1092-length-10384-cov-4.036112_pt1 | contig 10384 bp, 13 predicted proteins | sample MGYA00245351_ERZ651106 | MGnify/ENA primary metagenome ERZ651106 (study PRJEB26857, sample SAMEA4031768) | metagenome | biome: human; feature: oral; material: saliva | place: Philippines | collected 2014... | reverse complement strand
ATGAAACAGTTATGCGTTGGATTGTAGCTGACGATGAAAAACAATATAAAAAAACTATTGCGAAAAATCTTGCAGAAGCACAAGCAAAATTCAATGAATTGTGTGATGCTTATAAGGGCGAGATTTTTAAGCTTGTTGTTTTTAACTATGAGAAAAATATTTTGTGCTTTAGCAACGGGGTGTTAAATGACGAATGTAAATAAAGTTTTATTGAGTGGAACTATCGCTAGCGATATTGAAATTAAAAATAATGATGATAGGGCTGTCATTTATTTTATTTTGAGTACTGAATTTGATTACAAAGAAAATGGACAATATCGAACAGGGTATGAAGTTTTTGAAGTATTTGCACATGGAGCAAAACTAGCACGAAATCCAGAATTAAAAAAAGGTGCTGGAATTTTTATCGAGGGACAGCTTACTCGATATACAAACGGAAAGCTTAAATATAGCAAAAATGTTGTGCGGGCAACAAAAATATATTTTTTATAGTGGAGGATTTATGAAAAAAGATGTACAAGAAATTATTGAAAAAGTAGATATCTTTTTTAAAAACTTAAGTAAATATACTTTACTTTTTTGCATTCGGGTAATTGAAGCTGCGGTTGGATGCTTCATAGCTTTAATGATATTATCATTGGTAATAAAATAATTTTGGGATTAGGAGTTTTTATGAAAACACAAGCGAGATTTTTGTATTTTCAAGATGTGCAGTTGTTTGATAAGCTTAATATTCCTTTTCGAGAAGACATGATTCTCGACGATGGAAGTGTATTACGCTTCGATGATAACGGATATTTGCACGGAACAATTGAAACGGGCGACGGGTTCGTTGAGCAGTTTGAACACGGAAAACTGCATGGAACGCCTGCAGTGGTTTCTCAAGATTTAAAATATCTTGAGAATTGGCAGTATGGAATATTAAAGAAAATAATGTATAATGGAAAAGAGGAGAATTTTTAAGATGATAAAAGCGTATGCAAAGGATATTGTGCCATTATTGGAGAAGCCTGATTTAAGCGGTTATATTTTTTATGATGACAATGACAACATCGCGAACGGGACAGGTTTCGTTACACAGAAAAATGACAGCTCAAAATTTATTTCGGTTAATTTTGAAAACGGGATTTTGACCAATGCTTTTTGGGAAGATATGGGGCATATTCAGCCAGCTGTTGAAGGTGCAGGATATATGGAATATCGTGTGAACGGAGTTCTTGATGATCCTGTAATCTTGAAAGGTGTCGAAACAGCTGCACGTGCGAGCAACGGATTTGCTCACCACGAATATTGGAAGAAAGGCAAACTTGTCAAAGTTAGCGATAGATCCTATGATGAAAATGGCGAGGAAGTTTGGACGGATAAAATTATCTCGTAACCAGAAATTTTACGTAATATCGTCCGATATCTTTTGTCGTCGTTGACAATAATGTCGTTTATGAAAATGGAGCCCGTGTCGACACGGGCTTTATAACAAACGTGTTTGCACGTCCGCGGTTAATACTTTCGAAAGAGTTAGCCGCTAAAATCGCAGCGTGTGAAAGTTAGCCAGATACAAAAAATGTAAAGCGTGGTTCCCGTCCGCTAGATTTTTATTCATCGCTTGATTTTTCTAACCTTATAAATAACTTTGGACTTAATAGGAGGAACTTATGAGTGATAACAACGAAATACGAAGAAAGACAAAGGCAAACATCGCGGAAAAAATGGAATTTGTTGATTTCGGTTATATGGAGTTTATATATAGCAAGTTGCCGTATATTCCGTTTTTTCATTACTTAGTTGCAAAAGACGAAACTTGTTTTATTGCTCTAAACCTTGAAACGCAATTATTCACGGTCGACGACACTCAAAGAAAAGCACTGGATTTTCTCTACGACTTGATAAAGTCGCGTATACAAGACGTCGCAGAAAGGGGCGATTTTGCTCAACTCATTGAAACCGCGAAAAGTAATGAAATGGACGAATATTGGTGCAAGTATCGCGAGCTGGAGTTTTCCGCTGCTCAAAAAGCTTTTAACAATCGCAAAAAAGACGCGATTTCTAAGGTTGAAATAGAGGAAGGGTAAGGGAAAAGCAGCCCTATTTTTGTTTTTGCGTTTTATAATGCTATGACATCATGAACATACAATAAGCGGTTGATGCCGCAACCCCTGCCTTAAATACTTGTAAAGAAACTTGACTTTTTTGAATTATAATTCTTTGTTTGCCCATAAAACTTCGCTAAATGAAAAGCCGTATTCGATTGCGGATAAAAATTCTTTTATGTCATTTTCCCAATTTAAGCGTGCGGTTAAATTATCGCGGATAAATTCATAAACGTTATATCAAAAAAATAAAACTTTTAATTATTGTATTACTGACAAAAGTTAAGTTTGTGCTTAACTCGTGTCAGTAATACTTTACAAAAATGATTGCAGTCGATACATAAATGAATTAAAAACCGATGTTGCTTTTCTGAAAATAAATAAACCTGCAAGAATAATCAAAAGCCATTTTATTATTTTCAAAACGATTAGTAGCACAAACCAAAATGGAGATGAATTACCGTAATTATTGAAGCGATTAAATCCGCTTCGTTTTCTTCGGATAATAATAAATTCGTCATCGTTGTTGTTCCAAAACATAGTTTGCCTCTTGTTCAGTCAAAAATTTTATAATACGGTTTGTGTATTCTAAATTATAAGGTTGCTTAATTTGGCAGCCGATTGAAAATTGATTTTCGTTTATACTAAAATGCATAACTGTCAAAATTAAAAACATTATCGATTTAGGCTTAGCAAATATAAATTTTGCACCGATTGACGACGCAGTTCCATTTTGTAAAAAATTTTCTTTAATTTTTGCTGGTAAGTCGATAGAAAATCTTAATCCATGTATTGAAATATCTTGCAATTCGGCAGTGAATTCTTCGCCGCAAATAACAACGTTAATTAAATTAGATTCTAATTTTAAATCTTTATAATTTGTTTTTGTAATCTTATATCGCTTGCCTGAGCGTTTATCTGAAAAATTCTTTTCTGTTTCAAGCTGTAAGAGTTTAGCTTGAAGTAGATGAGGTAAACGTTCAACAAAAAAAACGGCGTATTGGTTATCTACATTTAAGTTTTTTATAACTGCTTTTACAGCAACAAAAATATTTTCATCTGTGAGAAATTTAATAGTTACGTGTTGTGAAGGTATTTTATCAAAAAATAAAACACGCATAAATGTTTTATTCATTTCAATCGGCATACAAGGCAATGTAGAGCCTTCATACTCAATGTAAATCGACTTTATTTGTAAAAATGATAAAATATTTTTATCAATTTGCATCATATCACTCCTAAATTAAAACTTTCAAGTAATTCGTTAATCATAAATCGAGGTATCTTAACATTTGTTTCTATCATCATAGAAAGCTTTTGATAAAATAAAACTGGAAATTCTTTGTATGGTAAATTTCTCAAAAGATATAAAGCATTTTTTAGCATATCTATTTTTTTGCCACGAGCTTTGTACAAAATAGTTACCGAGCTTTTAATTCCAGGTAATCTTGTTTTAGGTAATAAACCTATTTTATCTACAGTTACGACATAGGCACGTCTATGATGCGGATAGGTATAAAACAAAAATAGAACATAATTGTCATCGAAAATAAAAGAATGCTGGGTTTCGTGTTTTATAAAAAATTTTTTTATCAAACATCCTTCAGCATACAACGTAAAATGGTCTATTGTTTTTCTCGGTAAAGTAACTATCATATCATATTTAACTTTACTGCTTGACAATAAAAAAGTCAAGCAAAAATTTTTTTTACACTTGACAAAATATTTTATTTTGTGTATAGTTAGGACATCGATTGCTTAAAAAGCAATTGTGCTTCAATAAGTCATGAATAACCATTCTTGATTTATTGTAGAGGTTTCGAAACCTCGAGGTGTAACTTATTGATATTAAGTGCTAAGTATTTTTTAGCACTTTATGTAGATTATTACTTTGAGGTGTTATAAGTGAAGCGAAACGAATTCTTAAGAGACAAGCCTAGTCGGCAAACAAACAAAAATACTATTCTTGATATTCTAAATCTTTTTATTCCAATTGCATTAGTCGTTGTTGGTTTTTGGTGGAGCACGCAGCTTTTCGCAAAATATATGAGATATGATCCGCGAATTGTAGGCTCTCCAATTCTTATCATAAAGCAACTCAAGAATTATCGTGTGTATTCTCCATTTGTATATATTTTATGTTTTTTAAAGTACGCATTTAAACCAGGCTTTGGTAAATACTTTTATGCAAGTATTTTACCAGGCGGCATTTGTTCGATACTTGCGATTATCATTGCATTGATTATTAGTGCAATTCGCAGTGCAATGCAACGAGCTGTAAATTTATATGGAACAGCTCGCTGGGGAACAAAAAAAGATTTAAAGAAGTACGGGTTTCTTGAAAAACTTGGCATGGTACTTGGACAATTAGATAATGCAGACGTTGATGTAAAAGTTCCAGGTGGCGACACGATTTTAACTACAGTAAACATTTCAGATTTAGTTTGTCATAATGGAAAAGCCAATACGCTATTACTGGCACCGACCCGAAGCGGCAAAGGTGTATCAGTAATTATTCCATCGCTACTGAATTATCCAGGAAGCGTCATCGTATTTGATCCTAAAGGTGAAAACTGGAATATAACGAGTGGCTTTCGCAGTAAGTTTTCACACGTGATGAAATTTAGTCCTTTAATGCGAGACACAATAAAATTTAATCCGCTTGATGAAATAGAACTTGATGATTATGCGTACGCACGGGCAAATCAGATTGCTGATATTCTTTATACTACGGAAGCTAAAGCCGATAGTGCAAGTGAATTTTTTAATCAAACAGCAAAGGATTTTACTACTGCGGTTATTTTGCACGTAAGATTTTGCGACAAGTACACGGAAAAAAATTTAGCACAAGTACTTCATTGTATGAGCCTGGCAACAAACAATACAAACCAAGATAAGGATGCACCTGATCCTATTGAAGCATTGGTGCAAGAAATGATTAGCACAGATCATGGAAGCGAAGAATTAAACACAATGATTGCTGCAGGTGCAAACCGCTTAACCAAAAACGATAAAGAGCGTGCAAGTGTTTTATCTACTGCATTTTCTAAGCTTAGCATCTTTGAAGATCCGTTGCTTGCGAATGCGACTAGTAGCTCTGACTTTAAAATCTCTGATTTCATTGAAAGTAAAAAACCTATTTCATTATATTTAACTGTTCCATTTGGACATATCGACCGCGTTTCATTGGTGTTTCGTTTGATTATAAATTTTATGCTTCGAAAATTTTCTGAAGGTGAAACGCAGTTCGGTGAAGTAAAACTGAAACATCATTTGGTAGTTTTTCTTGATGAATTTCCAGTACTCGGCTCATTCCCTTTTATCGCAAAAGTTATGGGTATTCTGGCAGGCTATGGTGTTACGTTTTTGATTGTATGTCAGGCATTAAATCAAATTGAGGATTTGTACGGACAAAATCATCCTTTCCTTGATCACTGTAAAAGTGTTGTAGTATATGCACCGGCAAAAATTGAAGATGCTGAAAAATTTACAAAAGCTATCGGACAAGAATCTGTAGTGCATGATAATTTATCGAGTAGCGGGAGAAAGATGAGTATTGCACTTGATAATGTAAGTCAAGGAAGTCAAGAAGTTGCACGAAATCTTTTAAATGCAGATGAGCTATTAAAACTTCCACGAAATGAATGCTTAATTTTAAATCAGGGAATGCCGCCTTATATCGCCAAAAAGATTAGTTATTACACTGATGAGCGATTTAAGGATAAAGCAAATCTACCTACGCTAAAAACTCGTCAACAATTGCTGGAAGAGATTCAGGACTTACCAAGCAATAAGGGAAAAGATTTGTTGCGTCAAGAAAGTAAACGTACTGCTATTAAAGCGAGAGAAAAAGAAAGTGCGATAATATCAAATCTTGTGGATGATATTCCAACCGATGATAATGCAATTAAACTAAATGATATTGGTCAAAAACTTTTTGGCTTATTTACAGATCCACCTGATCCGAGCTTAATCAAATTAAGAGAACGCTTAATGGAAGATAAGAATGCTGGAATCTTATCTGATGAACTTGATGATGATGTTGCTGAAGAAAATAAGGGTGAGAAAGTTGAGCAACAAATATTTTAAAAAGAATTTTAAGTTATATGAGTTTAAGGATTGAACTATGGAAAGCAAAAAAGAATTTTTGAACATACGAATAGACAGGAATAAAAAAATAAAACTGCAAGATATTGCAGAATCAAAACAGGAATCGTTAAGCAGTATAATTGAAAGTGCATTGGATATGTATTTGACAAAAGATATTGCCATGGAAAACTTGATGTATGCAGGACTTGAAAAGGTTCGGCGTAATATCGATTACGTTGATAAAAAGTTGGAAGTATTTTTTGATTTTTATTATTTTTCGTTGGCAAGTATTTTAGCAGGTTTACCTGATTTAAAAAACCTTGATGAAAAAGAAGCGGGCGTTGTGAGCAAGAATGCTTTACTTCGTCGCGATGCTATGTTTGATGGCTTTAAAAAACAGAGAATGAAACAGGCGAGTGCATTTGAAAGGTTATTGACTGATTATATTGAGCAGGTGAATGAAAGGTAATGGATAAAAACGAGTTAATAAAATTGCAGCGGTATGAACAAAATTTATTTTTTGATTTAAAACCTTTGATACCATATTTGGAGAATAAAAATGTGACAGATATTTTTGTGCTTGGTAGCGGTGCAATTAAAATAGCTGTGTTTGAAAAGGGGGTGAGATATGTAGAAGAAACTTTAACGACAGAGCAAAGATTGAGGATAATTTACGCAATTGCGAGCATACTGGATAAACCTATCAATGTAACTGAATTGCCGAAACTTGAAGGTGTTATACCAAAGTATAATGCACGATTTACAGCCATGCTACCGCCGTGGGTTCAACAACCTGAATTCACGATAAGGCGTCCGCCCGAAAAAATTTATAGCTTAGAAAACTATGTTGAAAACGGGCAGATGACAGATGAGCAGTATAGTCAACTGGTCAATGGCATACGTGAGCGTAAAAATCTTTTAATCGGAGGAGCGACTGGGTCTGGTAAGACGACATTTTTGAATGCCGTCTTGATGAAAATGTGTGAGCTGACGCCTGATGAGCGATTTTTGATAATCGAAGATACACCTGAATTAAGGTGTGAAGCAAAAGATGCAACATTTGCTTGCGGTAAACCGCTGGAAGTTATCGAGATAGTCCGATTGGCTATGCGATGGTCTATGAACAGAATCATCTTTGGAGAGCTTCGTTTTGGTGCAGTTGCGAATGAGCTTATAAAGATTTGGGCGACAGGTCACACTGGAAATGCTACAACAATTCACGCGGGTAGTGCCGGTGAAATGTTGGTTAGATTAAATGGGCTATTGCGAGAGGTAATTCTTGGTGAATTACCTAACTTGAGCGATAGCATTGGACTTTGTATTCATCTTGTGCGGCACGGAGGTAAACCTAAAGTAAATGAGATTTTAGATTTACAAAATAGTGCCGTATGTGAGTACGCAGAGTTATTACAAAAAAAATAATTTTCAAAAATAGGAGAAGAAAATGAAAATTAAAACTGATTTGGAAAAAACCGATTTACAGAAAAGGTTTAATCTTGGTAAACATAAACGTGTAATTATGTTTTTTTTATTCGTAATGTTATGTGTAACAAGTCTTTTTGCTGCGGATGGAAACATCGCAAAACTTGATGATTGGGCGAAAATAATTGTGGGATTATTCACAAAGACATGGCTTAAAGCTGTTTGCGTTATCGCACTTATTGCAATTTGTATTGGTATGGTAACTATCGGGCGGCAGGAGCCTGGAATGTTCAAAAAATTTATTCCATGGCTTGTCGGAGTTGTTGTTATGTTGAGTGCAGCCGCTATTGTAAACTTTTTCTTTCAGGACACATCAGGCTTAACAGATATCGGATAATAATTGAGAGGAAATATTTATGAGTGAACAAAAGAAGCTGAAACTATTGTATGCTGTTATCGACAAATACGAAAAAGATGGAAAAAGCAAAAATAAATATTTGAAAATCGGCGTTGAAATCACAGAGCCTGATGATAAAGGCGGAGAGAATTCGTACTTGTTGCTGGATAGGCATATCAATCTTGCTGGTATGCCCGATTTTTCAAAAAATAAAAAAGGACGATGCGTATTGGTTTCAAAGTTTAACGTAACAGGCAAAGAAGCGGAAGCCGCTGAATTTGAAGGAGACGCTATTTTTTAATGAGTGGAGCTTATGAGGATTATTCTCTCAAGGTTCATAAATCATTACAAGTAGTTGATTTACCTCTTGGTATAGGATTAAAGCCACTAGCATTATTGCTAGTGGTTGGAATCTTGGGAGTTGAATTTGTATCAATTTGGTTTTTGGTTGCTGTGCTGGCAATATATTTTGTGCTGCGATTACTTTGTAAAAGCGATCCGTACTTAATAGAAATTATGATGGACAATGTATTGCAGCAAGATGAATATTTAGGGTGATAAAAATGTTTAATGCGTTAAAAAATATATTTAAAGGTGGCGGCTACATCGAAGGCTTTAATTTGAAACGCTACAAGGAAAAGAAAAACTATTTATCGAATGTGTTGCCGTATGAATGTGCATTGAATGACGGCGTGATTTTGTTAAAGCATGGTGCTGTCATGAAATGTTATAGCTTCACTTGTCCTGATTTAGGAAGTTCAAGTGAAGCAAGTATCAATTCGGTTGCAATGTATTTCAACAGAGCTGTTAAATTACTTGGCAGTAGCTGGGCTATCCAATTTGAAGTGCAACGTGTTATGACAAATGATTATCCTGAAACAGAATGGATGAATGAAGCTGGGTTTATTGTTGATAAGTGCAGAGAAAAAAACTTTAAACGAGTTGGTGAGCATTTTGTATCAAAATTTTATTTGACTTTTTCAAAAGAATTGGATATTGAATTAAAAGATAAGGCACAAGGCTTTTTTATAAAAAAAGATACAGAAGAAAAAGCAAATCTTATTGACACTGCAGGTGTGCGAAAGCAAATTGAAGACTTTATCGTTATGTGTGAAAAAACGGTCGGAAGTTTAAAAAACAAATTAAACATAAAGGAAATGAAGGCTGCAGAAACTGTAACATATATTCACACAGGACTTTCGACGAAATGGCATGATTTAATTTTGCCTGATAGGTTTATGTTTCTCGATAAAATTTTGACAGATGATGATATACAGCTATCAATGCCACTAAAGCTTGGTGAATTATATATGCCTATTGTTTCGATTAACGATTTTCCACTTGAAACCAGTCCTGCAATGTTTGATGTATTGAACGGTGCAAATATTGAATACAGATGGTCAACAAGGTTTATTTGCTTAAGTAAAGTAGATGCACTGAAAGAAATTGAAAAGTATCAGAAAAAACATCATGGAGCAAGAAAGAGCATAAAGCAACTCGTAATAGAAGAAGCTACAAAGATGGAAATGGGCAGTGAAAATGAAGGGGCTTTAACTCTTGAGCAAGATGCAAAAAATGCTTACGTAGAATGTTACACAGATGAGATGGGCTTCGGTTATTACACATCAGTACTTGCATGCTGGGATGAAGATATTGAAATGGCATATCGAAAAGCAAGGTACATTGAAACATTGATTTCCAGTTGCGGATTTACGAGCAAGCAGGAAACATACAATGCATTTGAGGCTTGGCTCGGAATGTTACCTGGAAATGTTTATGCAAATGTGCGTCGCCCTCTGGTATCAACAGGAAATTTAAGTCATGTAATACCTTTGTCGAGCATTTGGCAAGGTGTTGTTAAAAATCAACATTTGGAAGAATTGACAGGAAGCGGAGCACCACTTGTTACTTGCAATACAAAATATGCGACACCGTTTTTCTTTAATCTTCATGTAAAAGATGTTGGACATACGTTTATTTTCGGACCTACTGGAGCTGGAAAATCAACGTTATTGTGTTTAATCGAAAGCCAATTTTTACGATATCCAAATGCGAATGTGATTATTTTTGATAAAGATAGAAGTGCACGCGGAAACACAATTGCACACGGCGGAATTTATGTAGAGCCTGGAAAAGATGATATTGCTTTTCAGCCTCTTCGAGAATTGGAAAGCACAGTCGATTTACTTTGGGCAAGTGAATTTATCGAATGCTTACTTATCGAGCAAAAGATAAACGTAACGCCGCAAATAAAAGATGCTATCCGAACTGCAGTGAATTTGATGAAAGACATTGACGAAAATTCAAGAACGCTTTCGACATTTAGTCAGTATGTTAATTATGTGAATTCTGAAACAGGTGCAAACGATATAAAAATCGGGATAAGCCC
>ENA-OWLX01001091-OWLX01001091.1-metagenome-genome-assembly--contig:-NODE-1091-length-10386-cov-5.410125_pt1 | contig 10386 bp, 6 predicted proteins | sample MGYA00245351_ERZ651106 | MGnify/ENA primary metagenome ERZ651106 (study PRJEB26857, sample SAMEA4031768) | metagenome | biome: human; feature: oral; material: saliva | place: Philippines | collected 2014... | reverse complement strand
ACCGTGAACAACGCCCAAATATCCTTATCGGAAAAACTACTTGAGAAAAGCCAAGAGGCTTTTATTGTTGCGGTCGAACTCTACAACAAACCCACCATTCGTTACAGGGTCGAAGGATTCAGCTTCTTTATCTGCAATGCATGGGAACTATTGCTCAAAGCCCATATCATGCAAACCTACAGCGAAGCTGCCATTTATTACAAAGGCGATAAACAACGGACAAAGTCATTGAACGCCTGCATAAAGGAAGTGTTCACAAACGACAAAGATCCTCTACGAATCAATCTTGAAAAAATTATCGACCTGCGCAATACAAGCACACATTTCATCACAGAGGAATATGAGCAAATATATGTACCGCTGTTTCAATCCTGCGTCATCAACTATATGAACAAACTGCTGCAATTTTTCCATATCGACATCACCGACAAACTGGGCAGCAACTTCCTCACGCTTTCTGTAAGAATGGAAGAAGTAACAGAGGATTCAATACGTGCCAGATACCCAGACAGCTTAGCTGAGCACATCCTGACCATCATGTCATCAATCGGCAGAACAATCAACACAGTGGATCATACCAACTTTGCCATTCCAGTCAAACATGATTTCTATATAACGAAAAAGCAAGGTCAAGCCGCTGCCAGTTTCTCTATCACAAAGGACGCTGAACACGCTGCCTTCATTTTGAAAGAACGTCATGATATGCAGAAATCATGCCCTTATCGTATGCGAGAATGCTTGGGGCGCATACAAGCCCTCATAGAGAGAGATAAAATCCCCTTTGTAAATCCATCTACGCCGGACGAAAGCAAACGACATACATTCAACGCATATGTCTTCAACCTTTTTGTCAGGTTCTATGATCTGAAAAGCGACCCCTGCTACTGCTATGTCTATGACCGAAACACAAATCCAACCTATTCATATAGCGACAAAGCAATCAACCTGATTGTGGAGCAAATCAAAAAAGACCCTGAACATATCGTCCAGAGTCTTAAAACCAAAGTAGGGAAGCCAACCCCAGGGGCAAAGGATTCTAAGCCTTAGGCCTACTCCCATTCGGGAACCCAGCTTTATCCTTCTCGAGTTATCTAATACTATGATAGCATAACTACGTATTTTGAAACCATAAACATACTATAGGCTGCGTAAAACTTCCTTTATCATACCTATTTTATGGTCATCATATTCTAAGCTTTCAGTTCGCAACGTGTTTGCTAGTGCGAGCCAAATTGATAGATGAATTGCCTGGTACACCGGGCAAACGGCCTCGACAGGTTAAGTCAAGGCCTTTTTAAATAGATTTTATAAATAGTTTTACTATTGCAGCAAACATTAGGGTAAGCGTGTAATTTTCGTTGTATTTTATACTATAATACTTGAAAAAATTGTTAAGTAATGCTAGCATAAAAGCGTAAACTAAATTAAAACACAAATGTGTACAGGAGAAAAACAATATGGGTGTTCCCTATGTCAAATTGGCTAGTGCTGTGTCAGTGGCAGCTGTTGTTGGCGCAGTGGTATTTAACGCGCCAGCCAATGCTGCGCCGACTGCATTCACGTGGACGGGCGCTGCTGGCGACCACAAAATGTCAACTGCTGGCAACTGGAAAGACGGCCAAGTACCAACAGAGGGCGCTAAGCTGGTATTTACATGTGCCAACGGAGCTAGCGAGAAGATTCAGAATGATTTGAACGTTGCTTTGTCGGGTCTATCTGTTTCGAAGATGAACAATGCTGATGCTAGTCCGACATGCGCTAGCTATACGATTGATACGCTGAAATTTACACCGGATGCTGAGTTCAGTGGTGATAAGACTAGCGTGGATGACAAGGTTGAGATTCCTTATATATATGTTACTGGTGCTGTTACTGGCTTGTCAAACTTGAAATCTAACGGATTCGACGGAAAATTTAAGAACGAAACAAGCATTAATCGCTTTGAAGTTGCTAATAGCGGATGCAATTCTATAAGCAATTCTGTAAAAGCTTCAGAGAAAATTGTTGGCGAAAACGCTAGCGTACCGCTAGAAGGTGCTAATAACATTACAGTTAAAAGTAGTGGCGAGCTAGGAGTTAAATATGCTGATAACGAAACAAGCGCCAGCAAAATTACTTTTGAAAACGGCGCGATGATTTCCCATGGAATAAGTTGTTTGGGCTCTGGCGGCGGTTCTTCAAACGTGACAACAGTTCTATCTGGCGACATTGTACTCAATGGCAATGTTGAATATAAATTACTTTCGAACGTGACAGTGAAGATTACTGGCAAGCTCAGTGGCCCTGGTAAACTGGTTGCTCATAAAGATAACAAGGGTACTCTGCTAGTTGAATCTTCGGACAACACCAGCGGTACGCCGAATGGACAGCACGGTAATGCCCACGAAGCTAAGCTGATAAAATTGGACGGCGACAAACCTAATGAGTCGGTAAGCGTTAGAAAGGGCGAAACAGTCTTGCTAAACGGCAGCCGCTCTGATGTTTATGTCGATGAGGGCGGTGTATTTGGCGGTAATGCTACGGTAAAGAGTCTTAATGTGGCAGGTGTCGTTGCTCCAGGTAATTCGCCAGGCAAGATTACTGTACTGAATGACTTCTATATGAACGGTACTGGCGTATACAAGGCAGAAATTCTAGATAAAGATCATTATGATCAGATTGTTGCGCAGAGCGTCCAGCTTAGCAACGGTGGTAGTTCTCCGAAATTAGAGCTGGTATATCTGCCTGGCGGTACCATCAAGAAGGGTGATACCTTTACGATTATCAACAATAACGGTAGTGCTCCGGTTCAAGGGACATTCAATGGTTTGCCCGAAGGTGCAGAGTTCGCTGTGGATGGCGCAACCTTCAAGATTAGCTATGTTGGCGGCGATGGCAATGACGTTGTGCTAACGGCGCAGAATGATTCGACAGGTCCGAAGGCTCCAAATACGGGCGGCGAAAATGTAGCAGTTAATTTGGCTGGAACTATCGTTGGTGTGGCTTCGGCAGCAATCCTGCTATTCATGGCAAAACGAAAGAGTTTTGGCAAGAAATAACCAAGACTTATAACGATTAAGATTGGAGGCAGGCACGCCGTAAGCGGTTTGACGCGAGGCGTGCCTGTTAGCTATAATGAAGCAAGCAATGACGCAAAGAGAACGAGTTGCTCGTAGTCTGGAGGTACTGCCAAAAGCACGAGGCCGGGTAGTCGTACCGCGGCGCAGATTGGCGAATGATGTTGTAGCGGGCGCTGCTAGCCAGCCGAGTATGAAGCGAATTATGGATATCGCAGTGCAGCCTGTCTCGCCAAGTCCAAAAGAGCAGTCTCTCCAAAACAAAAAACCTAGAGATTATACGAGAATTAATAGAAAGCTGGCTCGGACAGCTCGCTTGCTTATTATTTATGAAAAACTAACAGCTGCTAGCCAAATGGGCGGCGAAAAACGCTCCACCAAGCGGCGCTTAAAAGAAATCATGAGCGGTAATTTTCGCAAGAAATTATCTGGTGTTGCGGCGTCGATTCTCTTGCTGGTTTCGGTATATTCACTGGTTGACTCTTGGCTGTTAAATAATCGGATAAAAGATACTGTAAATACAGCGACGGTGGCTGCACGCAGCGATAACCCGAATGATCGACGGAGCAATGAAGGTAAAGATGAAACAAAAGTTTCTGGCGACGCCATCGCTAAATACAAGGTAGCTGCAGATTTACCGAGAGTGATTACTATTGAGAAGCTAGGGGTTAAAGCTCGAGTATTGCCGATGAGCGTTAATGCTGACGGCTCAATGCAATCGCCTGTCAATATTTTTGATACAGGATGGTATACTGGCAGCGTCAAGCCGGGGCAGCCGGGAGCATCTATTATTATTGGCCACGCATCTGGTATGACTTTGGGGGGAATTTTTAATAAGCTAGAGTCGCTAAATGTTGGCGATACAGTCAGTGTTGAACGCGGCAACGGCCAAATGTTGCGCTACCAGGTGGTTAAAAAACAAATAATTAAGCTATCTGATGTTGATATGAATAGTTTTATGCGTCCAGCTGATGGTGTGTCTGAAGGCTTGAATCTGATGACTTGCGCTGGGGAGTGGATAAAAAACTCGCAAACTCGCGATCACCGGGCGATGATATTTACCAAGCGAATATGATTAAACTAGTTGACTGTGCAAATGTAAATAATACAATGTAAAAACCTTGACTAGCACTATATATTGGGTGTACATTTGTATGTAAGCACTACATATGGTGTTTTCGTAAAACAAATACACGATTAAGTGTCGCTCCTTAGGGGTAGATCCGGAGCGTTTTAATGATGCATTCAGGAGGGTAATATGTATCAAACAATCAAAAAGCGCGACGGCCGTAAAGTGAAGTTTGACGCTTCCAAGATTACTAAAGCGATTGCTCGAGCTGGTGCTGAAACTGGCGAATTCGACGAAAAAGCCGCTGCTAAACTTACCGATAAAGTACTTAAACAGCTAGAAGCTCGCCAGACGCGTCTCGTGCCGGGTGTTGAGGAAATCCAAGACATCGTCGAAGACACGCTGATTGATTCCAAGTTCAAGAAAACTGCTAAAGCCTACATTATCTATCGCGACCAGCATAAAAAACTGCGTGAAATTACATCCAATGCGCACGTCGATTTGATCGATAAATACGTCAATAATCTAGACTGGAAAGTCAAAGAAAATTCCAACATGGGCTATAGTTTGCAGGGACTGAATAATTACGTTTCGGCGGAAATTACCAAGACCTACTGGCTGGATAAAATCTATTCGCCGAAAATCGGCCGGGCGCATAAAGAGGGTGATTTGCATATTCACGACCTCAATTTGTTGAGCGTTTATTGTGTTGGTTGGGATCTGATGGATTTGCTGCGCCAAGGTTTCACTGGCGTTAAAAACAAAGTTGCTTCCAAGCCGGCTAAGCATTTTCGTTCAGCTCTTGGGCAAGTGGTCAATTTCTTTTACACTTTGCAGGGCGAGGCGGCTGGCGCTCAGGCCTTCTCCGATTTTGACACGCTCTTGGCGCCGTTCATTCGCGCTGATAAGCTGAGCTATGACGAGGTCAAGCAAGCGCTGCAAGAATTCGTCTTTAATGTCAATGTGCCAACGCGGGTTGGTTTCCAGACGCCGTTTACTAACATTACGCTCGACCTGGAATGCCCGAAGCACATGGCTGGCAACCCGGTGATCATCGGCGGCGAGATGCAGGATACCAACTACGGCGATTATCAGGAAGAGATGAATATGCTTAATAAGGCGCTGCTGGAGGTGCTGTCTGAGGGCGACGCCAACGGCCGAGTCTTTACCTTCCCGATTCCGACGGTCAATATCACCAAAGATTTCAACTGGGATAATCCGGTCATTGAAAATCTTTGGGAAGCTAGCGCCAAATATGGCATTCCGTACTTCTCAAACTTCATCAATTCCGACATGGATCCAGAGGATGCGCGCTCGATGTGCTGCCGCTTGCGCATCGATAATCGCCAGCTGGAGTATCGCGGCGGCGGCTTGTTTGGCAGTAATCCGATGACTGGTTCGATTGGCGTGGTGACGATTAACCTGCCGCGCCTGGCACTGAAATCAAAGAACGAGAAAGAATTTTTCAAGGGTCTGGGCGAATTGATGGATATGGCGCGCGACAGCTTGGAGACCAAACGCAAGGTGCTGGAGCAGCTGACCGATTCGGACATCAGTCTGTATCCGTACACCAAGTTTTACCTGCGCGATATTAAAAAGCGCTTCAACGAGTACTGGAAAAATCACTTCTCGACTATTGGCTTGATTGGCACTAACGAGGCAGCGTTGAATTTGCTGGGCGTTGACATTGGCACTGAAAAGGGTAAGGCGTTTGCCGAGAAAACGCTTGACTTCATGCGCGACCGCTTGGTGGAATACCAGAAAGAAACGGGCAATAATTACAACCTGGAGGCGACGCCAGCCGAGGGCACAACCTACCGCTTGGCGCGGCTCGACAAGGCTAGCTTCCCTGACCGAGCCCACTTTGCTAATGGTTTAGGCGCGGCGGTCAAACATCCGTTCTATACTAATTCCAGCCACTTGCCAGTCAACTACACTGATGATTTGTTTGAGCTGATGGATTTGCAGGATAATTTGCAGACTAAATACACGGGCGGCACGGTGATTCACTTCTTCCTGGGCGAGCGTATGGATGATCCGCAGACGCTGAAAAAGCTGGTCAAGACGATTTGCGAAAATTACAAATTGCCGTACTTTACCTTTACGCCAAGCTTCTCGATTTGCGCCAATCACGGCTATATCGTTGGCGAACATCCGGTTTGCCCGAATTGTGGTGAAAGTACTGAGGTCTACTCGCGGGTGGTTGGTTTCTTGCGCCCAGTTTCCCAGTGGAATAACGGCAAGCAGGCTGAATTTGACATGAGGGAGCATTATGACGATGCCGCCGAACATCAGCGAGCTTGCGCCGTCGCTGTCCCAGCTTAAGGTGGCGATTGGCGGGATTCAGAAGCTGTCGCTGGTGGATTATCCAGGGCACGTGGCGGCAGCGCTGTTTCTCTCGGGCTGTAATATGCGCTGCGGCTATTGTCATAATCCGGAGCTGGTGTTGCCCGAACGTTTGGCGCCGAGCATTCCGGTCGAGGAGGCGATGATATTCCTAAAATCGCGCATTGGTCGGCTAGACGGCGTAGTGATTTCTGGCGGCGAGCCGACGGTCAACGAAGATTTGCCGGTGCTGTGCCGGATGATTAAGCAGCTCGGTTTTGATGTCAAGCTGGATACTAATGGCACGCATCCGGATATAGTGCGCGGTATGGTCGAGGAGGGGACGATTGACTTCATCGCCATGGACGTCAAGGGCCCGCTGGAAAAATACGTGGAGATTGCAGCGCGGCCGATTGATCTAGCGGCCATCAAAGACAATGTGCGGCTGATGATTGACTCAGGGATTGGCCATGAATTTCGGACGACCATCGTTCGCGAGCAGCTGGAGGTGGCGGATTTTGAAAAGATTGGCGAGCTAGTCAAAGGCGCTAAACGGTTTGCTTTGCAGCATTTTCGCACTGGCACGACCATTAGCCCGAAATTTGCCAACTACCACACCTTTACTGACGAAGAATTCAGAGCTGCTCAAAAAATAATGGAAAGGTACGTCGAGGAATGCGTGATTCACTAACCGTCGAAATTGTGCGGGTGCGCCAGGAAAATCCTGAGGTGACAACGCTGTATTTTGTGCGGCCGTTTGATTTTATGGCGGGGCAATATATCACGGTGTTTATTGAGGGCAGCCAGGTGCGTGAAGGCAAGGCCTATAGTATTTCCTCGCGCCCAAGTGAGGAGCTGATGTCAATTACCGTGAAAAATGTGGGCGGCGAATTCTCCAGCTATTTGTGTTCGCGCCATGTTGGCGACACGCTGCAGATTAGCCGGGCGTACGGCGATTTCAACCCGCAAACCGAGCGGCCATTGGTCGGCATCGCGGCGGGTTGCGGCCTCAGTCCGATTTGGAGTATTTTGGCGGACGCCAAGCAGCCGACTTTTCTCTATTTGAGTCAAAAATCGCCGGAATATATGGTGTTTGCTGAGGAGCTAGCGGCCTCATCCATTCAGGTCAAAAAGTTTAGTACTCGCCAACATGTTGAAGAAAAAGATGGTTGGTCCAACGGGCGGTTTGAGGTGGCGAACATTGTGAGCGAAGTGCCGGATGATGCGCACTTTCTGGTCTGCGGCAGCCTGCCGTTTGTGCGCGATGTTTGGCAAAAACTAACCACCGCTGGTGTTGATGAATCACATATTTCAACGGAGACATTTTTTGAGCAATGATTGGAGAGGCGACTACAGGAGAATTATCACCAACAGGAATTGATGGTGATGATTTTGACATTTCGTCGCTGAGAGGTGAGGATTTTTCGTCTGGCATTGGCGACATTGGTGAAGAAGTAAATGCTGATACGGACGAGGCGGCAAACAGCTTTGATTTGGTGGCAGTGGCCAGCGGTGAAGAAAGACTTGATACCACGATGAGCGATACAAACAGTAACAATAGCTCAGAAATATCGACACCAGTTGGCCCCGATTTGTGTGAAAAATTTGGAACGATTGCCTGCATTGGTTGTGATTTTGCGCTATTGTGTGCTGAACGTCAGGCGGCGATGGCAACAAAGAATAACGAAGACCAGCCCTATAAACAACTCAGTACACTTGAGCAATTACTCCAAGAAGACAAAGCACCGGGTGAGATTGTCTGGGCGCAGCCTACGCCAGATGATGATGTCAGTAGGGAGCAGCTGCTAACTGCCGAGGAGGAACAGTCAATAAACGATAGTTCAAATGTATTTGAATCTGAGCCAGAACCTAAACCTAGGCCTAAGTCTGAACCTGAGCCCGAACCCGAAGGACAAACGCTATCAGACACTCAACCATCTTCTCGGCCGTCTAACAAACAAAGGGAGTCAGCTGCGCCGGCACTGCCTCAGTTTGCAGAGTCAAGAAACTCAGAATCTTTGAACCATGAAGTCGACAGAATACATAGCAACGACGAAGAAAAATCGGCTACAGCTCCTATAGCTAATATAGTGAAAAAAACAACGAATATCGATGATGGCGGTACTAATCCTGAGTCCAATTCCAGTTCGGCTGTTAAAACATCGAAAGAACCTCGTGCACAAATCGACAGTGACGATACCAATGAGCGCATCAAGCAAGATGAATTACCGCGAGCAGCAGACCGTGCAGCGGATGACTCGGGTAAACTTGTTAATCAGCAAACAGCAACAGTAAACCGCGCTACCCAAACAACTCAGCGTTCAATCAAACATGCCGACCAGGAGGTGTCGTCAGCTGTTAATACAACTGAACAAATCTCGTCAGTTAACACTCATCAGGCGATTAAAATTCCTAAGCCAGAAGATACTGGCAGCACTGTTGCGACAACTCGCTCTCAGAAAGATCCAGCGATAGAAAAAGTATCAAGCACGCTAATTGATGCTAATGATACTTTAGCCGACAGCGGGACTTCTACTGCGGTCGACAGAGTAGGCAATAGGCAAGAGCCACCAGCTCTAAAACCAAAACCTATTAGAACAAAGAATAATCTACTTAAAAAAACTACTCCCAAAAATATTATAACTAAGCCTAAAAGTGATTCATCAACAGATTTTGAAGTCTCAGCTGAGATGTCTTTAGAGTTTCAAACTCCGTCGATAGATAAGCAAAACCCGCTAGCTGACGATAAAAAGGATAATATTAGCTCTCCTTCCGCGGTTGAATCTGTTGATTATTCCAGAAAAACTCTACCAGAAACTCGATCGGTAAACGCTGTACAAAATACATCAGATGGAGAGGATTCAGCCGTGAAGCTTGTCGAGAAGGAAAGTGCGCCGTCAAAAAAAGCAGTTGTTAAAAATCATAATATACATTACAGCGATAGTGCTAGTGCGTTTAATCAGACAGAGCAGGTAGAAACGGTCCCAAATACTCCTGCTGTAAAATTGCCCGCAGAAACTGCCAGTTGGGCTAGCGAAAATGAAATCTTTGTAGTTGACCGGAGGAAAGGAACTTTTTCTAATAACCATAGGAAGAAGTTTATGCAACGCGAGGCAGTATTAATAGATGGCGATAACGACTTGCCGACTTTACTGCAGAACGAACGAGCGCCAAAAGCTGATATTGAGCAAGACCTGGAGCCGAAAAATACTACCGAGATAAATCTTCAATTGCGTTCTGACTGGTCCTCTGAGCGATGGCCAAAATTGGACAAGCCGGTAAATCTAGTGTTGCCACCGAGCAGGTCTTTAAATTCTGAACTATTATCTAAACTGGATGAGACATCGAACAGCCCGCAAGAACATAACGAGAGACAAATCTCTGAACTATGGCCTAAGCCGGATGAGGCATCAAACCAATTGATTAATCAAGCGGACTTTGAAGACGGCAAGACAGTACGTCAAAAAGCTCAGCAAACAAGAATTATACAGCCAAACGAAAACGACACAATATACGTTGATTTGAGGAATGAGCATGCTAGCAGCGAGGTAGACAGTCTGCACAGCCAACCAACTGCGGACTATACGGATCAAATAGAAATGAATAATGACAATGACCTGGATTGCCAACTAAATGATAATAGCGGCAGCCAGGCGGAAAAACTACATAAGGTTGCTTTTGCTCATCCCTTAGCGGCGTTATGGACTGATGATAGCCGGCTAAATCCAGAAAATAATAAAATCTCAAATGGTAGCAGTACCAGTGTTACTTCGTGGCTGACAAAATTGGTTGGTGCAGTAGCGGTTTATGTGGCTTGCAGTAGGCGAGAAAGTACGCTTGGTGTTTCTAATTAGACATTGTAAAAACCTTAAGTTATAATAAATATATGTCCTGTGATGGTACGCCACCAGTGAATACACCAACTATTTTGAATTT
>ENA-OWLX01001090-OWLX01001090.1-metagenome-genome-assembly--contig:-NODE-1090-length-10390-cov-8.614127_pt1 | contig 10390 bp, 10 predicted proteins | sample MGYA00245351_ERZ651106 | MGnify/ENA primary metagenome ERZ651106 (study PRJEB26857, sample SAMEA4031768) | metagenome | biome: human; feature: oral; material: saliva | place: Philippines | collected 2014... | reverse complement strand
TGAATCATTATCAGTATCATACATGATTAATAAGAATTTTAATAAAAAAACGGATATGTTTATTAAAGGAGGAGAATGTATGATGTATTATAATAAAACTATACAAGAAACACTTGATTTATTAGAAGTAAATGAACAAGGATTAACTAGTTCGCAAGTAAAAAAAAGACAGGAATTATATGGTTATAATGAATTGGAACAAGTTAAAAAGGAGTCTCTCTTTTTACGCTTTATTAATCAGTTTAAAGATTTAATGATTATTATTTTAATTGTAGCTGCAATAGTCAGTATTATTACTGATCCTACAGACTGGATTGATTCTTTCATTATTTTTATTGTAGTTATATTAAATGCCGTGATTGGACTAGCTATGGAATCACAGGCAGAAAAGTCATTAGATTCATTAAATAAGTTATCAGCTCCACAATGCAAGGTTATCAGGGATCATACGACAAAGATTATACCATCAAGAGAACTAACAATAGGGGATATTATTCTTATAGAAGCCGGAGATATGATCCCAAGTGATGCAAGATTATTAGAAGCTTATAATCTAAAAACAGATGAGTCATCACTTACAGGAGAATCATTACCTGTAGAAAAAACAACGGATTGTATTAATCATGAAGCAGTCATTGGTGATTGGACGAATATGCTTTTTTCATCAACTGTCTGTACTTATGGAAGAGGAAAAGCTGTAGTTACCAGTATTGGTATGGACAATCAGGTTGGTAAAATAGCCGATATGCTGTTGTCTCATAAGAAAGAGAAAACACCTTTACAGGTAAAACTAGATGAAATAGGAAAAGTTATAGGAGTATTATGTATTCTTATCTGCATACTAGTCTTTATTATGGAAGTTATGAATCATGAGAGTCCTTTACAATCATTTGAAACAGCAATTGCTTTGGCAGTTGCTGCTATTCCTGAAGGATTATCAGCAACCGTTACTATTGTATTAGCGTTATCTGTTACCAAACTGGTTAAGCAAAATGCTATCATAAGAAAACTTCCGGCAGTGGAAACACTAGGAAGCACCTCAATTGTATGTTCTGATAAAACAGGAACATTAACACAAAATAAAATGACTGTTGTAAAAACTTGTTTAAATGGCGAGGAGATTAAAGATTTTTCTACAGATGATCCTAAGACAAATGAAATGCTGAATTATTTTACTTTATGTAGTGATGCAAAGATAGAGGATGGTAAAGAAATAGGTGATCCGACAGAAATTGCTTTGGTAGAAGCAAGTATGAAAGCAGGATATTATCGCAGACAGCTCGATCATGATTATCCAAGGGTAGAGGAGATAGCTTTTGATAGTGATCGTAAAATGATGAGTGTGATTGTTAAGAATGATCAAGGGTTCCTTTCCATCACTAAAGGAGGACCTGATGTTGTATTAAGTCATTGTATTAATGTTGATATTAGTCAGGCAATGGCTATTAATGATCAGATGGCTAATAAGGCTTTAAGAGTACTGGCTGTAGCTATTAAGCAATATAATGATTTTCCATCATCAGTGAGGGCAGACGAAATAGAAGAGTATATGACATTTGTTGGCTTTATAGGTATGATAGATCCAAGCCGTCCTGAAGCTAAAGATGCTATTGCATTGGCTTCTTTAGCCGGTGTTCGCACAATAATGATTACCGGAGATCATAAAACAACTGCCAGTGCTATCGCAAAAGACTTAGGTATTCTTCATGAAAAAGAAAAGGTTATTTCCGGTATGGAGTTATCAGAGATGAGTCAGGAAGATTTGGAAAATCATATTGAAGACTATTCGGTTTATGCGAGGGTAGCACCTGAACATAAGGTAAGAATAGTGAAAGCATGGCAATCAAAAGATAAAATTGTTGCTATGACAGGAGATGGTGTTAATGACGCACCGGCTTTAAAAACAGCTGATATTGGCTGTGCTATGGGAATTACCGGAACAGATGTCTCTAAAAATGCAGCTACAATGATTTTAACAGATGATAATTTTGCAACTATTATATCTGCAATTAGGCAAGGCCGTGGGATATTTGATAATATACAGAAAGATGTTCAGTACTTATTATCAAGTAATGTTGGTGAAGTACTAACAATTTTTATAGCTTCATTAATTGCTTTAATGAATCCATCTTTAGGATATGGTGTACCTTTACTGCCGATACATTTACTCTGGGTTAATCTGATTACTGATACCTTACCTGCTTTTGCTTTAGGTTTAGAACCGGTAGAGAAAGATATTATGAAAAGAAAGCCAAGAGAAAAGAATGAAAGTTTTTTCTCACATGGTTTACTGATAAAAATATTATTACAGGGCTGTATGGTAGGTGCTCTTACCTTACTTTCTTATTCTTTCGGTTTAAGAATATCGCATGCAGTAGGACAAACAATGGCTTTTATTACCTTATCAGGATCGCAGATTGCTCATAGCTTTAATGTCAAGAGTCATCATACAATATTTAATAAAACAGTTTTTAATAATAAATATTTATGGGCCAGCGCTATTTCAGGGATATTGTTACAGGCGATAATAATCATTACTCCTCTTTCCAAAATATTTAAGCTTGAAGTATTAAATATAGAATGTCTTTTAATTGCTTTAGTCTGTGCACTGGCAGTTATTCCCATTGTTGAAATAAGCAAATTAATAACTAAGAATAAAGCCTAGCGACTGCTAGGCTTTAATGTTTTTATATGTGTTTTTAATGCTTCAAATGTTTCATCAGAAATATAATGTTCAACACGACAGGCATCTTCTTCAGCAATTATAGGATCAACGCCTAAATCAATAAAGAAATCAGTTAAGACATGGTGACGTTCTAATATCTTTGTAGAAATACTTTCACCATCTTTAGTTAGATGAATATGACCCTTATGGTCAATAGTAACTAACTTTTTTTCTTTTAATCTTCTGATCTGCTGGGAAATAGTAGGCTTAGAAAAGTTCATTTCATTTGCGATATCAATAGATCTGACGACACCTAAACGCTCTTGTAATAATTGAATTGTTTCCAAATACATTTCTATAGATTCACTCATAATCTCACCTCATTAATTAAATAATAACCGAAAAAAATAATAAAGCAAATAATTTGACAAAAATTAGAAGATACTAACTTTTTTTACTAAAAATATTGACAAACATTAAATGTTATTATAGACTAACTAGTGAAGTTAGGGTAACCTAATTTTTGGTGTGAAGAATATGTGGAAAGAAGGTGCCTTTATGATGCCCCTTAGTATGGCAAATATAGGTGAGAAAGTCGTTATTAAACGTATTAATGGCAGAGATGAAATAAAGATACATCTAGCTGAACTAGGATTTATCCCGGACTCAGAGGTCATGATAGTTAATAAGGTTGGAAAAAATTTTATTCTTCAAGTCAAAGAAAGTCGTATAGCGATTGATGATTCAATGGCAAATAGAATTATGATTTAAGAGGGAGGAGTAAAATGAATTTACGACAAGTAAAAGTGGGACAGACTGTCAAAGTTAAGAGATTAATTGGCGAAGGTGCTACAAAACGCAGAATTATGGATATGGGTATTATTAAAGGTGTTGATGTACTCGTACGTAAGGTTGCTCCGCTTGGTGATCCAATTGAATTAACTGTTAAAGGTTATGAGTTATCTATCAGAAAAAGTGAAGCAGAATTGATTGAAGTGGAGTAAGGGGGAAATTCAAGTGAAGATTGGTTTAGCAGGAAATCCGAATAGCGGAAAGACAACTCTATTTAATGATTTAACCGGCAGCAGTCAGTATGTTGGAAACTGGCCCGGTGTTACGGTAGAAAAGAAAGATGGTAAATTAAAAGGAAATAAGGATGTTACGATTCAGGACTTGCCTGGTATATATTCATTATCGCCTTATACACTGGAAGAAGTTGTTTCTAGGAGATATTTAGTTAATGAAAAGCCTGATTCAGTTATTAATATTGTTGATGGTACAAATATTGAAAGAAATTTATATTTGACAACACAGTTATTAGAATTAGGATTACCGATAGTCGTTGCAATTAATATGGTAGATTTGATTGAAAAGAATGGAGATCATGTTGATGTAGCTAAATTAGAAAAACTATTAGGTGTTAAAGCTGTTACTTTATCTGCATTAAAAGGTAAAGGAACTAAAGAAACTGCTTTAGAAGCTATAAAAATAGCTCATACTAAAGTAAGTAATAGACCTGAAATCTTTGAAGGTGATACTTTAAAAGCTATTAAACAGATAGAAGATTTATTGAGAGATTCAGTTGATGAGTCAATGCTAAGATGGTTTGCGGTTAAAGTCTTTGAAAGAGATCAGAAAGCCATTGAAGATGGACATATTACAAAAACTATTATAGATCAGGCGGAACCTATTATTAAAGCGGTAGAGGATAAAGAAGATGATGATGCAGAATCAATTATTACATCTGCTCGTTATGCATTTATTTCTCATATAATAAAGGAAACTGTTGTTTCTAAAAAAGCTCAAGGAGAACTGTCATTATCAGATAAGATTGATAAGATTGTTACAAATAGATTTTTAGCTTTACCAATCTTTGCATTAATTATCTGGTTTATGTATTATGTATCAGTTTCAACATTAGGGACATGGATGACTGACTGGACAAATGATGTTTTGTTTGGAGATATTATTCCTCCTGCAATATCAGGATTTCTTGGTTCAATTGGTGTTGCTGAATGGCTTATTAACTTAATTGTTGATGGTATTATTGGTGGTGTTGGTACGGTATTAGGATTTGTACCGCAGATTCTATTAATCTTTGTATTCTTATCAGTGTTAGAAGATTGTGGATATATGGCTCGTATTGCCTTTATTATGGATAGATTATTTAGAAAGTTTGGACTTTCCGGTAAATCATTTATTCCTATTCTGATTGGTACAGGATGCGGTGTTCCGGGTATTATGGCAGCACGTACTATTGAAAATGAAAAAGATAGAAGAATGACTATTATGTTATGCACATTTATTCCATGTGCTGCAAAAACAGAGATTATAGCTATGATCTCATCAGTATTCTTTAAAGGGAATTCAATATTAGCTACTTCTATGTATTTCTTATCACTGGCAGTTATTATTTTCTCCGGTATTGCTTTGAAGAAAACAAAGTTCTTTGCGGGTGAAACTGCTCCATTTGTAATGGAATTACCTGCTTATCATTTACCACAGGTTAAAACTGTATTAATGAGAGTATTTGAAAGAGGCAAGCACTTTATTATTAAAGCCGGTACGATTATCTTTGCAGTAGCAGTCATTACTTGGTTCTTGAAGTCATTTACTCCATCATTTGCTTATATTGATCCTGAATCAGCAGAAGTTTCTAAATCTATTTTAAGATATATTGGTGAGTTTATTTCTCCGATTTTCCAGCCTTTAGGATTTGGTAACTGGCAGGGAGGAGTTTCTGTATTAATTGCTTTATCTGCAAAAGAACTGGCTGCTTCAACAGTAACTGTTTTAGCCGGTAAAGCAGGAGTTGCTTCACTCTTTAGCGTAATGGGAGGTTTCTCATATTTATTATTGAATTTATTTAATCCTCCATGTATTGCTGCAATGGGTACCATTTGGAGAGAAATGGATTCTAAATTCTGGGCAATCTTTGCGATTTCTTATCAGTTAATATTAGGATATGTAATTGCATTAATTGGCTATCAGTTAGGAAGCTGGCTGTTCTTTGGAGCATCATTTGGTATTGGACAGATTGTTGCTCTTATCTTAAGTGCAGTAATAGTATACTTTATTGTAAGACCTGCTTATAAAGAACCTGTAGGAAATACAGTAAAAGCATAGAAGGAAGTGATTTGATGGCAACTATTATTATAGGAGCTATTATAGCTGTTGCATTTGTTTATGGTATGAGTCGTCTTTTTAAAGAATCAAAAGAAGGCTGCTGTTCCGGCGGATGCACAGTAGATAAAATAAAAGTGAAAGATAGAAATAAGAGTCATTATCAGTATACAACTATATTTAAAGTTTCTGATATGCATTGTTCTAACTGTGCTACAAAAGTAGAGAATGCTTTAAATAGTCAGGAAGATACATATGCCAGTGCTAATCTTTCAAAAGGAGAAGTTAAGGTATTAACTAAACAGTCTCCTGATATTAAAGCTATGGAAGAATCTATTAGAACTATAGGTTATCATTCAAAGCTGATTTCTTAAAATTAAATAAGTGTAGGAGTCTCCTCTTTAGGAGACCTCTATGATAGACCACCTCATAATAATTTACACACACACCGATATATTCTTAAAACCTTTTCATACATAACCATGGGATGGTCTATCATAGAGATATACTATATTTAAATAGAGGTGATTAAAGTGTGGACTTATATTATTTTAGCAGCCATTATTATTTATGTAATAAGAATTTTATATAGGAGTGTACATAGCAAGATTACAGGAGGCTGTGATAGTGGATCCTGCGGTTCGTGCGGCAGTTCTTCAATATGTCATTTGGATCTCTATGATGAATATAAAAAGAACAAACCGGCACATTTATCTAAATAATGGAAAACCAGCTTTGGCTGGTTTTTTTAAATACAAAGCTTTGTTTAGTTAAATACCTTGCGTTTTAATGTATCAATGATAAAATAAATATGAGGTGAAAGATCATGCGAGATAATACAAATGAATTTAAAATCAGACTGTCAAGATATTTAGATGAATTGCATTGGGTATATGGGGAATTATATAATCTTGATGATTATTCATTTTATGATCTTTGTGATATACTTTCACAGGCATATGACAATAGAAGTGAGAAACTAAAAAGTTGGGATCGGGCACGTATGCAGGTTTATGACTGGTATAGCGGTAATGAAATGTTTGCTTATAGTATTCAGGCATCATTTTTAGATAAGATAAAGTCATTGGATAATTTTATATCTTATCTGAAAGAACTTGGTGTTAATTATCTTCATCTTCATACAGATTATAATATTTCTGATTCTCTAGATTTACTTATTAATAAGCTTCATGATAAAGGGATTTGTTTAAGTATTGATTATCAAATTAATTATACTTCAAGTAATCATCCTTGGGCTTTAAAAGCTAAGAATGGAAATAAGGATTATCAGAAGAGATACTTTATGTTTGATAATTGGAAAATTCCTAGAGAATTTGAAAAAAATTTAAAAGAATTTATGCCGGAAAGTTCACCGGGAAATTTTACTTGGAATAATGAACTTCAGAAAGTTATTATGACTAGATATAATAATGATCAGTGGGATTTAAATTATAATAATCCGAAAGTTTTTAATGATATGGTAAAAGATTTACTTTCTTTATGTAATAAGGGAGCAGATATTATTCATTTAGAAGATTTACCATATATCTATAAAAGATTGGGATCAGACTGTGAAAATCTTAGTCAGGTACATAGTATTGCTAGAGTATTAAGAATAATAATCGATGTTGTCTGTCCCGGAACATTATTATTAGCTGATACAATGACTAATCCAAGAAATATTGCTCCTTATTTTGGAACAGTAGAAAAACCTGAATGTCATGTGCTTTATAATATAGCTATTAATCGCTCTATTTGGCATACTGTTGCAACAAGAGATACAAGACTTTTAAGATATCAGCTAGATCATATACACCAACTTCCTAAACAGTATACTTTTGTGAATTACTTGAGAGGACATGAATCACTTATATGGACACTTGACTTTGAAGAATTAGAAAAAGAGGGTATGAGTAAAGAAGCTCATATTTCATATTTAAATCGCTATTTTACAGGCTCTACATGGGATTCTAATGCCTGTGGAGTAATGTGTGAGGGGTATTGTATTAAAGGTTCTGTAGCTTCTTTATGTGGGTTAGAATTAGCTGTTATACAAAAGAATGCATTTAAATTGAAACTTTCAATGCAGTTAGATATGATGTTACATGGTTTTATCTTTACATTAAGAGGCATACCCGTTATTTTAGGTGGAGATGAACTGGGATATACTGATACAGGTATGTTTGATGAAAGTAAAGTTTCTCTTAGAAAAAAGCCGGAAACAAAAGAATCTCAGATGTATCATATGTTAAAGCAGTTTCATCATATAAGAGAATCTTATAATATATTTGAGAATGATGCAGATATGTGGACTTTTGATACAGGAAGTAATCAGGTATTAGGAATAGGGCGTTATCTTAATGATGAAAAACTGTTGGCAGTCTTTAATTTTTCAGAGCATAAACAGATTGTAAAGATACAGGATCTAGAAGATTTTAATGATTTACTAAAAAAAATTCCTATTGCTAAAGAATTTCCATTAGAACCATATTCTTTTAAATGGCTAATAGCTGATATGAAGAAAGAAGATGAAATGAATGAAGACATTTCAATATAAAATTCAATGTGAAGAAGGTCTTCACGCAACACCGGCAGGAACTCTCGTATCAATCGCAAAATGTTATCGTGGGAGCATATATTTAATCTATCAAGATCAAAGAGTTAATCTGAAGAAATTATTACCTGTTTTAGGGGCAGGTTTAAAAAAAGGTGATTTGATAGAGATAGAAATAAAAGGTTTTAGAGAAGAAGAGTGCTGTAAATATTTACAGAGAGCTTTTCAGGAAGTACTGTAATCTAATGAGAAATCATTGGAAATATAGAAGGAGGTTATGTAGATGAGCTGGGTATGTGATGTGTGTGGCTATGTCTATGAAGGAGACGAACTGCCAGAAGATTTTGAATGTCCAATCTGTGGTGTTGGAGCAGATCAGTTTACAAAAGAAGATTAAGTTAAAAAGCACTGAAATAGTGCTTTTTAACTTAGTAAAATATAAACTAGTTAATAATATATTTAATTAGCCAGATAAACTTGTTATAATGAACGAAAGGAGATTTGTTATGAAGAAATTATTAATTGCGATTATTTGTTTAGTTCTTGTAGGATGTTCCAGGACAAAGGAAGTAAAGAAAACTAAAACCGTTACAGATAAAAAAACAGAATATGCAGGGACTGTAGTTATTGATCCTGGTCATCAGGGAAAACAAAATATAGAATTAGAACCTATAGGTCCGGGAGCAAAAGAAAAGAAAGTAAAGGTGACTTCAGGAACAGCCGGTAAATGGTCTAAAAAAACAGAAGCTGAAATTAATTTGATAATTGGATTACAGCTTCAAAAAGAACTGGAGAAGCGTCATTATAAAGTAGTAATGGTACGTACAAGTCAGAATGTGAATATTTCGAATAAAGAAAGAGCTGAAATTGCGAATAAAGCCAAAGGAGATGTATTTATTAGATTGCATTGTAACGGCGGCAATAATCCTGCTACTTCCGGAGCATTAGCAGTAGCACCAACGAAAAAGAATACTTTTTTAAATCCGGATATGATTACAAAATCAAATCAGTTATCTAAAGATGTATTGAATTATTTATGTAAAGCAACAGGTGCTAAAAATAGAGGTTTACAATACAATGATAAACTGACAGGGACAAATTGGTCCAAGGTTCCTACGACAGTAATAGAAATGGGATTTATGACAAATAAAGAGGAAGATTTAAAGCTTGCGAATGCAGAATATCAAAAAAAATTATGTCAAGGTATGTCAGATGGAATTGATGCTTATATGAAAAGAAAGTAGGAGAAATCCTGCTTTTTTGGTGTATAATAATAACAGGAGGTGTTTATTATGAAGCAAGCAGCCATATTATTAGCTGATGGATTTGAAGAGATAGAAGCATTGGGGACAGTAGATATATTAAGAAGAGGACAAATAAATGTAGATATTGTCTCTACAAAAAGCATTTTAACAGTTGTGTCATCAAGAAAGATAATTGTAACTGCTGATAAATTGTTTGTAGATATGAGTGATTATGACATGATTATTTTACCTGGCGGACTTCCAGGCGCAAGCAGTTTAAGAGATGATCCGAAAGTAATAAAACTATTACAGGATTATTCAAATAGTAATAAGTATATTGCAGCAATCTGTGCAGGTCCAATGGCATTAGGAAAAGCCGGGATTGCAGTTAATAAGAAAGTTACTTCATATCCGGATGATGAGACAAAATCATATCTAAAAGAAAGTGATTATCAGGATGATGATAGTGTAGTTGTAGATGGACATCTTATTACCAGCAGAGGACCGGGAACAACATTTGCATTTGCTTATAAGCTGTTAGAGTTGTTAGAAGCAGATCCATCACCATTAAAACAAGGGATGCTTTATAGAAAATATAATGATTAAAAAAGACAGGGTCAGTATATGAACCTGTCTTGCTTTTATAAGTGGTGACGGATACGGGATTCGAACCCGTGAATGCATGCGTGAAAGGCATGTGAGTTAACCGTTTCTCCAATCCGCCACTGGCGCCTCAAGTAGGACTCGAACCTACGACCCCCTGATTAACAGTCAGATGCTCTAACCAACTGAGCTATTGAGGCA
>ENA-OWLX01001085-OWLX01001085.1-metagenome-genome-assembly--contig:-NODE-1085-length-10403-cov-6.225551_pt1 | contig 10403 bp, 8 predicted proteins | sample MGYA00245351_ERZ651106 | MGnify/ENA primary metagenome ERZ651106 (study PRJEB26857, sample SAMEA4031768) | metagenome | biome: human; feature: oral; material: saliva | place: Philippines | collected 2014... | reverse complement strand
ATGGACACTCCTCCCCACTTCCCCTCTAGGCACAAAATTGCAGCCTGCTCTCCTTGAGCACTTTAAGGCTGATTTTCCTAGAGTTTCAGGGGAAGAACGAAAACAAAACAGCCCTAAACCTTTTCAGATTTAGGGCTGCACCGGATCTCTTATTAGGGAGAGATTTTATTCCAAATCAGCCTCAATTGTATGCGAAGAGAGCTCCTTAACCGTGAGGGTAAAGGAGAGAGAGGATTTTTCTGCTATACGATCTGTGGTCAGCTTGTCGGGGAAAAGGTTACTTCCAAATCCTAGAATTGTATTAAGATGGATGGCGTATTCGTTATTTCTCACCACTCCGTAACGCCCGAAGGAGTTCCACAAAGGCGCTTCTGTTTGCCCGAAATGGCGAATCGGGAGAAGGTAATAATTGTAAGACTGGTGATAGAATTGTATCTCATTAATGGTAAAGGAGGCTTTGCGAGCTGTGATCAAACCTTTCTTTTTCGAGTCTTTCAAACCCTGCTTCAAAGCCTCTAAAAATCCAGAAGGCATCCCATTTACAGGCTTATCATAGGCATCTATATTTTTCAGCACCTCTTGTACGAGAGAAGCAAATGCGCTCTCCCTCATCGCTCCTCCCTTATAACGGATCCAACCCTCTTCTGTCCCTAGTTGATCTTTTAGTGACTTTGGTACCACCTTTGCCCTTACAATGATATGGGGAACAAGGGAAACAAGATACTGATTAGGCGGGCAAGTTGTCTCCTTTATGTATAGTCTCTTGTTGGATAAGTCTGTGCTATTGCGATCCTTTCCCACAGAAACAAAAGACAACGTTGGATTGGGAGCAACTCGATATTTACCTATAAACTCATCCGTCAAAGCGCCAGCAGACTGAGCCTTTATCTCCTCATAACCGGGACTGTAGGCATAATCTTTGGCAAGAGGCTGCACCTCTCCCTCCATCTTTGTCCGACGTATTAAATCAAAATCCCGAGAGAAATATATCGTACGAAAAGAGATATTTTCATCCAACAACAGGGCTTCTTGGTTCGCAACGCGGGGTGTGCCATAAGCGAAAACACGAGCGAGCATCGGCTCTACCTCCAACTTGCAAGGAGTTTTCTCTCCCAGTCCCTCTATTGTTTCACTAAACTGATCTTCCGTAACATGGCAGGGAGCGCTATTTACAGGAGACATGGTTACACTACGGAATTTACCCCCCTCCAGGTCTGCGAGATAGGCGATATCCCCCCTGATAGCCTCACGGAAGTCTTTGAGCTGTGTATAGCCTTGCAACTTTCTTTCCAACGTTTCTGTAACATTGACAAAGGAGAGAATGTAGCACTCTTTACGTACAAGTTTGATCGGTGTGGGAGTAGCCATATTTCCCTCCACCCTCTTAATTCCAATCATTTTGCTCTCGGGACTATTCCCATCGAAGATGTAAAGAGAAAGGCAACGAACCTGATGGATAGGATCTTCACTCCCGTCGCGCAATACCCCTTGAGGGCAATCTAAGGAGAAAGAGATGTAGGCAGAGTCTGCACTAGAGGTTGTGGTCTTTCTCTTATTGGGAGACGAAGTGTGGCAAGCCAACAACAAAACGCCCATAAAAAGACCTCCAAATAGAATCTTTGCTGTAGATTTCATATACATTTTATATTGCTTATTCCTATGCAAAGTTAGGATTTTTTTCAAAAGAGACCTCTTCCGTACGACTGGGAATTAGACTATAAACTCTGGGAAGAGACGCTCAGCGTGGGGTTTCGGTTTAGGCAAAACCATCCGAATGGGGATGGCATACATGTCTCTTTCTAGGTCTTTTTTATAGGAGACATTCAAGGCAAGGGAAGTTGTTTAGAGGTCGTTTTGGAGAAAAGAGAGGATATATAAAGTGGGAGGGCTTACTCTAGAAGTAAATACCCTCCCACGGTATCGGAACAAAAGTCTTCTCAATCCATGTTTTAGAATATCCCAAAACTCCGGTATTAGGGACAAAAGAGAAGATTATCAAAACATCCTCGTTCTCTCCCCCTATCCGGCGTGGGCCTCACCCCAAACCTCAAGGGGGATTGGGACAATCCTCCTCAACAAAGATTGAGGACTATACTTAATGCTGATCCTTTATCTTTTCGATTTGACGTTTAAGAGCATCTACAGCCAAATCCACAGCCTCCTCAAAACTAGAAGCCTGCTTCTCTGCAAAAAGGTCGGGACCTGGCACTTCCAAACGAATCGAAGCCTCCTTATTCTTATCTTCGCCTCCCTTGGCAACCTTTAGCACCACCTCAGCTTTAACTACACCTCCATAGAGACGATCCAAACGATCAAGCTTCTTTTGTACAAACTCTTCTAGTGCCGTAGTAGCGGTAAAATGTACTGATTGAATCCTAACTTCCATAATAGACTTCTTCTTTGATGCTCGTGGATGAGCGTTATACATCTGTTGCAACTCTGCTAGCGAAGTGTGTGTATATAGTACCGTTGTAGCCACACTTTTATGCCCCAAAAGCTCCTTTACCGCCATTAGCTGCGCTCCATTGTTGAGCATAGCCGTGGCAAATGTATGCCTTAATACGTGAGGACCTCGACGTGCCAAACCTGGGATAGATTGCAACCGCTCGTGTACAATCTGATACACTACCTCTCCGCTAAGAGGTTGGTTACCCAAAGAAACAAAAAAAATCTGAGATAAGCCTACCTTTTGGTGCTTGAGTGCAAGATATTCTGAGATACGAGCGGCAAGACGATCTCCGAAGGGGATTATTCGCTCCTTCCGCCCCTTACCAAAAACACGTAGTACCCTCGAAGACAAATCAACGCCCCCCTCCAAAAGCCCTACCAATTCACTTCTACGCATGCCCGTCTCGTAGAACATCTCTAGGATCAATTGATTCCGCAGAGCGACAAAATCGTCTTTGTCTACCTCTTGCGCATAAAGCAAGTTACTAATCTCTTGCTCCGAGAGCACTGCAGGCAACGGACTCTCGCCACGCGGACCACGCACAAGACGAGCAGGGCTCTGCTCCAACGTACCGATCTTTACGAGATAACGATAGTAACTCTTGAGGGAACTCAGTTTGCGATGCACGGAACTTCTCTTCCGCCCCTGCTCTATTAGAGACGACAAGAAACCTCGGATCAGGTCTCTATCCCCGTCGCTGGGGACAAACTCCTCTCCTAGCACCTCCTCCACATACCGTACATACTGTTGCAAATCCAACTCGTATGCCGCAACTGTATGCTCCGACTGATTGCGTTCATAGCGGAGGTAGCCAAGGAAACGTTCTATACTCGAATGGGGCATAAGCTCCTAAAAAAGAAACGTTGCTCCCCACACAAAAGAGGGAAGCAACGCTAAGTCACATACTAAAAAAGAGAGGCGAGGCAATTAAGTTTTAGCTCAACATGGCATTTTACAACTCGCCCTAGAGCTAAAGATCAAAAGGCTCTTCCATCAAGAATCCCATTCAAGAAAGGATCGGAAGCATTCCTTCCCTCTCTTCCTCCAAGCTCCTAAAAAATAAGAGCCGGTAGTTCTTTGGAGCCTATGTTTATTGCTCTTCTGCCTGACGAAGTGCCTGCACGTAGATGGCTTTTTCCATCTTCTTGCGCTTCACTTCGGAGGGTTTGATGAAAGCCTGACGTCTTCTCAGCTCACGAACTGAACCAGTCTTGTCAAACTTCTTCTTGTAACGCTTCAACGCGCGCTCGATGTTATCACCCTCTTTGATTGGAACTATAATCATAGTCTACAATATTACTTTTATACTTCTATCTTATGTTGTTATTCTACTATCCTAAGTGCATAAGGGGAAGCGTCTTCTCAGGAGCCCCTCTCCATACACGCGACTGCAAAGGTAGATATAATTCCACAACCGACAAACATTTGCACCCTATTTTATTAAGAAGAGAGGCCTCTTCCTCCTTTTTTACGGGCTTTTACTGGAATATATAGCGCAGGAGAAGCAGCACTGTAACAATAGCAAGCGTGAGGGAAATCTGACGCCATTGACCACTCAATAGCTTCACAAGGGTATAGCAAATCATCCCCAAAGCCATCCCCTCTGCGATGTTGTAGGTAAGCACCATCGTTATCATCGTAATGAATGCAGGTAGAGCTTCCGACACGTCTGTAAGGTCAATCTTGGGTACAGCATCCAACATAAATACTCCTACCATAACCAAGGCCCCTGTGGTGGCCGCACTGGGCACTAATAAAAAGAGAGGAGCAAAAAAGAGAGCCAAGATGAAAAGAGTCGCCGTAGTAAAGGAAGTAAGCCCCGTGCGACCACCCTCTGCGATCCCCGATGCACTCTCCACAAAAGTTGTAACCGTGGAGGTTCCCAATGCAGCGCCCACGCTCGTAGCAAGAGCATCGGCCATCATTGCCTGCTTGATGTGGCGCACATTCCCCTTCTCATCCATCATCTCCGTTTTGGCAGCAGCCCCGATGAGGGTTCCCACCGTATTGAATATATCCATAAAGACAAGGGCAAAGATGGTGAGCGCCATATCCATATTAAGGAGTGAACTGAAGTCAAATTTTAGGAAGGTAGGATCCAACGACTTGGGCATAGAGACCGGGATAAAACCATCGGGCAACTGAGTAACCCCCATAGGGATCCCTATAAGGGTGCAGATCAAGATCCCGTAAAAGAGGGCTCCACGCACCTTGAGGGCAATAAGTACACCACTTACTACAATCCCGATACAAGCCAAAATAGCCGTAGGAGTAAACTGCCCAAGGGTGACAAATGTAGCTTCGTTGGAGACGATTATACCTGCATTTTTCAGCCCGATAAAGGCAATAAACATACCAATCCCCGAAGAAATGGCATAGCGAAGATTGAGCGGGATACACTTTACAATCTGCTCTCGGATATTAAATGCCGTGAGAATGATAAAGATAATCCCCTCTACAAATACGGCAGCAAGAGCTGTTTCCCAACTATACCCCATCCCTTTTACGAGCGTAAAGGCAAAGAATGCATTGATACCCATGCTCGGAGCTTGGGCAAAAGGCAGCTTAGCAAGAAAAGCAATCAGGATAGTACCAATGGCAGAAGCAAGTGCCGTAGCTGTAAATACAGCCCCTTGATCCATCCCCGCTTGACTTAAAATGTCGGGATTTACCGCCAAAATGTAACTCATCGTAAGGAAGGTGGTAAAACCAGCCATTAGCTCAGTACGACGATTGTGCCGAGAGGGGTCGAAACCCAATAACTTGTAGAAATTCATCAATCCGTAGGTTTACAAAGTCTATTTACGGCTGCAAAAGTACAAAGTTCTGCCCAGCACAGAAGCTTTTTTCGCCCAATTTTTCCTCCAAAACCAGGCAAGGAGGGCGCATATTTTACCCTAAAAAAAAAAACGAGGAGAGCAGAATTTTTGCCCTCCTCGCGTAAGATTAAAATTAGAGTATTACTCTAGAGTAAGGTACGACTAGTGCTAGAAAGAAAAAGAAGCAGCAATACCTAAGGAGGTTACATGCTGTGGATTGACAGTAAAACCGGAGAAGGAGGAATTGCGAAACAGGTGGCTATAGTCGATATACCCCTTCACTCCAAAAGCGGCTCCCGAAGAAAAAATATAATCATATTTGATGGCTTCCTGTAGCCCAACGCCCCATTTACTCTTCGCGAAGGGAGTGGCCGATCCCACACCAAAGGAAAAATTTGTAAGAACTGCTCCTACATTCTGAACCCAAGAGACACGCACCTTCCACCTATTGTGCAAATAAAGCTTTGTGGTCAATCCTCCATAAAAACCCGAGAGAGCCGAGAGGCTTGAGGGGTCATTTTCTGCTCTACGAGTATATTCCGAGAGGGCAACATACAAGCCCAACCAGTCTCCTCCCTCTTTTGCAAAGTGAGGAAAGAGCGAATACTGCACTCGAAACCCATCCAGTTGAGTGTGCAATGCCGCAGTACGCCCAAGGCGATAATCCGAATATAAAATCCCCCGTTCATAAGAAACATCTACTACAGAGGTAAGCCATCTTGAGAGACCGCCACGCTGGTTCTTTCCCTTCGCCCCTGCTGCGTCTTGAGCAAAAAGGCTAGTAGTACTCAGCAAAAACACCCATGCAAATGCAATACAAAAAGCTCTACTTTTCATCTTCATTTCTCACTAAAGTCTAGGCCGTTATAGGCCGGACAACAAAACTAATTTCTAATAACAATCAAGCGAACGCCCTCGAATGGGTAGCTTCTCTAGATGAATATCTCCCCGGTCTGAGCGCGACGAGCCAAAGTTAGAATTAAAAATTGAACTGGCAAAAATTACAAATCCACAAAGTAGGGAAATAGGGAAAACACGGCACAATGGGATGATGTATTTCTCCTAGCCTAAACCCCCAGTAACTCTCCCGAAATCTACCCGAATAGGCAAGGCTAATCCCATAGAAGGGGAAGGAAAATTTCTTCAAACCCATCTCCTTTTCTACACTTAGCTTCCTACGAACACAACGTCTACTTTCGCCCTCAAAGCGGACAGGTTAAAGTCAAAAAGAAAGGAATCTAGATATTTTTCTTACCAAACGCTTGCACATGTCAAATTTTATCGTACATTTGCACCGTGGTTTATTCATAATAGTATTGGATTTAGGTTTAACAAGACGAAAGAACCCCGCTGGGAAGCAGGGTTCTTTTTTTATGTAAAGTTGGAAGTAGAATGCCCTAAATCTCCTAAGAGACAAAGCAATAGACCTGTAAAGGGATTCTCAAAAGTTCCTCCGAAAGCAGGGACGATCCCTCCCCTATCTCTCTATAATAAAAGGGAATACACCCTCATCAGCGCGCAAAAAGTAGCTCCCAACAGGAAGGTGAGATAGGGGCAACTTTAGGCTCCCCGATGCTCCCGTCAACTCTTTTTGTACGCACTCTCCCGATGCATTATAGAGGTATAGCCAAGTATTTGGAGATAGATTTTCTACCAAAAGATACTCTCCGGCAGGATTCGGGTAGAGAGTAACAGATTGTTGTGGTGTAGGCTCTAGAGCCATAGGCGAGCCCTCAAAATCTTCTGTAATCTCCCTCCCTTGGGCATCTACACCGGTAACGACGCGCACTTCCCATCCGGCAGTACGCACCTTGTCAACGAGGCTTTTAGGACAGACGTTAGACTCTGGCACCTCTGCTCGAGTAGTAAAAGGAGTAAAAACTCTCGGGGACTGCTCAGGGCTACTCTTAACCAAACGCTCAACAAGTTGCTCCATGCGCTCCAAAGACAATCTATTGCCATAGCAAGAGAGCTTTTGCATATTCGCTCTATCACTCAAGAGGATAGCGGATAGCTGATTGCGGTCGCACTGCAATTCTTTGAGCCAAAGGGACGTCAGATCAAGCTCCGTTAGTGCATTGCGTCCACAACGCAAGACCTCTAGATTTTCGCAACGATTGACACTGAGATGGGTCAATTGATTGTTGCTACAGTCGACCTTATTGATATAGGTAAAGCCGCTCAAATCGAGAGAAGAAATGCCCAGACCAAAGCAATAAAGCGAGCGCAACCGCCCATGGGGTAGCTTGTTTTCGTCAAAATCGCGAAGAGGATTATCCCCAATGGAGAGGTGTAGTAAAGAGCGAAGGGGGCGAAGATCGCCCATTGACTTCAACTTATTCCCGTGGATGTAGAGCATCTCTAATTTGGGGAATTTACGGCAATCAAACTCCTCTAACCCCAAGCGATCGCACGTGAGTTGGAGCAAGGGCAGGGAGCTATAGGCGTAGATATTGAAGTCTTGATCAAAAGGATTCCCCCCTATCCCTAGGGCTGCGACTTTAGGATTTGCCGAGAGATCCAACTTCTTTAGCTTCAGATCCGAAGCCGAGAGCGAAGTGAGATTGGGCAGCCCCGATAAGTCTAACTCGGCTATAGGATTGGCGTCACAGAAGAGATAGGTAAGGCTGGTGTTCTTAGAAACATCAAGGGAGGTAATGTCATTGCCTGCGCAGTTAAGCGTAAGAAGACGAGGCGCCCCCTGTAGATCAAGAGCCGCTACCTTAGGGGTATTCTCGCCCTTCGCTCTGTATGGGATGAAGAATTCTCGCAGAGAACCCACTAGAGAAAAAGACGTAGTGCCCGAGGGCAACTCCAACGAAACGGCTTGCTTACGATTCTTTTTCTCTCCCAACGTGAGTGTGCCAGAAGAGGGGGACTCAAGGGAGACTTGGTCCCCTTCGGAGATAGAAAAGTAAACTTTTTGATTCCCTTCTAGGGGCTGAGGGGATAGCGTTACGACGATTCGATCCGTAGCTCGTAAGGCCGAAGTTTGCCCCCAAAGGGGGAGTAAAAAAACAAAGGATAGTGCACAAAGCAAGGCAAAGCGCACTACCCAGGCGTAGCATTTGTTCATTATTTGTTTGTGGATTAAGGTAAGGTTAGCTCTCTAGCATGGGAGATGAGGGCTGAATGAAGTCTACAAAACAGAGAGAGGCAAGAGCCGTTCCATACCGTTTGGTAATGGTAATACCCTCCGTGAGGAAGGTAAGCTCGCCGAGGTAGTACTGGCTGTAGGTTTTCTGATGCAGGTCGTTAATCACGCGAATAAGACGAGACTCAAGTTCCTCAATGCGGTAGCGTCCGTTTACCTCGCATACAAGTCCTCCTACTTTCTCATCAAAGTTTTCGTCTTTGTACATCCAAGCGTAGACAATTCCTGCCGATACAAACTCATCTTGATAGCCATGCGAAACGGACATAATCGTCTTCATTTCTGAGCCAAAGGGGGGCATATCCACTTCGTCCATGGTGGCAAGGCGAGCCGTTGCAGGTAGCACAGACGAATAAGTCATGATATTATAGTCGGAGATACCGGCATCATAGAGAGCCATGTGGTAGCTACCGGCGTGGAGTTCGAGATCACTCTCTCCGCTCCCCTTGGTCACAAAAAAGGTGTTGGGGATGATGTTTCCAAAGATATTGCTCATTCTTCTTTTTCTTCTTCTCAGGGTTACTTACAATCTTTCTGGGTGCAAATGTACAACTTTTTCTAGGCTGTTAGCGACGACTACGCACTACGGTAATGAGACTATCGGCTCGCGCCAGGGCTTCGGGGTCTTGGGCATCTATGTTATACTCTTCTGGGCGAGGCACTCTCAGCGTTGTACCGATGGGTACATTATCGGGGTTGGAGATTTTCTCTTCGTTGGCAAGATAGATATAAATCCAAAACTTCTTATTACCGTAATGCTCTCGGGCGTAATCGGCTAGGCGATCCCCCTTTTTGATCGTGATATAGACCTCCTCAACCACTTCGGGGACTGGGGCAACTACCACCGAATCTGTGGGAGTAGGATCTGTACGATGAGGAGCGGCAGCCGTTTTTTCTCGACTGGGTTTAGACGAGGAGCGGGAAAGAAACCTCGCTCCCACAAAGTAGCCCCCTACAAGGAGTAGGCACAACACAGGGAGAGCAACCCAATGCCACACCTTACGTTGCGAGTGGGATCGAGTAGGAATAGGGGGTATGGGATCCTCGGATGCACAGCACGCCTCCTCTTCTTCCTTAGGCGAAGGCTCCATAAACTTCTCTTCCGGGAGAGAGGGCAGCTCGGGGGGAAAGGTAGGCAAAGGGGGTAGGTCTACCTCCTCTTCTTGCTGGGGCAAAAGATCGTCTGTAGGAAAAAGAGGCTCCTCGTTCTCCGCCTCAGGGGCGACCTCCTCTATCTCTAGAAGGCTGGAAGATGCAGCGGACTCCTCAACCTCTTCGACTGGGAAAGCTTGGCACACTGAGTAGACCGGAATTTTTGTAAGCTCCTCTTCCTGCTCAATAGTACGCTGAGGCAAGTCGTCAAAAGCTTTGTCTTGAGGCAACGCAATGGGAGAAAAGGCATCAAAAGGCTTATTGATACTCTGGAGAAGTCGCTCAGAGGGCGTAAATGTAAAAGCCAGCTCCTCTTTAGCCTCGCCCTCAAATAGTCCAATCCCTTCCCAAAGGAAAGCATTGCCACTGTGCAAATGGTGCAACATCTGCTCGGTGAGAGCTTGATAAAAAGCATGTACACTCTTGGGGGATAAAGGAGAAGACTCTTGTAGTATCTCCTCGAGATCATCGGGGGCAGCACTTGAGGCTAAACCGGTCTCAAGGTGCAATCGGGGAGGAACGAGAAGCCGACTCCCCGAGGGCAAAAGAGCGACGTACTCCATTTCTTTACGCACGTGCCACGCCACAACCCCCGCTACAGAAACGGGAATAGCGGATGCAAGCCGATCCGAAACTATGCGCCCTAGAAGGCTCCACAGCTCTTCGCAACTCTCGTATTGCAACTCCGATCGCTCGGCAAGTTGACTAATCCATTGTAGGGTCTCTATCATAACTATCGGGACAATGGGGCTTGCGCCAATAAATCAAAGCCATCTACTCCTACGATAGGTAGGGGGTAATAATGCCCAACGCGGAGAGACTGGGCTTG
>ENA-OWLX01001084-OWLX01001084.1-metagenome-genome-assembly--contig:-NODE-1084-length-10403-cov-16.629397_pt1 | contig 10403 bp, 8 predicted proteins | sample MGYA00245351_ERZ651106 | MGnify/ENA primary metagenome ERZ651106 (study PRJEB26857, sample SAMEA4031768) | metagenome | biome: human; feature: oral; material: saliva | place: Philippines | collected 2014... | reverse complement strand
ACAAAATCATCACCAACATGAAAGAGCCGGGCGAGCCGAAACAGCCCGACGAAAGTCCTCTGTTTGAAATCTACAAAGCCTTCTCCACGCCGTCTGAAACCGCAGCATTCACGCAAATGCTTGCCGAAGGCTTGGCATGGGGCGAAGCCAAAAAACTCTTGGCTGCCAAAATCAACGCCGAGCTGGCAGAACCGCGCGAACGCTACAACGCACTGACCGCCAATCCTTCGCAAATCGAAGACATCCTGCAGGCAGGTGCCGCCAAAGCGCGCAAAGAAGCGCGCGAACTGCTGGACCAAGTACGCGACGCCGTCGGCATCCGCCCATTGAAGTAAATCTCAAAAGGTCGTCTGAAAAGCAGTCCGCTTATATTTCAGACGACCTTTTCCTGTTTAAAACAAGGAATATCCGATGAAAGCCTTTCCGATTCTCTTATCCGCCCTCCTGCTTGCCGCCTGCGGCAAATCCGAAGCCCCTGCCGAGCCCTCCCAAAATGCCGCCGAAGCCGCGCCAAAGCCCGCGTTTAAAGTCAAATACATCGACAACGACGCCATCGCAGGCTTGGATTTAGGTCAAAGCAGCGAAAGCAAAACCAATGACGGCAAAAAACAAATCAGCTATCCGATTAACGGCTTATCCGAACAAAACGTCATCCAACTGATCGGCAACCACCCCAACGATTTGGAAATCATCAGCGGCAAATGTATGGAAACCGGCGACAAAGGCGAGCCTTTGGGCTGGACTGAAAACGGCAAATGCCATGCCTTGTTTGCCAAACTGGTCGGCAACATCGCCGAAGATGGCGGCAAACTGACAAGTTACCTACTCTCCCATGCCGCTCTGCAACCCTATCAGGCGGGCAAAAGCGGTTATGCCGCCGTTCAAAACGGCCGCTACATCCTTGAAGTGGACAGCGAAGGAATGTTCTTCTTCCGCCGCCGCCATTATTGACCGAACGAGTGCCGCCCATGTCCGTCCACGCCTTAATCCGCGCCCTGCCTAAAGCCGAATTGCACGTCCATATCGAAGGCACGTTCGAGCCGGAATTGATGTTCGCCATCGCCGAACGCAACGGCGTTTCCATTCCCTATGCGGATGTGGAAGCCGTGCGCCGCGCTTACGATTTTCACAACCTGCAATCCTTCCTCGATATTTACTACACAGCGGCGGCGGTCTTGCTTCACGAGCAGGATTTTTACGACCTGACCACCGCCTATTTCACCCGCTGCCGCGAGGACAACGTCGTCCACACCGAAATCTTCTTCGACCCGCAAACCCATACCGCGCGTGGTGTGGCGTTTGAAACCGTCATCAACGGCATTACCCGCGCCCGCTTGGAAGCGCAGGAAAAATGGGGTATTTCCAGCAGGCTGATTATGTGTTTCCTGCGGCATTTGAGCGAAGAATCCGCGTTTGAAACGCTTGCCCACGCGCAGCCTTTCAGACGACATATCGACAGCATCGGACTGGATTCGGGCGAACTCGGCAACCCGCCCTCGAAATTCGAGCGCGTCTTCGCCCAAGCCCGCGCGCAAGGTTTTCCCGCCGTCGCCCATGCCGGCGAAGAAGGCCCGCCCGAATACGTTTGGGAAGCGTTGGATTTGTTGAAAGTCGTCCGCATCGACCACGGCGTGCGCTCCGAAGAAGACGAAACCCTTATGCAGCGTCTGATTGCCGAACAAATGCCCCTGACCGTCTGCCCATTGAGCAACCTCAAACTCAAAGTCGTCGGCGACCTGTCCCGACACAACCTGCGCCGTATGCTTGAGCGCGGCGCATTGGTTACCGTCAATTCAGACGACCCCGCCTATTTTGGCGGCTACCTCAACCAAAATTTCATCGAACTTGCCGACGCATTGGATTTGAATGAAACAGACATCCGCACCTTATGCAAAAACTCGTTCAAAGCCTCGTTTTTAAACGAGGAAGAAAAAGCAAAACGGTACGCCGAAATCGACAGCATCCATGTTTAAACATAAATCCGACCTGAAAAAGCAATCCGGTCGGCTTTGTTCTCGGTTAAAATGCGAACCGTATAAACATCGAACTTCTTTTCAGACGACCCTTCTAAATAAAAATACCGTTTCAGCGCAGAAGGTCGTCTGAAACACCCTCAAGAATGAAAAAAATCCATCTCATCCTTATGCTTCCGGTTTTTCTGACAGGTTGCGCCGGTCTCCCCTCACTGGACAGGCGCCCTGAGAGCCACTACCTCGATATCCGTTCCGCCCCACGCATGGATGCCCTGCTCAATACCACCTCTAGCAAAACCAGCGGCGATATTTCCAATGTCTATCTGCTTAACGACGCACACGAAGCCTTCGTCGCCCGCGTCGCCCTGATTGAAGCCGCCGACCACACCCTAGACCTCCAATACTACATCTGGCACAACGATATCTCCGGCAAGCTCATGTTCAACCTTATCCACCGTGCCGCCGAACGCGGCGTGCGCGTGCGCCTACTGCTTGACGACAACAACACCAACGGGCTGGACAACGTCCTACTCGCCCTCGACAGCCATCCCAATATCGAAATCCGCCTGTTCAACCCCTTCGTCCGCCGCAAATGGCGCGCGCTCGGCTATTTGACCGATTTCCCGCGCCTCAACCGCCGGATGCACAACAAATCCTTTACCGCCGACAACCGCGCCACCATCCTCGGCGGGCGCAATATCGGCGACGAATATTTCAAAGTCGGCGAAGACACCATCTTTGCCGACCTCGATATTCTTGCCACCGGTCGCGTCGTGCCCGAAGTTTCTCAAGACTTCGACCGCTATTGGGCAAGCCATTCCTCCTACACCGCCACCAGCATCATCAAAAAAGGCGATATAGAAAAAGGCTTTCAAGAACTGGGTTACAACGACAAAGACAAAAACGAAACCCTCAGCCGTTACCGCAGCAACATCGAAAATTCCGAACTTTACAAAAAAATGCAGAGCAACAGCATAGACTGGCAAAGCGTCCACACCCGCCTGATCAGCGACGATCCTGCCAAAGGGCTGGACCGCGACCGCCACAAACCGCCCATTTTTGACCGCATGCAGGACGCCCTGAAAACGCCCGAAAAAAGCGTTTATCTCGTTTCGCCCTATTTCGTTCCCACCAAATCAGGCGTGCGCGCGCTTGACCAACTCGTCAAAGACGGCGTGGACGTCACCGTCCTAACCAACTCGCTCCAAGCGACCGATGTCGCCGCCGTCCATTCGGGCTACGTCAAATACCGCAAACCCCTGCTCAAAGCCGGTGTCAAACTCTACGAGCTGCAACCCAACCACGCCGTCCCCACCACCAAAGACCGCGGCTTGACCGGCAGCTCCGCCACCAGCCTGCACGCCAAAACCTTCATCGTGGACGAAAAACGCGTCTTCATCGGCTCATTCAATCTCGACCCGCGCTCCGCCAGACTCAACACCGAAATGGGCGTCGTCCTCGAAAGTCCCCAAATCGCAGGCGAAATGCAACGCACCCTCGTCAACACTACCCCGAAATACGCCTATCAGGTCACCCTCGACAAATACAACAAACTTCACTGGTACGACCCCACCACCCAAAAAACCTACTCTACCGAGCCGGAAGCGAAATTCTGGAAACGCGTTACCTCCAAAATCCTCTCCATCCTGCCGATAGAAGGATTGCTGTAAAACCCAAACAAAAGGTCGTCTGAAAACCTGTATTTCAAGTTTTCAGACGACCTTTAATCTATCCGTATCAAGTTATTTGCCGGCTTTCACGCCCTGCCATTGGCGGACCATGAATTTCAAAATGGTAGGCTGGATAGGAACCATGATGAAGCTGTTTTTCAAATCTTCTTCGCTTGGGAAAATGGTGCGGTCGTCCCTGAACTCGGCTTCCATCAGTTCGCGTGCGGGCTTGCTGGAAGGGGCGTAGGTGACGAAATTGCCGTTTTTCGCGGCGACTTCGGGGTCGAGGAAGTCGTTGATGTATTTGTGGGCATTGGCGACGTTCTTCGCATCTTTCGGGATAACGAAGGAGTCCACCCAAATCCCTACGCCTTCTTTGGGCATCATCACGCGGATTTTTTCTTTGCCGCCCGCTTCTTCGGCGCGCCGTCTGGCGATGTTCAAGTCGCCGCCGAAGCCGATGGTGACGCAAGTGTCGCCACGCGCCAAGTCGTCGATGAAGCCGGACGAGGTAAAGCGTTTGATGTTGGGGCGGTTTTTCTTGAGCAGCTCGGTTGCGGCTTTGATGTCTTCGGTATCGTTGCTGTTGGGGTTTTTACCCATGTAGTTCAACACCATAGGATAGATTTCCGCCGCGCTGTCCAAGTAGCTGATGCCGCATTGTTTGAGTTTGGATGTGTATTCGGGGTTGAACACCAAATCCCATTGGTTGTCGGGCAGTTTGTCCGTACCTAAGGCTTTTTTCACGCGCTCGGTATTGATGGCAAAGGTGTTGGTTCCCCAATAAAACGGAACGGCGTATTCGTGGCCCGGGTCAACGCCTTCCATCAGCTTCATCAGTTCGGGATTAAGGTTTTTATAGTTGGGAATCAGGGATTTGTCGATTTTTTGATAAGCCCCCGCCTTAATCTGCCTGCCGACAAAGGTATTGGACGGCCCGACGATGTCGTAGCCTGATTTTCCGGTCAATACTTTACTTTCCAGCGTCTCATCGCTGTCGTACACGTCGTAAGTTACCTTGATACCGTTTTTCTTTTCAAAATCGGCGACGGTTTCTGGATCGACGTATTCCGACCAGTTGTAAATCCTCAATACATTTTGGTTTCCCGCCTGCTCCGCTTTATCGGAGGTATTTTTAACCGAACCTCCGCAGGCGGCGAGCATGACGGCGGCTAGGGCGATGAGGGGCAGATGTTTGGTCATTATCATTCCTTGCATATCAGGTGGAAGGGAAAGTAAGGGATTATAAATCAGGCGCGCGCTATCTGATAGCAATTTCCATTATATTGATAGTCCGAAGGTCGTCTGAAAGTCCCTGATTCAATAGCTAGAAACAAGGTTTTGCGGTAATATAGCACCCATTTTCTTTTCACAATCACATACGGCCGGGAAGGTCGTCTGAAACCTTTTTAGTAGAGACATCGAAACATCATGAAAACCTCCGAACTACGCCAAAAATTCCTAAAATTCTTCGAATCCAAAGGCCACACCATCGTCCGCTCTTCCAGCCTCGTGCCGCACGACGACCCGACGCTGCTATTTACCAACGCCGGTATGAACCAGTTTAAAGACGTGTTCCTCGGCTTCGACAAACGCCCATACAACCGCGCCACCACCGCGCAAAAATGCGTACGCGCAGGCGGCAAGCACAACGACTTGGAAAACGTCGGCTACACCGCCCGCCACCACACCTTCTTTGAAATGATGGGCAACTTCTCCTTCGGCGACTACTTCAAACGCGATGCGATTCACTTCGCTTGGGAATTTTTGACTTCTCCCGAATGGCTGAACCTGCCCAAAGACAAACTCTTGGCGACCGTGTATGCCGAAGACGACGAAGCCTACAACATCTGGCTGAACGAAATCGGTATGCCTGCCGAACGCATTGTCCGCATCGGCGACAACAAAGGCGCAAAATACGCGTCCGACAACTTCTGGCAAATGGGCGACACCGGCCCCTGCGGCCCGTGTTCCGAAATTTTCTACGACCACGGCGAAGAAATCTGGGGCGGCATTCCCGGCAGCCCTGAAGAAGACGGCGACCGCTGGATTGAAATTTGGAACTGCGTATTCATGCAGTTCAACCGCGACGAACAAGGCAATATGAATCCGCTGCCCAAACCGTCCGTCGATACCGGCATGGGTTTGGAACGCATGGCGGCAGTGATGCAACACGTCCACAGCAATTACGAAATCGACCTGTTTCAAGACCTGCTCAAAGCCGTTGCCCGCGAAACCGGTGCGCCGTTCAGCATGGACGAGCCGAGCCTGAAAGTGGTTGCCGACCACATCCGCTCCTGCTCCTTCCTGATTGCCGACGGCGTGATGCCGTCCAACGAAGGCCGCGGCTATGTACTGCGCCGCATCATCCGCCGCGCCGTGCGCCACGGTTACAAACTCGGTCAAAAACAAGCGTTTTTCTACAAACTCGTACCCGACTTGGTGAAAGCAATGGGCGACGCATATCCCGAGTTGAAAGAAAAACAAACTCAGATTATGGAAGCCCTGCGCGCGGAAGAAAGCCGCTTCGGCGAAACGCTGGAAAAAGGCATGGGCTTGTTCAACCAAGTGCTCAATGGCATGAAATTCCTGAAACTGGAAAGCCTGTTGCCGCAAGATGGTGCGGGCAAACCACTGGCATTGAAAACCGCAGAGGGTGTGGAATTCACCGCCGCCTCCCGTGCCGCTCCGGGCAAAAAGCAAATCGTTATCCGTCCCCAAGTTTCAGGTAGCCTGAACGAAGGCATGTATATCGATTTGCAGGCTGCTTTGGAAACCGCCCATATTCCCGACGCGGAAAAACCGTTTGCCGAAGCCTTGAATGCCTATTTGATGGACAACATCGCCAACAGCAAACTCGTTATCGGTGGCGAACACATCTTCAAACTCTACGACACCTACGGCTTCCCCTACGACCTGACCGCCGACATGGCACGCGAATTGGGTATCGATTTGGACGAAGAAGGCTTCAACCGCGAAATGGAAGCCCAACGCGCCCGCGCCCGCGCCGCGCAAAACTTCAAAGCCAACGCGCAACTGGATTACACAGGCGCGGACACCGAGTTCACCGGCTACGAAAAACGCAGCCAAGACACCAAAATCATCGCATTATACAAAGGCAGCGAAGCCGTGGACGAACTCCAAGCAGGCGAAGCAGGCGTGGTCGTTTTAGAGCAAACCCCGTTCTACGCCGAAAGCGGCGGCCAAGTCGGCGACGTAGGCTTTATTTTCGCAGGCGAAAACCGTTTCCGCGTTGAAGACACGCAGAAAATCAAAGCCGCCGTACACGGACAATTCGGCGCAGTCGTATCAGGTCGTCTGAAAGTGGGCGATGCCGTGTCCGCCGAAATCGACAACGACATCCGCGACAGCATCATGCGCAATCACAGCGTTACCCACCTGATGCACAAAGCCCTGCGCGACGTACTCGGCACGCACGTCGAACAAAAAGGCAGCCTGCAAAACGCCGAACTGACCCGCTTCGACATCTCCCACCCGCAAGGCATCAGCACGGAAGAAATCGCCGAAGTCGAACGCCGCGTCAACGCCGCGATTATCGCCAACGTGCCCGTTAAAGTGGAAACCATGTCCATTGAAGACGCGCAAAAATCCGGCGCAATGATGCTCTTCGGCGAAAAATACGGCGATTTCGTCCGCGTCATCACCATGGGCGACTACTCCACCGAACTGTGCGGCGGCACCCACGTCGCCCGCACCGGCGACATCGGCTTTTTCAAAATCATCAGCGAAGGCGGCATCGCCGCAGGCATCCGCCGCGTAGAAGCCATCACCGGCCTTGCCGCGCTGGCATGGGCGCAAAACCAAGAAAACCTGATGAAAAACATCATCGCCGAAGTCAAAGCCCAAACCGAAAAAGACGTACTTGCCAAAATCCAAGCCAACGCCGCAAACGCCAAAGCCTTGGAAAAAGAATTGGCAAAAGCCAAAGCCGAACTCGCCGTCCACGCAGGCGCCAAACTCTTGGACAACGCCAAAGACTTGGGCGCAGCCAAACTCGTCGCCGCCCAAATCGAAGCCGACGCAGCCGCCCTGCGCGAAATCGTAACCGACTTGACCGGCAAATCAGAACAAGCCATCGTATTGCTCGCCGCAGTCAATGACGGCAAAGTTTCCCTGTGCGCGGGCGTATCCAAACCGTTGACCGCCAAAGTCAAAGCAGGCGATCTGGTTAAATTTGCAGCCGAACAAGTCGGCGGCAAAGGTGGCGGCAGACCGGATTTGGCACAGGCGGGGGGAACGGATGCTTCCCAAGTCGGCACGATGCTGGATTCGGCAGAAAGCTGGGTTAGAGAGAAGCTGTAATTAGGAACGTGCAAGCTGCCTGAAAATAGTGGGTTTCAGGTAGCTTGCCTTTTGTTAGATGATAAGGATATATTTTATGTCCCGGCTGGCAGGAATCGGTGGAATTTTCGGTGGAAAGCAAGGATTTCGCCGCACTCAACCGCCTGATTGCCGACTCGCAGGCCGAAGCCGAAGTGCAAAACACCTCTTTCTCCCTGTCCAAACAAAAACAAAAAGAAACCGTGGGCGAACTGAGCCGTACCGCCCTGCACCGCTTCCAAGAACGCGCCGCCGATTTGGGCAAAGCACTGGGCTTCTCCGGCTATAAAATCGTCAAACTCCGCATCAACGAATCCGGCAGCCCGTCCGCCGTCATGGTAAAATCCTTTGCCGAAGGACGATACGCCGCCGCGCCGGAAGCACTGTCCGCGCCCGCCGCACCCGACCTGCCCGTTTCGCCCGGCAGCGAAGAAATCCGCGTAACCGTGAGCGGTTCGATACAAATGTAACCGAACCGCACAGGCCGTCTGAAAAGCCGCCCTGCACTTTTTCAGACGGCCTCAGATATATGCGACAGCACAAAGGAACAGCATGAGCCGCGAATCCGCCGCTACCACCAACAGCCTGATCGAACAACTGGTCTCCCGCGCCTCCGGTGCGGAGGCCGGTTCGGGCAACCGCATCGAAATCCTGCTCGACAGTACGGAAAACTTCCCCGCCTGGGAAGCGGCCATGCTGGCGGCCGAAGAGAGCATCTGCATCGAAATGTACATCTTCGCCGACAACGCCTTCGGCCGCCGCGTCCGCGACATCCTGCTGGAAAAACTGTCGCAGGGCGTAACCGTCGTCTTGGCTTACGACTGGCTGGGCTGCCTGCCCGCCCACCTTACCGGCTTTTTCCGCCCCCTGCGCGACGCAGGCGCGCACATCACGGCCTACAACCCGCCCGGCCTCTCGCTCGGACTCGGCATAATCTCGCGCAACCACCGCAAATCCATCATCATCGACGAGCAGACCGCCTTCGTCAGCGGCTTATGCATCTCTTCGGCTTGGGAAGGCGACCCGAACCGCGGCATCGCCCCGTGGCGCGACACCGGCCTGCGCATCGACGGCCCGGCGGTGCACGACATCATGGCCGCCTTTGCCGACACCTTGGCCTCTCAGGGGAAATCCCTGCCCGCCACGCTGAAAAACTACGAACGCGGCACACTTGACTCCTGCGGCGACATTCAGGCCCGCGTGCTGGCCACCACGCCCGACAATACCAACACCGTAAGGCTGGATTTGAACCTTATCGGCCTGGCGCGGGACAACCTGTGGATTACCGATGCCTACTTCATGCCCACCCGCATGTACACGCAGGCACTGATAAACGCCGCAGCCGCCGGCGTGGACGTGCGGATACTCGTCCCGCGTACCTCCGACATCAAATGGATAGGCACCGTGTCGCGCACGCAATACCGCCAACTGCTAGATGCGGGCGTGCGCGTGTTCGAGTGGGACGGCACCATGCTGCACGCCAAATCCGCCCTCATCGACGGCACATGGGCGCGGGTCGGCAGCACCAACCTGAACCTGTCGAGCTGGTATGCCAACCGCGAACTGGACATCTCCATCGAAGATTCCGACACCGTAGCCGAACTGGAAAAAATCTTTTTGGACGATTTGCAACACGCCACCGAAGTCGTGCTCGACGAACAATCCCACACGCAACTGCTGCGGCGGCGCGCCCGCACATGGAAGCGGCCGTATCGTCGTGGTCGCGTAAACGGCATGGTGCGGCAGGCACTGCAGCTGGCCGCCATGCTGGACGGTCAGCTCGGCAAAATCCGCCCCGTCGCGCCCTCCGAAGCATGGGCGCAACTGAGTATCGGCGCAACATTCCTGCTCGCCGCCCTGCTGCTGTGGCTGCTGCCGCAACTGGTTGTGTGGCCGCTGCTGTTCCTGCTGGCCGTCGCAGGCATCGGCGCCGTGGTTCAAGCCGCCCGCCGCCTATACCGTTTGCCTAAAAAATAAGCCGATTATCCGTAAGCTTGTGTAAAAAAATCCTGTTCGATTACCATGCCGCACATTCCTTCCCACGATTCAAATCAAAACAACAGCCGTCAGGCAACCACAGGAGAGTGCAAATGAAAGTCAGCGTTTTCGTCATCGCCGCAGCCGTTTTCGGCGGCATGTATTTTGTCAAAAACCATGTCGATACTTCGGCCTTCAACAAAGACCATTTGTTGAAACCCACCGTGCAGTCTGCACAACGCTAATTCGGCAAGATATGAAAAACCGCCCTTTCGGGCGGTTTTCTTTTTTCAGACGGCCTCCGTCCTTATCCTCATCCTCGGTATTCCAATACGAAACGCGCACCCGCATCCTGTGCCAGCAGCTCGGTCAGAACCGGCAGGCTGTCGCGCAACTGTTCCGCCAGCAGGTAAGGCGGGTTGATGACGAACATCCCGCTGCC
>ENA-OWLX01001083-OWLX01001083.1-metagenome-genome-assembly--contig:-NODE-1083-length-10404-cov-5.616388_pt1 | contig 10404 bp, 13 predicted proteins | sample MGYA00245351_ERZ651106 | MGnify/ENA primary metagenome ERZ651106 (study PRJEB26857, sample SAMEA4031768) | metagenome | biome: human; feature: oral; material: saliva | place: Philippines | collected 2014... | reverse complement strand
CCGACCTCCTAATCGTTAGATTTTGGTCTAACTTTTGGGGGTCGGTACACAAAGAATAGCTTTTTTGCTTAAGTAAAAACTGTAATTATTTGATCATAATTACTATATTCAATCTTGAATTGTCAAGCTAAGTGCAACACAATTGAATAATAGACTTCATAGGGTGTTTTAAACCCAAGGCATTTTCGTGGTCGTTTGTTCATATCCATCCACTTTGCTTTGTATATACTCTTCTGACACATCATCAAGGTTGGAACTTTTAGGAAAATACTCTCTAAGAAGTCCATTGGTATTTTCATTTGTCCCCTGTTGCCAAGGGTGATGTGGCAGCGGAAAATAAAACTTAACCTTTCCTCTATCCGGCGTAATTGAATGACAAGGCTGTCCCTTGAGACACGAGATCATAGTGTCCTTTACAGATAGAGAATCTTTCTTCTTGGCTTTAGAACTTAGAAGAAACCGACTCTTTCTGTCGACCAGAGTCACAAGGCAAGCTCCGCCTCTCTTGCCAATAACTGTATCGGCTTCCCAGTCCTCTATGCGGGTTCTGTTGCCACACCATCGTTGATACAACTGAACCTTTGTACCATTAAACGAATTGCACAGTGTGCATTTGAAACCCCTTGAACGATATGAACAGGGTGCATTATTGAACGATTAACTGCTGTGCCCATCAAGAGGTCTCCTTTCAACTTAACTAATTTTAAATGTCATAAAATATACTGGAAAGTCATATCCATCTCTCGATAAAATTATGTCAGCGACTCTTGTCGAAGCGTTAGGGTATGATTTTTCTTCATATTCTCTTTTTACCGCCAATGGGAAGTTATATTCCTCTATATAGGAAGAAAACTTTTCCCAAAAAAACTTATAGTCAGCCACGCTAACATATGAGACAACAAAAGTTGCAGTTCCTAAAGCATTATAGTTGATAATCGCCTTATCAATATGTGTTGCAATATAAGACTTGTTTACACTATCAAGTTTAAGACCTTCAAAAATTGCAATTTCTTTTCCTTCTTTTGTCAGTAAAATATCAACCTCTGCTGCGTCTTTACCACTCACAGATATTCCATGTCTCGTTTGATCCTTTACCTCATCATACCCTTTGGCAAACAACATATCTCTAAAATAGTCATTTATGCTATTCTCACTACTATCTTTATTAAGAGAGTAATTTGAACAAGCTCGCTCTCCAATTTGGATAAGGTCATTAAGAACAACCTTAGCAGTTTCAAGGTCTGCATTTAATCTATCCTCATTTGTATCTGGCAAACCATTAATATCATCATCTTCAAAGAAATATATATTTCTTATTAAAAGTCCCGATTCACTAGATTTTACCGCTTTATTCATTGCGCTGGAAAGCACAGATTTCTTTGCAGATAAGCAATTTATACTTTTTGATGGACCTTCAAACGTAATATCGATAGCATTTTTATTCCAATTATCACCTCTAAGACCAGCGTAATACGCCAATCCAACATCATCATACTCATATTTACAATTTACAAAAGCATCCGCAACATCGCTTGCCTGCATCTGCAGTAAGAACTGTTGAGTACGTTTATCAAAATTATTGGGTAGTTCGTAAGTAAAATCAAAACCTCCCATTATTATCACCTCATCCTAAAATATTAGATATTTTCTAATCTCTGCAATATAGCTTATCTTCTTTATATTTTTGGAATTCTTCATATTCCTTATTGGTTATCTGCTTCATCGATTTCAACCTCTACAAAGTCAACATCAGCTATATCAATGTCAAGTTCTTCTACATTTTTGTAATAATCAGGATTGCAGAGATTATAAGACATTAAATTTTTTCTCAATTTCATACATCCCGGTTTAAACATAGCAAAAGTTAATCCACCTGAAAGCGCTCCTCCTAAAATAGGAATAACAGATGCTACACCATCAGCAAAAATCTGCTTAGTCATTCTCAGTCCAACATTCAATGCAATCTTTTTTACAATTGGATATATAGCACCCTTCGTTAATGCTTTTTGAGCAAGTTTCTTAGCTACATGTTTAGCTAAAATATCTGCAAATTTCTTTAATGCCGCTGATGCTCCTTGCACACCAAACATAACTCCCATAAACACTAACAAAAAATTCATTGTTTCAGAATCTACATCATCTTCATTTAACTCAAACTGTTCAAATCCATATAGATATGCCAATTCTTGTACAGTTCTTAATATGAAGGCAAAATACGATGTAATATCTGCTGCAGCTGCTCCAACTGCCATCGCACCTCCTGGCAAACTAGCAGCAACAGAAATGCTAGTTACTTTAGTCGTTTCATAATTAATAACTTGCTTCGATACTTTATTAATAATATCCTTTGAAATTCCAGCTTTTGCAGGATTTGTATTTATAGCATCTTCCACTTCTTTTTCACTGCAGTATTTGATTAGTTCTTTTTTCAAGAACTTGGCTCTATTGATTTTTACTCCAGGCGCTTTCATTGCCATTGTAAGTACATTCTCAAATGTCAGTTCGTTCTTAACTGCTTTTACTATATCAGCCAAATAAATCACTTCCTTATCGTTTCTTTTTGCCTTTTAATTTCCCATATCTCAAATTTGAATCATCTATGCTATCTTCAAATTCGTTCAGCATAGTATCTAGTTCTTCGAATTCTTCCTTTGATGGCGGAATATTCTGCCCAATAGTATTGCCACACCACATACACTGGTATGCTTTTCTATCTCTTAATCTTCCACAATAAGGACATGTAATTAAATCATCCTGTCCTGTTGCAGTCTGTGTTCTATGGCAACACACTGAACAATAAAAAGTATCTCCCTCATCAAAAAGTGTTTTAGGATTTTCGTTTCCACAATTTGCACACTTCATCTCTACTTCTCCGTCCTTTTTACATAAGTAAGTTCAATATCATATCCTAGTTCTTCCATCATTCGGACAAACGTCTTATTCAGCACTTCGCTTTTCTTGATGATTCGATTTATATACGGACTGGATGTTTCTGATTTCTCCGCAAGCTGAGCCTGCGTAATTCCGTTCTCTATGCACTTAACTTTTACATCTACTTCAATATTATTCTTTAACATATTCACGCTCCTAGTGCTTATGAATTTCTTGCACAAATAAGATAATTTATTCTAACATATATCGAACAATTTTTCAATGACTCAAAAGTTACAGTTCTTTAAACAGAAAAAGCACCCAGACCGTTAAGCCTGAGTGCATCACTGCTGTATTTATTCAACTGTTATCTCTGTTCCGTCCTTGAACACCACTGTCACTTCTTCCTTGCTTTTCACCATAATCTTCTCTGCAAGGCTACCTCACAATGAATCATCAAATTCGGTTATAAGTTCCGTCTGTGATAATGGTGGATTGCACTTAGCAGCTATCTCAAGAAATGCGTGTCTTGACTCCTCAGTATTTCCACAACGCTTGATGAGTTTTCCGGCAATATGACTCATTTCAGAATTACGACTACCTTGCTTGATTTGATAGTCACCATAAGATCCCACACCCATATCTGAATCAAAGTCATCATCAAGACTGTCCAAGTATTCAGTAAGCGTCATTGTACCTTTTACAATTTCAACCTCTGGATTCTGTGCCCCATAAAAGAACCTAGCTGCATCAAGAGCCCTTTTATCAAAGTATGGGAATATCTCATTCAGACTTTTCTTAAGATTGGCATACTCTTCTGCATCCGTAATTCGGTTAATATGGAATAAGTAATGTGCTCTTGGCCTTGCCGACTTATCACCCTTTGGCAAATTATTGTGTCTGCTGTAATGGACTGCAAAACTAACACCAGGGAATGCTTTTTCTACCTTTTCCCTTGTAATCCAGTCAGCGGGATTATCGCTGTGGTCATTATCACAATCTACCGGAAGACAGTTACTGCCTATAAAATTTTCATTCAAGCGATAGCTATTCTTATACTCAGCACACACATAATCGTGGGTAACTGCTGCCTTTAAGCAATCTGCATCTTTTATTTCATACGAATGAGGGTAAAGACAATTACTCTCTACCCCCAATACATCCGAAGAATATATTAGAAACATCACTTATGCACCTCCTCCAAATCCTTTGTAAAATATCGAATTTTCATTTTTCTCTTTTCTGCCAATGCGTTTATTAGGTTCATTCCCGTTGAGATATAGCCACCAAAGACCCACACTTCACTGCATTTTCCGAGCAACACATAATTGATGGTATGGGTTGCAAGGTATCTTTCTTCTGGGTTACTGTCGTCCATAAACTGTGGATATAAAAGATGTGGTGTCATAGGAATCGCATGACTTTCAATAGCAAATCTTGAATGCTTACGAGCGTTTTCTATATTTCGTTCAGTGTTCCCACGGAACGGACTGCAGATATATACAAGAGATCTATATCCATCAGACAAGCCAGAATTGGCAGCCTTGCGAGCTGCCTTTTCTTCTTTGCCAATATTAGTAAGTGCCTTGAATGGTGTCGTGTCTAAGTAACCTTCAGCATTTTTCTTATTCATTTCTTAGTTCTCCTTCTCCATGATTGGTAAGATTCCATCTTTCTTTAAAAGGTCATAGATGAATAAGCGACCCTTTTGTGTCCAGTAAGTATGAGGCTTTGAATGAGCAGAACCATCCGAACCACTGTAGGTATGTGTTTTAGTTGAAGTAAGTCCCATTTCTGCATATTCCTTGTATAGCAACCATATCTTTTTACCCTGTCTGAACTGGACTCCTTTTTCATGGAGATACTGGTTCATGTGATTTGCAGTCCAACCATAGTCCTTTGCGATAACCGAGATAGCTACCAAGTCCTTACAATTGAGAACCACATCGTAATAACTAGCCTTCGGCTTCATCTCCACAATCTGTTGATTCTGAATAGCAATGGTCTGCTGCAATGCCAACTTTTCTTCACGCTCTTTCTTAAGTTCCATAAAAGCATTGATAAGAACATCCGGATTAGCAAGAACCTCATCAACTGCAAATACTCCGTGCTTTCTGATTGCAGGAAGAACCTCCGATGTTACCCAACGCTTGAACTTCTTTGCTGTTGGTAGCTTACTTGAAAGAATCAAACTGTAAAGACCACTTTCGTTGATGAATGTTGGTGTCTGCTCTCTCCCGATGGAGTCACGAATTGTTACCCCATCTCCTTGAAATTTGTCCTTATCATCAATATGATCTGACAAAGCTTTTCTTGAATTGCTGTAACCAAGAATCTCGGCTACATCCTTGCCGACAAAATATGGCTCTCCTTGAATTGAAATTGTGCGAATAGAGCCGAACTCCGCATTATTGAAAATTTGTAATTCGTTCACTAGAATTACCTCCTTATTTTTATTCGAGGAAGACCCTCTACCTTATAGCCACGGGAGGACATCAAATCTGACGATTTGAAAAAATTTCTCTTAATTTCTTTTCTGCACGTTTCAATTTCTGAGTAATATTGTTCTCACTATCTCCCACCATTTTTGCGTAATCTTTAATTGGCATCCCATCGATACGGACTGCAATAAAGATGTTTGCCCATTCCGGTTTCTTTTCTAATGCCATGCGAATTTTGTGGCATACCTCTTCATATTCATAAAGAGCATTTCTGCTTTCTTCTTGTGAATAATCTGGGACTGTATCTAATCCATTACCGACTAATTCGTCTTCTTCCTCTTTACGGAATGGTGTTTTTACTTCACCACGATGGCGATGTTCACGATGCCATTGGTTATACAGTGGTTTGTTATAATCCTCATCAAAGATTTCTTGTATTTCTCTTCGTTTTACAGCTTTCTTATCTACTGCACACTTCAATCGAATTTGATAATCCGATTCAACCATCAATGTGCATTCCTCATCTGACACTTCAACTTCCATTATTAATGGTGCCTGGTTAACATTTGTTCCTTCATACTTAATTTTGATTTTCATGATTTGCCTCCTAACTCGGAGGGCAACCACGACAGAATATAAAAATAGGTCTGTGATGGAGATACACACAGACCCGTCTAGCCTAAAAAGAGCGCAACAAAGTAAGGGTATCTCTTCACGGCTCGTTCACTGTTTTTATTACAGTGAATTGAAACCTATGAGATATCCTGCCTGATTGCGCACTCCGGCATGATTTTCTATTTTTTATTTATCCTGCTATATATAACGATTTTGATTTTTCAAACACTTACAATGATATAAATTCTGCGATTGCATATTTTTCAGCTATGAGGAGTGTAGAAAAGTTCATATTCATCTGATATAATATAAACAGTTTGTTTTTGAAGAAGGTCTTACCTTTCTTCATTTACCAGTATAAGAGATCGATATGGTAGAACTGGACAGCCACGGGTAGGCTTCGGTAGGCTTGGACACAATACCAAGAAATGAGGTGGATTATGGAATTCACAGAATTTGCTCATCTTCTAAAACCAATTATTGGTGGTTCATATAACACTCATCTTTTTACCAGAACTTTGTTTGAATCAATCATTGCCGATAACGATGACAGGTTAATAGAAGATATAAGTGAAAATACTTTTAAGGCGTATTACAATGGTCAAACAAAAATAACAAAAATTGCTCAACGCATATTGCCACACATTGATCCGGAACAATTTAGTACATACCTAGATGGATTTCCAGATGCCACAGTACAAAGATTGTTTGATGCATTTTCTCCTCATATTGAGGAAATGACCTTGTTCAATGTGTCAGAAAAAATAGCTTATTATTTTGAAAACATTCTAACTGTAGCTGCTTCACAAAAAAGAAAAAGCACTCCGAAGAGTGCTAAAAATAATAACGATATTAAAGTTCCTGAGATACAAATAACTGAGGATACTCCATTCTCTCCAGAGGACATAAATCTTCTCAAAGAATTCTCCTCGGATTATGATGAAATTATGCTTGTAATAATTGACGATAACTATGGTGCTTCATTAATCGATATGACTCTGCCAAATAAAATAAAAGACTTATATACATCAAAATGGAATACCAAGGCTGAGGCTTTTTCTGACTTGACATTGAAATCAAATGTATATGCTTTACTTGGAGAATTAAATCGACTAAGTGAAAGCTTTTTAGTCGATAACTGTGAGTCTTTCTTTATCAGACAGTCAAGATTAAAAATAAGAAACTTATATGTAAAACTTCACCCAGACTCGTTTTCAGCAACATTCCCATATGACGCTTTCATTGATGACTGGGACGAAGGAGAATTCTAAAGAAAGGAGGCATGTCGATGCCGAACATTGATGATTCAATCAGAAAAATAGACAGCGTAATATGTAGGCATCTAGATGAAATTGAAAATACATCTCGTGGTGCTATATCACAAGATATACTAGAGCAGCTAATGAAGTTTGTTAATCATGTAATGCTCAAATTCTATTCTAATGGTAGAGATATTGTCATTAACGAAGAAAACATATGCAATGCAGTTGAGTTTGCACAGATTAATAGTGAACTCTACACTCTCTACAAATTCCGTAATTATTTGCAGGTAGTCACTACTCAATATACTTTAGACGAAGACGGCTCAGAGAGACTAATGCTGAAGTATTATCAATACTTGTTAGAGGCAAAGAATCTTCTAAGTCACTACTACGGTATTGAAGTATTACATAATATCGATAAATTTCCTCTGCGTCTCGATGATACTTTGCAGGAGTACTATGCAAAAATATCTGAAAGGATAGAGCGACATCCTGCAACATTCCATTCTGATAGCAAGGATAAGTATTATATTCAAAAGATAAAACCACTGTTTGTAAACAGAAAAATATATTATGAAGTTACATTTGCTCCTATCGATGATAGAAAAAATAAATCAAAATCCAATAGAGTAATTGCTTTTTCCAAACTTCCAATCAAAAGCAACTACGCTTCGAAGTTCCATCTCATACAAGAAACCATTGAAATATTAGGAAAAACAATGCCAATCATTATTATTGATGGCTGGGAGGTTTCCATCCGTGACTGCGAATTTCAAAATTTTATTGCATTGATAAATGGCGAAAAAATAAGAGTACCTTATCCGGAACAACGAGTAATCTGTGAATTTCTTACGCAAAAGAGGTACACTTTGACTGATTTGATGGATTTTCCAGATAAAGCGTATGAAAAGATTACACTCGAATGGAAAAACAGCCTTAGAACTTCTGTATTCATTCCAATATTAGATAAATGCAGAAGTCTTATACGAAATGGTCGTAATGGTCAGAATGTGCTGCGATATCTTCTTTACAATATGAATAATGTAATTATCAAGGGGCAATATTCTCCCGGATACTATAATTACGATACTGAAGAATTGATAAAGATAGGAAATCGTCATCTCTCCGGTTTGTATTTGGCAAATGGCTGCCGTCAGTTTGACTCTTTACCTTTTAACAGATCTCCTATTGGACACAATCCAAAATTGGAAGCCATATTTGATTGTATTCCTTGTAAAGATAGACGCCCTGAATTATTCGCTAGATTTATAAGAAATAACACAGAAGGCAAAGGTCAACTATTCACTGATATTGAGGAACTTTCTAATTTTCCTGATTATCAAAGTCTCATCGATAAATATAATGATAGCCTTTGGCCAGGACATAGACCTACAAGCGATTTAATGCTTGAACATAATCAAATCTTTATCAACGATTATAAAATTGACACTTGTAAGATAATCGAGGTATTACAAGAGTTATCTGCGTCCGGCATAGAAAACTACAGCGATGATGTTGGTATTTGGTATATTTTAGGAGATTACGAAATTGACTGTGATGAAAAAAGAGATATTCTTGGTCGAATATTCTCTGAATCAAGAGTAGGTGTAATATATGGTTCTGCTGGTGTTGGTAAGTCAACGCTTATAAATCATGTTTCCCACTATCTAAATGATGAAAGAAAATTGTACTTAACTCAAACAAATCCCGCAAAAGAAAACCTAATGAGAAAGATTGATGCAGAAAACACAACTTTTTCTACCATTGAGAGTTTCAAGCACCAAGGCTCTTCTTTTGCAAAATACAAATTACTGGTAATAGATGAATGCAGTACCGTTAGCAACAAAGATATGGTTGAGGTATTGCAAAAAGCAAATTTTGAAATGCTTTTACTTGTCGGAGATACTTATCAAATTGATGCGATTCAGTTTGGTAACTGGTTCTCTGTATTAAAATCATTTTTACCGGATAGTGCTGTTTTTGAGCTTACTCAGCCTCGCAGGACAAAGGACAAACGATTACTTGAACTTTGGGACAAAGTTCGACACATGGACGATGATGCAAAAGAAGTCATAGAGAGGGAAAGCTACTCGTTAAAAGTTGATGAAACACTACTTTCTTCTATTGAAACCGGTGAAGCTATTCTCTGTCTAAATTATGACGGTTTATATGGAATCAATAACCTCAATAGATTCCTGCAAGAAAGCAATCCTAACCCTGCTGTCACTTGGGATGTTCAACAGTATAAAATCGGAGATCCTATTCTCTTTCTTGATTCAGACAGATTTCGACCAATCATACATAACAATATGAAGGGCATCATTAAAGGCGTAGAAATCTTAGATGAAGGCACTCTTAACGAACGCATTCAATTTGATATAGAAATACCTAAGGAAGTTGATGATTCTGATATAGGTTTTTGTGACTTGGAATTACTCAACTATGATAAAGCAAATAAATCTTTGGTTAGATTCGATGTTCACAAATTAAAAAGTGCAGATGAAGATGGTGAAGACTCTAAAACTATAGTTCCATTCCAAATTGCCTACGCTGTATCTATACATAAGGCTCAAGGCTTGGAATACGACTCTGTTAAAATAGTAATAACTGACGAAGTCGAAGAATTAGTAACCCACAATATTTTCTACACTGCTATTACAAGGGCTAGAGAGAATTTAAAGATTTACTGGACTCCAGAAGTCGAAGAAAAAGTAATCAATAGAATCAAACCAAGAGATATAAGTAAAGATACGGAACTTTTGAAAAACTATCTTATTGAAAAGCAACAAGATGTTGAATTTGATTTTTTGCTATAAAATAAGGAGGCAAATATGAAAATCAGTTATAACAAGTTATGGAAAATGCTAATTGATAAGGAAATGAATAAAAATGACCTTAAAGAAGCTACTGGTCTTAGTGCTGCATCCATAGCAAAGCTTGGTAAAGGTGCGAACATTACAACAGATGTACTTCTCAAGATTTGCGAAACTATGGATTGTGAGCTTGAAGATATTATGGAAATTAAAAGAGATTAATACACGGAGGATAATATAATGAAAGATTTTATTATTGATGAATTTTATGAAAAAATAGAAAATATTTCAAAAAGTTTTGTAGAAACGTTTCCAATAAAATTAAATTTTGAAAGTGAGAATATAGATTTAACATTAGAAGATCTGGATTTGTTAAAAAATATTGTTAAAAATAAATCAGAT
>ENA-OWLX01001082-OWLX01001082.1-metagenome-genome-assembly--contig:-NODE-1082-length-10405-cov-10.343865_pt1 | contig 10405 bp, 6 predicted proteins | sample MGYA00245351_ERZ651106 | MGnify/ENA primary metagenome ERZ651106 (study PRJEB26857, sample SAMEA4031768) | metagenome | biome: human; feature: oral; material: saliva | place: Philippines | collected 2014... | reverse complement strand
CCAGGGACCTGCGGATTAACAGTCCGTCGCTCTACCGACTGAGCTATCGGGGAATGGGGCGTATTATAATGGCTGGAAAAAATGTGTCAATCAATATTTTTAAGAAAATGGTACAAAATATTTCAAATATTTGAATGTTAAAAATATTTTGTAATCAAGTTTCACATGCTTCCCAGCCGTTTCAGACGGCCTTTAGTATTTGGCGTTAACCAATTTGCCGTTTTGGAACACTTGCTGCTGCATCACCGTGCCGTTGTAAGCGTAAGTGGTTAACGAGCCGTTGCTTGGCGTGGCGCGGAACTGCATCAGTTGGTTGCGGCTGAGGACGTAGGGGTCCGTGCGTTTTTGGCTGTTGTCGCTGTAAAAGTCTTGGACGACATATTCGTTGTTGCGTTTGCTGATCAGTTGGCGATGGAAGCCGCCTTTGACTGCGCTGTTGCTGGGTGTGCCGTGCGCATCAAAATAGGTTACGATTTGTTCTTCTGTGATGCGGATGCCGTCTGAATCCGCATCTTTGGTAGTTTTGGTTTTGTCCAAGCCGACAGGGATGTTGATGGATGTACCCAAGCCGACATGGCGGCCGATGCTGGTGCCGACGCCTAAGCCGACGGAAACGCCGGGTGTGCCGACTGTACATGCGCTGAGTGAAGCGGCCAAAAGGGCAGGCAAGAGAACTTTTTTCATAATGTGTATCCTTGTAATAAGAAAGGAAACTGTTTGGATAATGCCGCAATGGAGAGTTTCTTTGGGCGATTAAAAACGGAATGCTTTTATGGTCGGGAATTTAATACACGAGAGGAGATAGTTAATGCGGTAAGGGATTATTTGGATTACTATAATAATCGACGGATTCAACTAAAATTAAAAGGACTGAGTCCGATACAATATCGTCTTCAGTCCTTATGTGAATAGTCCAGATTTTTGGGGTCAGATCAAGATTACACTCGTTTTTAGTAAAAAGGGCATGGCCCTTGAAATTAACCCGATTGCTCCCAATATTAGCGGGGAACAATCACATAAAAAGGATAAAAATATGGCAGAAGTATTTCATTCAACCGACGCGTCTTTCGAAACGGACGTGTTAAATGCAGATGTACCGGTATTATTGGATTTTTGGGCGCCTTGGTGCGGTCCTTGCCGCATGGTCGGTCCGATTTTAGAAGAGTTGGCGGCGGAATACGGTGACAAAGTAAAAATCGTTAAAATGAATATCGACGAAAATCAAGGTACGCCGGCACAATTCGGGGTGCGCAGTATTCCGACCTTATTGTTGTTTAAAGACGGAAAAGTGGTCGCAACTCAAGTGGGCGCATTGCCAAAAAATCAATTGGCGAATTTTGTTAATCAAGCGCTTTAATCCATCCCTTCTTTAAAATCCCGACATTATTCGGGATTTTTTTCTGTCTGAATTTCCCTTGTAGGTTTAGATTTTGATCTAGATCAAATCAAAATATGCTTATTGATTTTGAGAATGATTTTTATTGAACTAAATTAATATTTTCGTATAGAATTAATCACCTTTTTGTAATCATCATTTTTAATTTATTTCAATTGTGAAATTGCTCTTTTTCTCTTTTCTTTTGGGTTTAATGATTACCGATGACGCTCATGCGACGGATACTACAACCGTAGCAGAATACAACGCTCCCGAACGAAATGTCACGGAAGCTAAGCCCATTACAGAAATAAAAAATTTACCTGATGCCCCATTAGCTAGATCCAAACGGTTGATTCACCTGGCAGAACAAGATATTCAATCAAATAAAATGCTTGCTGAACAGTTACTGAATCAGACGATTGAACGAGGAAATCCGGATGCTATTGAAAATGTGCTGAAAATTTACCGCACTTTTGCTGAGACGGATCCGCTATTAATTGCTTTTGCCGAAGCGCAAATCGCCAAAAAGCGCAGTGACTGGGAAACGGCCATTGTTAAATATCGCGAAATTTTAGCCGAGCGACCGGATTTAACACCTGTTCGGATACAGTTAGCCATTGCTTTATTCTATGAACAACAGGATTCCGCTGCTAAAGAACAATTTGATAAAGCCGCAACGGATAAAACCATACCACCGGATATTTCTCATTTAGTGCAGCAATATCTAGAAGCATTAGCTCAACGCGATACCTGGCGGTTGAACCTATCTAGCAATTATTTGCGCGATGAAAATGTGAACAACGTATCAGCAGAACGATATATTGAAGGCACTGCATTCCGAAAAAATGACGTTATGTTGCCAAAAAGTGCACATGGTATTGGTTATTACTTTAATCTTGCGCGAGATTTCAACCTGTATGGTGCCCATTATTTACATATTGAAAACGAGTTACGTGGCAAAAACTACTGGGACGCGCATGATTACGACGATATTCTCAACCGAACCTATTTAGGCTATACCCATAAAAGTGCGGTGCAAACATGGTCGGTTTTACCCTTTTACGAGCGTGAATGGTATGGCAATCACCGCTATAAATGGATGTCCGGTGTGCGCGGAGAATTTAACCGTCGGTTAAACGAAAACTGGCAAATTTCCACCGCACTTGAATTCGGAAAAGAACGCTACCATGGCGGCAACGCCTTATTAAACGGCACGATTAAATTAGCCTCGCTAACCTTATTATGGCGCCCCGTGCCGCACCGTTATTTTTTCGGCGGCATAGATTTCACCAGAGATTCCTCCGTCACTAAACGTTATAGTTATGATTTGAAAACAGTACGCATCGGTTGGGGCGAAGAGTGGAATTGGGGCATTTCAACCCGTTTAAGTTTCTCCGCCTCAAAACGCGATTATAAAGATAATCTTGTGCTTGGTTCGGTTTTCTATTTCAGTAAAGCGCGCGAAGACGAAATCTATCACATCAATGCCACCGTCTGGAAACGTGACTGGCATTTATGGGGAATTACGCCAAAACTAAATTATCACTGGCGTAAACAACACAGTAATTTTGACAGCTTATATTCTTATTCCGATAAAAGTGTCAATGTGCTGTTTGAAAAAACGTTTTAATCAAATGTCATATACTAAAAGGGCCAACTCATGAATAAAAATGTTGTAAATCTTACCGTCGCGATTTTAATGTCATTAGGAATAACGGCTTGTTCGTCTGGTGGCGGAGAAAATGTCGGTATATCGCAGGCAGAATATACCGGGCAACAGGCTGCTGAATCATTAGCAACCTATAAAACGGAATCTGATGCAGCTCTAACAAGTTTAAATGATGCAATTGCAACATTAAAAGAAGCATTAGCCGAAGTACAGGCCGCAACAACGGCAAGTGTGGCAAATGCCGCTTTATTAAAAGCACAAACTGCTTTAGCCACAGCGAAAAGTGCAGCAAGTACCATTAATAATGCTGGTGAAAATGCATCGGGATTAGCAAGTAAAGCTTCATCTTATTCTTCAACCGCAACAAGTGATGCAGCTTATTTGGAAAGTTTAGTATCTCAAGCTGAAGCGCTCTTATCTCAAGCAACGGCGCTTACAACTGAAGTAGAAACAAAAGCAACTGAAATTGCTGTGGCAGAAGAAGCTGAAAAATTGAAAGAAGCCCAATATCAAGCAAATGTAGCGACCGTGAAAAATTATTCAAATAGTTATTTTGCCAATGATAGCAGTGCAATTTACAAATATTTGACCGATGAAACAGAAAAGGCAAAATTAATTGCAACCATTAATAGCCAATCAAATATTAGTGCTGGAACTTGTACCGCAACAAACACTTCAAAAACTCAAGGTGCTTGTAGTACAGCTTTAGAAAAAGGAACAGTTTTAGGTTCCTATAAGCAAAGTTATTCTAGCTATGCCGCCATTCGCGAAGACTACAATAAAGATATCGAGAATGTACCTTCGAACTCGTATGTTTATATGGTTTCAACGCCCACTCTAGATAAAAATGCCGTTGTTGATGCGACTTATAAAGGACAGGTTTCTTATTCTTATAAAAATATGCCCACCATTACAACTATAGATGGACTCACATTAAATGTTAAGGACGCGACCATTAGCGGTAATGTTGTAAAAACGCAAGTGTCTGGTTCAGGAAAAGTGACAAATACCACAGTAATGACATTTAATGATGGGGCAATTTCTGCATCAGATGAAAAGGTGGCTTTTAGTGGTGATGTAACCTTCCACTATGGCTCTAAAGCCTTTAATACAAGCACTAAAGCAGATTTTAACGGTACTTATAAAGGTCAATTTGCAGGGGCAAATGCAGAAGAAGTTGTAGGTACGTTTGAAAGTACAGGTACAACAGATGATACTTCAGTACAAGGGGCATTTGCTGCATCTAAATAATTTTTAAGTGAAGTTAATTTTGATCTCATTTTATTATCATTTTGGGAACCATTAATATGCAAAAAACAAAAAACGCACTGCTAATTAGCAGTATCCTATTTCCAATAGGATACTGCGGTCCTGCTTTTGCAGAAGAAACAGCAATTGAGCCCACAGCTGAAACGACAGATATTGTCGCGGATACAAGTACTGAACAACTTGATACTATCGTTGTTTCCGACTCCTCATTTAGCCAACAAATTGGTACACAACGTATTACTGAGAAAGAAATTGCAACGCGCCCAACAACAAACGGTAATATCACGGAATTATTGAAAAATAACCCGAATGTGCGTTTTTCACAAAATTCTAATAGTTCAACCTCAGGTGGGGAAATTCGTCCTGATGAAGTCTCTTTCCATGGTGAATTGTATTACAACAATAATTTTATTATAGATGGCATGTCCAATAATGATAACTTACATCCTGGAGCAGGACATTCGGCTAAATACACATCAAATACCCAAGCTTATAACCTTCCTGAGGGCGGCACGCAATCTATGTGGATTAACACGAGCTTATTAAAATCAGTAGAAGCATTTGATAGCAATATCAGTGCTAAATACGGTGATTTTACTGGTGGGGTTATTAATGCAGAGTTAAAAGATCCTGATTTATCACGTCCTAGCGGTAAAATTTATTATCGTACTACAAGAGATGCTTGGGCGAAATTCCATGTTGATAAAGATAAAGTGGAAAGTTTCAATAGCGCTACCGCACTTGATCAACAATCTCAGTTTACCAAACATATCTTTGGTTTTAATTTGAATCAACCATTATCAGACAAAGCTGGCATGTTAGTTGCCTACACAAAAACTATTTCTGATATTGAGTTTTATCATTCCGTATTACGAGACGTTGATTCTAGTGGCAATATTATTGATGAAAATATTTCAGAGCCACAACGTCGTACGAATGAAACGCTATTATGGAAAGGTATTTACCTGCCTGATAACGGTGATTTATGGCGTTTAACTGCATTATATTCCCCTCACAAATCTAAAATGACGCGTGCGAATTTCAAAAATGGCGGATTTGAAACAATGGGCGGTGGTGTTCAGGTTTCTCTTGAATGGGAAAAAGAATGGGACGCTATAAAAATGAAGTCCTACTTGGGTTATAAAAGAACGCGAGATGAAGTGGCTAATGATGCTAATGATTACCATGGTTATAAATATAATCGTGGTGCAAGTTATCCAAATTGGGTAGGGAGCAGTACGACTTCTCCTTGGGGTGGGTATGGTAAATTTTATAACCAAAAAACGATTTATACCGCTAAACAAGATTTTTCTGTAAAAGAGTTTGATTGGGCAGGGGTGTCGCATAAAATTATTTTTGGTTGGAGTGCTGATTATGCTAAAGCCAAATATGTTCGGGAAACTGACAGCTCAAATTATATTTACACAATTAATAACAATGTAATCTGTAACGGGGCAGATGCTTGTTTAGACGGCAATCAGTATGCTTATGAACGTCAATATTATGCCCAACGCAACATTGAAGTGAATGATAGCAATCTGGCAGCCTATATTGAAGACAACGCCAAATGGAAAAACCTCGAAGCCACGCTTGGTTTTCGTGTGAACTACAATAAATCTCTAGGCAATACAAATTTATCTCCGCGTTTTTCTACCTCTTATGACGTGTTTGGTGATGGCTCTACTCGTTTATTTGGTGGTGCAAACCGCTACTATTCAGGCTCTATCTTATATCGTAAATTAAGTCAGGGCATCAGCGAATATGTCAATATGACACGTAGCTTTGATACTAGCACTAATCAGATTAATGATTGGACAATAAATAGAACTGGCTCAAATACTGTTCGTTCATTGGATACAAGAGTCAAAACGCCCTATGCGAATGAATATGTTCTCGGTATCTCTCAAGATTTTCTTGATAGCAACTGGACATTCAAATGGGTGAAACGCCAAAGTCGTAATGGTTTTGCTCAACAAACTCGCTATGTCAATGGCACAGCTTATAGAGTATTTTCTAACGATGGTTCTCGTGATAATGATAACTTTACTATTACAGTCCAACCCAAATCACCATATAAATTTGAATATGCCAATATTGGCTGGCAATTAAGTGCGTCAAGAAGTATTTCGAAAAGTAACTTTAATAGTTATACAGATACGATTTCCGATAACACCGAGCGTGCTGTTTATAAGGGCGTATTGCTAGATAATGGCGAAGTTCCACCAAGTGATTTTAATACACCATGGGCTGTATCCTTTAATTTGATTACGGAATTTCCTAAATGGAATTTAACTTGGCAACAAGGTTTTAAATTTACACAAGGTCGAGAATATTTAGAAGCTAATGATAGCAAAATTGACTGTTCTGCATCTTATAACCGTGCAATGTGTGGTTCATATATGGGAATGGCAACCGAATACACGGATAAAGTGGCGGGAAGTGAATTCGCGGTTAACTGGCGTTTCATCTATAAAGTGCCGACATATCAAAATCAATTCTTAGAATTAACATTAGATATTAATAACGTGCTTAATAGAAAAAGCGCATCAGGCACAGCAGAAGGTACAAAATATTACAAAATGGGCCGTAACTTCTGGCTTGGGGCAAGCTATAACTGGTAAATCATATTTAATCGACGTTGCAAAGTGCGGTGAAATCTGACCGCACTTTTTTAATCAAAAAGGAACCTGAAGTGCGGTCAAAAAATAAATTGTTTTTAGCCTTATATTTAGCGTTTAACGTGCAGGCGATGGCGGAAATCTCAACGCCTATTCAGGGAAAATTGGATAACGGATTGCGTTATACCCTGTTACCTTTACACGAAGAAAAAGGGCATTTGGAAATTCGTATGAAGATCAATGCGGGCGCAGTGGACCAAAAAGATCACCAACACGGCGTGGCACACATGGTGGAACATTCGGTGTTCCATCAGTCCGATAAATATCCTGATGTGATGACGTATTTGCACGCCAATAAATGGGTGCGCGGCAAAAATTACAATGCAGTGACAACGGCGGATAGCACCACTTATATGCTTACGCCGCCGGCGAAAGCAACGTTGGAAGAAAGTCTGGATGTGTTGGATCAAATGCTGTTCCATGCGAAATTAACCCAAAAGGATTTGGACAGTGAACATAAAATCATTATGGAGGAATGGCGTCAGGGATTAGGCGTGGGTTCAGCGATGAATCAACAGCGCACAACCGCGATTCGCGCCGATTCGCGTTATACCCGTTCGCCGGTTATCGGCACGGAACGGGCGATTGCCACGATGCCGGCGTCCGAATTACAGGATTTCTATCATACCTGGTATGTGCCGAATAATATGCAAGTGTTGATTATGGGAGATTTTGACCCGAAGCAAGCCAAAGCCTTGGTCGCTAAATATTTTGGTGATGAAAAAGCAAAACCGACACCTGTTCGTGATTATCTTGAACCGACTTTAAAAGATCGTATTCTGATGTCGAAAGTGCAAGACCCTCGTAGCGGCGTAAGTCAAGTCGCGTTTGTATTCCGTTTTGATGAAAGCGCTGCCAAAGGACATACGGAACAGGCACGCTTTGAACGGATGGTAAATCGCATTGCGTTAGCAGCGATAACCCAACGTGTTCGTAATGAAAATGCGAAAAAAGGTAATTTACCGAAAGGTGTAGAAGGCCTAGTCGTCCGAAAATCTGATATTGGTCAGAAAACAGCAGCACTGGCGATTTTTGCAAGTGTTGGCGAAACATCACATAAAATCGGATTAACACGCGTACTAACCGAAATCGAACGTTTAAAACGTTACCCGATTACAACGGAAGAATTAGCGAAACAGAAGGCGCTGATCCAAGCGCAATTGGATAATGCGAAAAAAAATAAAAGTGATCGCGATTTTCAAGGCTGGGTGCAGGCGATGATGACTACCGTGTTATCAGACGAACCTTACCAGTCTCAGCCTGAGATTGCAGCGTTGGCTCAGCCGATTTTGGATAAAATTACCATCGATGATGTTAATGCTCGCATTCGTTCTTGGTTGAATGCAAAAGATCGCATTGTGCAATATCAGCCACCGCGTAAAACTCAGCTGAATTTAACAGTTGCCGATGTGGAAGCCGCCATGGCGGAAATAGACAAAGAGGAAATTAAGGCGCCCGTTAAAGAAAAAACGATTACTCCGATGGCGCTGGATGGTGTAGATACGCAAGGTGCGGTCAAAAAAACCGATGTTTTTAACGCGCAAAACGTCCAACACTGGATACTTTCAAATGGCGATAAAGTCGTATGGCTTAAATCCGAACTGGCGAAAGAACGCACCTATTTTAAAGCAATCAATCATGCCGGCTTTAAATCAGAAGGATTGGGCGAATGGCAAAGCCAGATTGCTGCACAACTGGTGGCACAAAATGCACCTTATGATTGGGATGTGGAACAGTTGAACCATTGGAAAGAATTGTCTAAGGTAAATCTTTCCATTGATCAGACCGAATCCAAATTGATTTTTGATGGTTCAGCAGATAATGATCGACTGAAAGATTTGTTCCGTTTGTTCTATGCCTATGAAATGGAAACGCATGTGAAAGATGGACTAGATGAAACCCAAGAACAGTTCACTCGGACATTGGATTTGCAAAATGAAAAAAGTGATGACAGTGAACGCCTGAAAGCACTGACCCGATTGCGCTATGGCGTTGAAAGCACCGATGTCTTGCCAACTAAAGACGAGCTGAAAGCGCTAACGAAATCAGAACTTGATACGCTCTGGGCAAAAATGGTAGCGGCACCAACGACTTATTACATTATGAGTAACATGAAAGAAAGCGAACTAAAAAAACTGGTTACGCAATATCTTGCCATTCCGCGCGGTCAGGAGTTGAAGTCTGCTATAAACTTGCCGACAGAAGGCAGAAACGTGGTTAAATTAAAGCAAAATTTAGATCCAAAATCGGAAGTGACATTCTGGATGTTCACGCCACATCCATGGCAAGGAAAAGATGCTATGCAAGTAGCATTGCTGCGTACTATTGCAGCTAATAAGCTAAAGTTGGCTTTACGCGATAAAGCGCTTGGCGTTTATAGCCTGCGATTTGAAAGTACATTAAATCCGCAAACGGCGCGTATTGAAAGCGAATTGAAATTCAGTACTGAACCCTCGAAAGCGGAAAGCCTGATTGAAGCGGCTCGTGCCGTATTGAAGGATTTGCCGAACATGATTACCGAAGAAGATGTTAAAACAGCAAAATCACAATTCATGCAAACGGAAAAACAACGTTTGAAAGAACCGGTTACGTGGATGAACCGTCTGATTTTGAGCGAAGAACAATTCGGCGATCCGCATTATCTGACCGAAATGCAGCAATTGTCGGATAACATCACTTTGGCAAAACTGAAAAAAATGGCGGCCAGTATTTATAACGAAAATAATCAGAAAACAGAAAAAATAGAAACAACTATAGTAGAAATTCCTTTCACTACAGTTACAAAAAATATTTCAAAAGATTCTGTTGATGAAATATCTAAAGTTATAACAGAAGGTAAAAATGGTAAGAAAGAGGTTACATCTAGAAATACATATATAAACGATAAACTTGTTGATTCTGTTGAAATAAGTTCTAAAATATTAGAAAAACCAATAGATAAAGTTATTCAAGTATCAAATAAATCAGTATCTAGAAGTGGTTCTAGTATAACTAGATCTAGTAATAGATGGAATTATACTGATCAAGAAATAGACCTTTTATGTGCAATAACTGCACAAGAATGTTCAACAAGCTATGAAGGTGCACTAGCAGTTATTACAACTGCAATGAATAGAGCTGCATCTTCAAAATGGAAACAATATGGTAAAGATCCTCTTTCACAATATAAGGGGAAAAACCAATTTACATATTCAATCGACGGTCTTTATAAGAGAAGACTTAATGGTAACTATAATTCATTTGTAAAACAAGCCGTTCTTGATGCTTTAAATGGTAAAAGAAATCATAATTATTTAAGCTTTAATTCAGCATCAACTGGAAGATCAGGTAAAATAATAGGTGATAATGTATATTTTTAAATTAAGACAATAAAATAAAAGTAATAATGATAATAAATGAACTTTAATATAA
>ENA-OWLX01001076-OWLX01001076.1-metagenome-genome-assembly--contig:-NODE-1076-length-10423-cov-8.460648_pt1 | contig 10423 bp, 9 predicted proteins | sample MGYA00245351_ERZ651106 | MGnify/ENA primary metagenome ERZ651106 (study PRJEB26857, sample SAMEA4031768) | metagenome | biome: human; feature: oral; material: saliva | place: Philippines | collected 2014... | reverse complement strand
GGCTACATGAAGCTAAAGGTCGAGCCTATCATTTTGATAGCCGCCCTTGTGGCTGGTGGTATCGCTTGGAGGCTAGGATATAGCTGGAAAGAGCTTCAAGAAGGCGTCATAGAGAAAATTTCTAGCTCACTGCCAGCGCTTATGATACTTTGGGCGGTTGGTCTGCTCATCGGTTCGTGGGTATTTTCAGGCACTATCCCTATGATCATCTACTATGGCGTGGATCTTATAAGTCCGCAGTATCTAGTCCTAACTGCTTTTGTCATCGCAGCTATCATCTCAACTGTAACTGGCACATCTTGGGGTTCTGCTGGCACAGTCGGTGTCGCCATCATGGGCATAGCTCAAGGTCTTGAAGTAAATTTAGCCGCAACTGCGGGTGCTGTCGTGGCTGGAGCTTACTTTGGCGACAAGCTCTCTCCGCTGTCGGATACGACCAACATTGCTTCGCTGGCGACGGGTGTCAACCTGTTTACTCACATTCGTCACCTCATGTGGACAACAGTTCCGGCCTTCCTCACCTCCGCAGTTGTGTACCTGATTTTCGGTCTTCAGTCGTCCGGCGGCACCGTGCCCGAGAAAGTGAATACAATCCTGGCGACCCTAGATTCTGCCTTTAATTGGAACTTGCTTCTGCTGGTACCGGTCTTAGTAGTCCTGGTGGGTTCGGTGATGAAGTTCCCAACCGTGCCCGTCATGCTGGTGTCTTGTGCGACCGCCATGTTCAACGCGGTCGTGTTCCAGGGTGTCTCCTTCTCGAACTCGGTTGTTGCATCCGTGGATGGCTTCACCGTCGATATGGTTGGAAAAGCCGGCTTTCAAGCGGATTCCGTCATTGCAGATGTAACGCGACTGCTAGAACGTGGCGGCATGAACTCGATGATGAGCGTCCTGCTGATATGTTTCTGCGCGATTGCCTTCGCGGGCACCGTGTCTGTGTCTGGATCGCTGGATGTGTTGATTTCGAGCCTGCTGGCTCCCGTGAAGTCAACGTTTGCATTGATCGCATCGACGATCGTTACGGGCCTTGCGGTTATTGGCATTACGTCGAACGGTCAAGTGTCGCTGCTGATCCCAGGCGAAATGCTGCGTGGCGAGTACATCAAGCGTGGCCTACACCCGAAGAACCTATCGCGAACCATTGAGGATGCCGCGACCGTGTGGGAGCCGATCTTGCCGTGGACGTCTGCGGGCGCTTATATGGCTGGAACCCTTGGCGTCGCCACTCTGTCCTACATGCCGTGGGCGATTTCGAACTGGATCGCAATCTTCTTCGCGCTTCTCTGGGCGGCAACGGGCATTGGTATTGCCAAGCTGACACCGGAGGAACAGAAGAGACTCGAGGCAGAGGGCTGAGAATTCAAGAAATAAGTGGGGGCACCCGTTTGGGTGCCCCCACTTTGCCGTTGGGACTGAGTGTTGCAAATCCTCTGCACCACAAAGCTCTTCCACGCGAATTGGTAGTATCCACTGATACGGCCTGTCATTGTGGTTTTCCGCGAGGCGGGAATGTTACATTCGCCCACGATGTGAACACACCGCGCGTGACCCGTGTCATGGCCGTAGCATGAGGCTATGTTCCAGCGAATGCGTAGCTGACCCACGCGTCAGCTTTTGACCAGACCTACTGATGGCTAGAGATTACTCGCCCGGGTCGTACGTCTTTGCGTTGGAAACTGCCGCAATCGCCAAATCGTGAGCGTAGCGGCTCGACCCCTCAGCCATCGCCTCTCCTCACGTCACAAGAATCAAAAACGTGAACACTAGGAGAAGTAACAATGGGCGCAATTGAGGCAACGGACACCGATTACCAGAACTCTTGGGCATTTGAGACCAAGCAAATTCACGCGGGCTGGGACCGTGATCCTCAAACCGGTGCAACTTCCATCCCGATTCTTCAAACCACTTCATTTGCCTTTGACTCTGCGGAGCGCGCTGCCGCTCGATTCGCCCTTCAAGAACTTGGCCCCATCTACACTCGCTTGGGCAACCCGACCAATGATTACGTCGAGGCCCGAATCGCTGCCCTCGAAGGTGGTGTCGGTGCACTTCTGACTTCCTCTGGCCAATCTGCACTTACTCTTGCAATCCTGAACCTGGCATCTGCGGGGAACAACATCGTTGCCTCGCCTTCGCTTTACGGTGGTTCAACCTCGCTGCTCAACAACACCCTGCGTCGCCTCGGAATCGATGCGCGCTTCGTGAGCGATCCCTACGATGTGGACGAATGGCTGTCTCTAGCCGATGAAAACACGGTTGCCTTCTACGGTGAAACCATCCCCAACCCCAAGGGCGACATCTTTGACATTGAGAAGATCGCACAGGCAGCGCACTCCGTTGGCGTTCCCCTGATCGTCGACAACACCGTCGCTACCCCCTACCTGACTAGGCCCATCGAATGGGGCGCCGACATTGTTGTTCACTCGGCCACGAAGTACCTGGGAGGCCATGGCACCGCGATCTCGGGCGCAATCGTCGATGCCGGTAACTTCGACTACACGAAGGATCCCAAGCGTTTCCCCGGTTTTAATGAACCCGAATCTTCCTACGCGGGCCTCGTTTTCGGACACGACTTGGGCGCCGAGAAGCTCGGAGCAAACCTCTCCTACATCATTCGCGCACGTGCGATTGGCCTGCGAGATGTCGGCTGTGCTCCCTCGCCCTTCAACTCCTTCCTCATCGAGCAGGGTATCCAGACCCTGTCGCTGCGCGTTGAGCGCCACGTTGACAATGCGCTGAAAGTTGCGAAGTTCCTCGAGACCCACCCGCAGGTCGAATCCGTCAACTACGCGGGCCTTGAGTCCTCGCCCTACTACGAGCTTCACCAGAAGTACAACCCCCGCGGTGCTGGCGGCCTCCTCTCCTTCGTCATCAAGGGCGGCCTCGAAGCTGGAACCTCATTCGCAACCTCGCTCAAGCTTCTGCCGACAGTTGCAAATATCGGAGATGCGAAGTCCCTGGTCATTCACCCCGCATCGACCACTCACTCTCAGCTCAATGAGGAACAGCTGCGCGCTGCGGGAATTGAACCCGGAACCGTCCGTCTGTCCATTGGCATTGAGAATGTCAACGACATCATTGCCGACCTTGTCCAAGGATTCGAGGCCGTCGCCCACCTGGCCTGACACTGGCCAGCCCGCGCAATCTCGAGGTAAGTGAGGAAGAGACCATGAGCCGACGTGAACTTGGACCGATCCCCGTCAGCGGTGCGTGGACGCCTAATGACCCCGTCGCATTCCGTAAGTTTGCGCATTTGGGGCCCCTCCGCCTCGAAAATGGTTCATTCCTGCCGGAAGTGACGCTGGCCTACGAGACCTTGGGCACGCTCAACGAGGACCGATCGAATGCGATCCTTGTGCTGCACGCACTCACGGGCGATGCCCACATCTCAGGGCCAGCGGCTCCCGGCCAGTTCACTGCGGGCTGGTGGGAAGAAGCCGTCGGCCCCGGCAAACCCTTGGATCCTGAGCGCTACTTCCTCGTCGTGCCCAACGTTCTCGGTGGTTGTCAGGGAAGTACGGGCCCGGCCTCGACAGCACCTGATGGGCAGCCGTGGGGTTCGCGTTTCCCGGTCATCTCAACGCGCGACCAGGTTCAGGCCGAGGCGCGGCTGGCGGATTACCTCGGGATTCCCACGTGGAACACGGTCATCGGCGCCTCCCTGGGCGGACACCGCGCTCTCGAGTGGGGAGTGAGCTTCCCGCTGCGCTGCGAGCGTTTGGTTGTCGTGGCCTCGGCGGCCTACACGAACGCGGAACGCGCAGCTTGGGCGCACACGCAAATCCGCGCCATTGAACTGGACCCGAACTGGCGAGGCGGAGATTACTACGACCAGGAAGAAGGCCCCCACGCGGGACTCAACCTCGCGCGACAAATCGCTCACGCCACCTACCGCTGTCCCGATGAGCTGGACGCTCGCTTCGGGCGCGCGCCCCAGGACCGCGAGGACGTGTTGAGCGGTGGGCGTCTGGCTGTCCAGTCTTACCTGGACTACCACGGGGCGAAGCTCGTGCGGCGTTTCGACGCGGGTTCCTATGTTTCTTTGTGCCGCACGATGCTCAGCTACGACATCGGTCGCGATCGCGGGGGAATTACCGAGGCTCTGCGGCAGATCACCGCGCGAACGCTGGTGATTTCGGTGGACTCGGACCGACTGTTCTTCGCAAAGGAAGGACTCAAGGTCGCCGAGGGAATCCCCGGCGCGCAATACGCGTGCCTGTCTTCTCCGCATGGCCATGACGGATTCCTCATTGAGTACGACCAGCTCAATCGCCTCCTCGAGGATTTCCTGGAAAATCAACCTTCTTTCGTTGATTCTTCGACGCTGTGAGGGTATTGAAGGGTGTAAGTTTCTTTCTTATGTGAGGCCTGAGCTAGGCACAGCTCATTCATAGAGTCAGCTGGCTCAATTGGATCATCACGATCCACGAAAGGACCTCTACCATGAAAACACCAGCTTCGACTCTTGCCCGCTTATCGGCAGTCGCCGCGGTCGGCGCGCTCGCACTGAGCGCCTGCACTTCGACTTCCGGGACCGCAACCTCGGCCTCGTCGGTCACCAGTGCGAAGACCGCCTCAAGCTCATCGGTTTCTGCTGAGGCGGGAACCGTCATTGCACCCCCGACCGCCGCTGAAGCGCTCGCAGCAAATGCCAAGGCTTCCTACGTTGCTGATAGCGAATGGGATGCTTCTTCGGCTCAGACCATTTCTTTGAACGGAAGCAGCGCGAGTACCTCGGCATCCGGAGTGAAGGTCGACGGCTCTACGGTGACGATCACCCAGGCTGGCGTCTACAAGCTCTCTGGAACGCTGAATGGACAAGTGAAGGTTGAGGCCGGAACGGATGCTCAGGTCGTCTTGATCCTTGACGGTGCGACAATCACAAACTCGTCGGGGAGCGCAATCAATGTGGTCTCTGCGGATGATGTTGTTCTGTCATTGAACGGTTCCAACACCGTCACCGACGGCACTCCTTCGGATACAAACGCTGAAGATAACGCGGCGATTTACTCCGATGCAGATCTCACTATTACGGGTAGCGGTTCACTGACGGTCAATGCCAACTACAACGACGGCATTACCAGCAAGGACGACCTCTACATTCTGTCGGGTAACATCACGGTCACGTCGAAGGACGATGCGCTACGTGGCAAGGACTCACTGACCGTTGCCGGCGGAACTATCAAGGTCACTTCGGGAGGGGACGGCCTGAAGTCTGACCAAGATAGCGATACCACCAAGGGCTACGTCAATATCACCGGTGGCACCATCGAAATCACCTCGACGGGTGACGGAATCCAGGGTGAAACTGACGTCATCATCACCGGTGGCGACACGACAATCATTGCCGGTGGTGGGGCCTCGTCTGGAAAGGACTCCAACAATTCCACCAAGGGAATTAAGGCTGGTGTCTTCCTGATTGAAGACGGTGGCGAGGTCACGATTGACTCCGGCGATGATGGTTTGCACTCCGATGGTGCAATCCGACTGACCTCCGGAACGATCATTACCTCGACAGCTGATGACGGTATCCACGCTGAGGGCGCGGCCGTTCTAGACGGTGCAAAGGTCACCGTTGAACAGTCCAATGAAGCCCTTGAAGCCGGCTTGATCACCATCTCCAACGGTGAAGTCGATCTGACTTCGAGTGATGATGGTATCAACGGTTCTGGTTCGACCACCGTTGCCGAGGTTGAGGCTGCGAAGGCAGCATCTGCTTCCTCCACCTCAACGACCACAAGCAACAACGGACCCGGTGGCGGCGGCTCGATGCAGGATACAGGCGAAAAGGTTCTGATTTCGGGCGGAACCGTGACGGTCAACGCGGGTGGCGATGGCATCGACTCCAACGGATCGGTTGAAATCACCGGCGGTTCGACGATTGTCTACGGACCCACGGATGCTGGGAACGGCGCACTGGATTCGAACGGTGAGTTCCTGATTAATGGCGGAACGCTTCTTGCCATTGGCTCTTCCGGAATGGCCGAATCGCCTTCGACCAACTCTTCACAGGGATGGCTGCAGGCCTCGGCTTCCGGTAACGCGAACTCAACTGTGACCATCAAGGACTCCAGCGGAAAGGTTCTAGCCAATATCAAGGCGACAAAGACCTTCCAGAACGTGGTCTTCTCCTCTGCGGATGTGTCGAATGGACAGAGCTACACGGTAAGTGTGGATTCGAATTCGACCTCTGTTACTGCGGGTCAATCGACCGGTGGTGGAATGGGTGGAGGCCCCGGTGGGGGAGCGCCCGGTGGCCAGGGAGGTGGTCCTGGCGGACAGGGCGGCCGCTGACTGAAAGAGTGGGGGGGATGCGACTTCGGTCGCATCCCCCCACTGCGTTTTTTCAGGAAGCCGTCGCTTGCCGGCGCGCATACAGACTCTCACCAACGACCATGATCCATGTGGAGAAAAGGACAGGCTGGAGAATCAAATTAATGTTATCGGGCGAAAGCACGATTCTGAACATATAACTGGCCTCGTTCTGACTCCATATTGAGGTCACGAGATCACGAAGGCCGTTGAAGAAGAACTGGTACGCGGCAAGGAAGATGGTCGTCCACTGAATGATGTACTCAGCGATCTGATAGGTCTTGCTACTGACGGTCAAAAAAGTGAAGCGCTTTGAAAGAAAACGGTGAATGTATATCTGAATGAGCGCAGCAGACATCATCAGTGTCAACGTCATGAGCAAAAAAGTCCCTGCGCGGAACTTCCCAAGACCTGTAGAGAAAGTTGAGGCTGTTTCGTCAAGGAGATTCTCACTTCCCCACAGTGATGAGGGGAGAAGCAAGATGAGGCTCCCAAATAGAGAAACCAGCATCAGCATGAGAATCGCATTAACAATTGCGCTCCCCGTCAGGTAGCCGATCGCGCGAACGAAGATCAAGCAGTTGGAGTTGCGTCCATAGATCGCAAAACCAAGACCAATCGCGAGACAAACGGTTGTTGCGAAGAAGAAAAAAGGGAGCATTCGATTCTCTTTCCAATACGCATTGTTAGAACAAGTCTCCCACACAGCTCATTCATAGACTCTGCTGGCTCAATAGTTATGTCACGCACGAAACAACCTTGAGGAGCATCAAATGACTGCACTCACCACAGCGATGGTTCTGCCGATCGTCATCGACCTTCTCGCAATGTTGATCCTGGTTGGAGCCCTCTATTACCCCCGCCACCGACGCGCTGATCTTGTCGTCGCATTCTTTGTTGTGAACATCGGCGTCCTTGCGGTCGCAAGCGTCATGGCAAACTCGACAATCTCCGCAGGCCTAGGACTTGGCCTCTTCGGTGTCTTGTCGATCATCCGACTTCGTTCCGACGAAATCAGCCAGCGAGAAATCGCCTACTACTTTGCTTCCCTTGCCATTGGCCTACTCCTTGGCATGAGCACAACGATCTACTCCTACGCAATGGTCGCATTGGTCCTAGCTACCCTCGCCATCGGTGATTCAACTCTGATCCTTGGACGCTCCGGCTCGCAGCAAGTCCAATTCGACCGAGCAATCGCCGACGAGAAGGAACTCCGTCAAGCACTTGAAGCCCGCATGGGCGTCAAGGTCACCGGAGTCAAGGTCATCAAACTCGACATGGTCAACGATCTCACCTTGGTTGATGTTCGCTACCGGGTCCCGGCTAAGCGCTGAGCCTGCGCAGACGACCACCCCAGCCTCGGCCTCGTGAAAGAAATGGAGGACATCATGACGCACGAACTACACAACCTGACGAACCTGGAACGCATCAGCCTCGATGACATGAACGCACGCGCCGCGATGCTCACACGAGTCGATCGCAAGTACGTCGTGCCCACGGATCGCTTGGACGAGCTGATCGCGCTCATGAACCCGGCAACGCAGATCCTAGAAATTGGCGGCAAGGTTGAGCAGCGTTATGCCTCGTGCTACTTCGATACTCCTGAGCTGCACTCCTTCATGGACACAGCGCACAAGCGCCGTCGCCGCTACAAGGTCCGTATGCGCTCTTACCTTGATTCGGAGCTGGCCTTCCTTGAGGTTAAGACCCGAGGCCCGCGCGGGCACACTGTCAAGAAGCGCATGAAGTATGACTTCGATCAGGCTGAACGAATGGAGTTGAGCCGCGAGGGCAGGCTCTGGGTTGCCGAAAGGCTCGAGGCCGCGGAGTGCTTTGAGGGTGTTGGTCGGGTTGATTCCCTGGTCCCCGTACTCTCTGGAACCTACACGCGTTCGACGCTTCTTATGGCCGATGGCCAGGGGCGCGCGACGATTGATACCGATCTGCACTGGGACTCGTGGGGTCATGAGCTTCAGGCTCCCCACATTGCGATCATTGAGACCAAATCAGGCGCGGCTCCATCTGAGCTTGACCGACTGCTGTGGGCAAATAGGATCCGGCCGTCGCGTATCTCGAAGTATGCGACTGCGATGGCTCTGCTGACTCCGGACTTGCAGACAAACCGGTGGACTCGCGTGATTGATCGTTTCTTCACGATGAGGCCGGCGGTTCAGCAGGCGCTTGCCGCATGAACAGATCACGGGGTTGATCCCGTACACAAGCTGTCCCGCGAAGTGTGCGTGATGACCCAGAGGTGCTGCGCGGGACTAGGCTGGGGGGTGTGGAAATTCCACGCCCCCCAGTTCTGATGAGATCGTGAGGAAAAAATGACACTGCCTTCGGAGAAACTTGCTGAGCTCGGCCTTGAACTGCCTGAGGTTGCTAAGCCTGTCGCCGCCTATGTCCCCGCTGTTGAGGATCGCGGTGTTGTGCGCACCTCTGGCCAGCTTCCCCTGGAAAATGGCGAGTTGGCGTGCATTGGTGCGGTCGGTGAAGATGGTGCGGATCCCGAAGATGCCTACGAGGCCGCGCGGATTTGTGCGTTGAATGCGATGGCGGCTGCAGCTGCGGTAGCGGGAGGTGTGGATCGCCTGGCTTCGGTAGTTAAGGTGACTGCCTTTGTTGCTTCCTTGCCGAACTTCTATGGGCAGGCTGCTGTGGTCAATGGAGCATCTGAATTGCTGGGCGAGGTTTTCGGCTCTCAGCACGCGCGTTCGGCTGTGGGTGTCGCAGCCCTGCCCCTCAATGCCTCGGTCGAGGTTGAGGTGGAGTTTGCGCTCCGCTGCGAGTGAATGGGATCGCTCAGCGCTCTATTTAGCAAGGATTTAAACTGAAATAAAGGTCTGTGTGCGGGCGTTCCTGTGAGTACCCGCTGGTTAACAGCTTTATTCCAAGGAAGAGGACAATATGGCAGAGACTTTGCCCGAGGCAGCAGCGCCGGGAACTGGACAGCAATTCAAGCTGGTTGACGTATCGACCACCCCCTCTGAGGGAGGTTGTGGTTGCGGCTGTGGTGGCCATGGGAAGAAGGCGCAAGCTGATCCCGTAGCATCTGCAGCGGAGTCGCACGGCGGATGCGGCTGCGGTGGGCATGGACATAAGGCTGAGGCCGCGCCTGCACCTGAGTCACACGGTGGTTGCGGCTGCGGTGGTCACGGACACGCTGCTCAGGCAGCTCCCAAGGCTGAAGCATCTGCTCACGGAGGCTGTGGCTGCGGTGATCACGGTCAGGGAACCGCGCACGTCGTATCGCAGGATCCCGCTGTCCGTGAGGACGAACTCGTTATCCACTCCCTGCCAAAGGTTGTTCGTCATGCTCTGCTCTTTGCTGCGATGGACAACCTGCCGCTTGGTGCATCGCTGATCGTTGTTGCTCCGCATCAGCCCGTCCCGCTGTTCAATTACCTGCAGGAAAGCGAATCGCATTACCGCGTCGAGACCATCGAGACCGGTCCGGTCGACTGGCGCTACCGCGTTACGCGTCTGTCCTGATTTGCTGAGGCTCAATGCCCGCGAGCTCTGCGCTCGCGGGCATTTCTGTGTCTCGTGTCCGCGGGTTTTATATCGCTACTTCAACTCCGTTTTGCCTCCGCGGACAAAGTGCGTCAGAACGGGGAAGGATTTGGACTCCTGCCCCGAAAGTCTGAGAGCAATGACGCACTTTGTCCGATGTGACGGGTCGGCGGTGCCCTTAAAGAAGCCGAGCTGCCAATGATCGTCTACTCTCGGGCAGGGCGCTCAGGACAAACTGCGTCTGTATGGGGGAGGCTTTGGTGATTCTCCCCGATAACCCAGAAGCAATGACGCACTTTGTCCGATGCATTGAGGTGAAGAGCAACCTCGTGGCAAGGTGTCGGTACTTTGTCCGATGTACCGGAGATCCGAACGCCCGCGGTCGAGTGCCCCACTCGGTCCTCTGTCACCTGGCCGAGCCCCCGTCACCGGCCGAGCAACGCCCTGTCACCAGTCGAGCAACGCCCCATCAGGTGGCCATGTGTCCACTTTCAATGAGAAAACCCGAAATACCAGCGAGGCTTTCGTTGGTATTTCGGGTTTTTCTGAGCCGCCTGTGGGAATCGAACCCACGACCTATTCATTACGAGTGAATCGC
>ENA-OWLX01001075-OWLX01001075.1-metagenome-genome-assembly--contig:-NODE-1075-length-10427-cov-16.750482_pt1 | contig 10427 bp, 7 predicted proteins | sample MGYA00245351_ERZ651106 | MGnify/ENA primary metagenome ERZ651106 (study PRJEB26857, sample SAMEA4031768) | metagenome | biome: human; feature: oral; material: saliva | place: Philippines | collected 2014... | reverse complement strand
GCTCTTCCGATCTGACCCACAGCTGCACGGTTGCCTTGCCGTTGGCGCCGAGCACGCCCTCGTCGACCGTGATGGCGACGATTTCGGCGTTGGTGACGATGGCGCGGGCACCGTTTTCGGTGCGGTTATCGCTCTTGGTGTCGGGGTTGCGCGGGCCGGAGGTCCACACGTCCACGCGCTCGCCTGCCTTCAGTGCGGAGGCGGCGGTGCGGTCAATGCTGACGGTGGCGAGGCGGCGTCCCGGGGAGGTTTCGGTGCCTACAGATTCTTTGCTGATGAAGTTGCCGGCGGGGATGCGCTGGGTAGCGATTTTGCCGTTCATCTGTGCGGCTTCGGCGCGGGTGAAGTACTTGTCTTTGGCGGAGTCGATGTTCGCTTCGACTCGGGCGAGTTTGTCTTCGGTAATCTTCTCGCCGAGGCGGATTTCGCTTTTGGCGGTGTAGTACTCGGTTTTGCTGTTGTTGGCCTGCACGTAGAGCTGCACGCCGGTGATGGAGACGAGCACGAGAAGTACACCGAGGATGAATCGCCAGTCCTTGACGGTGGGCCTTTTGAGGCGTTTGGCGTGGGGCTCGGTGAGGGTGGAACGCTTCGTCGCGTTCTGTCGTATGCGCATGATGTGGTTGTGCCTTTCGGTGCGGAAGCCGGCGGTGATTCCGGTGTTGTTCGACTGACCGATGAGCGAGTGGTGTGTTTTCGATAGTGCTTTGGTTGGTTCCGACACTAACCCTAACAGCATATTTCATTTAGTACTCTCTCTCAACAAGAGTCCTGTTTATGAAATATTTTTGAGTCTTGCCCCTTTTGAAGGGGTGATTAGATAACTTTTCGGGTCATATAAGGCTTTTTGTGAGCAAATTTCACGGTGATGACATATACTGAAAGTACTCAATAGATGTTCTTCATGGACTCTATACAAAAGGCCGCTAACGGTGGCTAAGGGGCCCAGGATTTCACTCACGGAAAGGAATAATTCGATGACTGCACCTCGTTTCCTCACTCTGAGCGACGTCGCCGAGGAGCTGCAGGTTTCGCTTTCGCAGGTACGTGCTCTGGTGCGTAGCGGCGAGCTTCCCGCCATTCAGATTGGTGGACGTAACCAGTGGCGTATTGAACGCTCTCGTTTTGAAGAGTACATTACCGAGCGCCACGAGCAGACTCTGGAGGCGATTGCTTCCGGCAAGCTCACTGCAAAGGCTAAGGCTGAGTAGTATTTCGACTTGCACCTCGCGGGCGTTATGCTCGAGTGGTTTCAGAAAGGTCCGCTTCTCTCGTTGAGATTTCAATGAGAGGGGCGGACCTTTTTGTGTTTATTGGTGCTTTTATAAGGGGTGTTTATAGCTATCGAGGCGTTTTTATGGGTGTGCCCGCGAATGGTGTTGCACGCTATTTACCCTGTGCTCTAGCGTGAGATGCGGGCGATTACTGCGCTAATACGAGCCAGCGGGATGGTGCGCACGCCTGCACCGCGAGGTACACGGGAGTAGCCGGAGGCGCCCTGACCGTAACCGCTCTGTCCATAACCTCCCTGCGCGCCGTAGGCTGCACGCGCGTGCTGGTCGCGTTCGTAGATGCGCGGGTACTGGCCACCGTTGAGCAGGCGCAGCTCGAGGAAGTCGGCGCCGACTCGTTCGATCACGCCGTCGTAGCTGACGGTGCCGCCTTCGAGGGAGAGGCGGACGGGTTCGCGCGCCATGGCGAGGGAGCGGAGGGCGAGCTGGATTTTCATGCGGTAGCGTTCGGGGCGAATATCAGCGCGCCCGGGAGCGATGCCACCTTCCCACCAGAGCATTCCGCGCAGGGGGATGATGATGTTCTCGCCGCGCGCCTCGATGCTGACCCATTCTTCGCCGACCATTTCGAGTTTGCCTTCGTAGGTTTGCATGTCGGTGGCGCAGATGCGGATGGGGCCGCCGACCTGTGCGAGGAGGCGGTCGTCGAGGGTGATGGTGGAGTACTGGACGCGGGCGACTTGACGGGCGTCCTGTTCCATATCCCAGGCGCGTTCGGATGCGAGGCGCGCCTCAATGTCTCGTAGGAACTTTTCCATGCTCATACTATGACCCTACCCGAGGATGGGTACGGATACTAACCGGGGCGTTTTCCGCTCTGATGATGGCCCCCCAAGCCTGATTTTTGGCGCGAATTCCACTAAATTACATGTTTTTCATATATTTTGATGTGTTTTGCTTCATTTCTGGAGCGACTTCCTGTATAAATAAAGCAACACCAAAATACATCAAACACACCATTTGGAGGTCATCGTGGACCATCTTTCCACTCCGGGTTCAGCACCCGCAGCCTTCGCATCACGCCCCGCAGCCATGCCTCGTACTGCCGGCGCAAAGGTAGCCAGTGCCGGGGTAGTCGCCGTAACCAGCTCTGCAACCGAGTCCGACGCTAAGGCAAACTACCAGGACGCGCTGCTCTTCATCGCCCCTCCCCTGCTTTCCGCGGCGGTCTTGGGCGCGTTGAGCGTGAACCTGCACCGCATCCCTTCGGCGCACCCTCTTGCTGACGCTTCGTTGCTTTGCGCTGGCGCGGCGGCAATCCTCATTACCGCTTGGTGGTTCATCAGTTTTATCTACGCGCTCTTCTACGCTCGATCTTTGCGCGTTTCGAGCCACAACGCTGACCGCGCGGTGCTGAAGGTTCCGGCGTTTTTCCGTCCGCGCTTTATGCGCCGCATCGTTCTGACCCTCGGCGGCACGGCTCTTGGAGTGGGCGCGGTCTTGGCTCCCGCGCAAGCTACGGTGGTGACGCCCGGCAACGCCGGGGTAAACGGCACGGAGGGTCTTCCGCAGACGAGTATTTCGGCGGTCATGGCTGCAGATTCAATGGGCACCTCAATGGGCACAGCCGTTTCAACGGGTACAGCGGCGGCAGACACCAGCCCAGCCACCGTCTCAGATGCGGATTCCGCCGGTACCGCCGCGGACAGCACCACCGCAGATTCCCCCTCCGCTCCCCTGGCCCTCTCTGCAGAGATTCCCGATATTCCGCTGGCTCCTCAACCCACGGAGGCGGCGGGCTCCCTGCACGATCGCAGTCCGTTCTTCTCCCCTCCCCGCGCTGAGGCGGGCACCTATTCCTACATAGTCCAGGCGGGCGATACGCTCTGGTCCATTGCCGCCGAGCAGCTGGGTGAAGGCACCGACGCCTCCACCATTTACAACTACACTCTCGATATTTACGAGGCGAATAAGGACGCTCTGGGCCAGAACGCCGAGCTGCTTTACGAGGGGCAGGTTCTGCAGATTCCCGAACAGCCCGTTCATTAGCCCTCACCCCCCTCAATTCCGCTACCTCGGTTCTTCTACCTCGCCCGATAGCTTTTCATTCGCTCACGTTCATTCGCTCAACACACCTCACATACCCTTCTGCACCGAAAGGAGCCGTCATGAGCTTCGCCAACCTTCTCCCCCGCGCCCCGTGGACGCCGCCGCGTTCTCAGCCTGCCCAGTATTCTCAGCCTGCCCAGCATTCTCCGGCTACGCAGCCCACCTCCCGTAACGACCAGCCTGCCCGCCCGTATTCAAAGCGCCAGGCGGCAGGCACCTCCCAGGCTCAGCCTGTGACTGCCGAGCAGGCCGCTCCTCTGCCGGAGCAGGGGCAGGGCACGATGGCACTGGTACAGAGGCGGAACAGCTCGGCGGTCTATTCGCTGCTGCCTCTGCCGCGTTATGAGCAGCATTCGGCGCAGCGCCCGCCGGCGGCGAAGAGGGGCCGGCCGTTGCGTCCTGCGGATGCGTTGGCTCGCCAGCTGGAGGGTCGTTGCGCGGGTGTGGCGATTGCTTACCTGGAGATCATGTCGGCTCGTCGTTCGCGTCAGCAGCTGGCGCAGTGGGTGTCGGCAGATTGTTTCCACCGCCTGTTGCCCTTCTTCCCGAAGAACCCGCGCCAGGTGCGCAAGGAGATGCTGTTGACTCTTCCGCCGGTTCTGCTGCGGGTGCGAGCGCAGAAGGTGCACGAGGAGCTTTACGAAGTGGTGGCGCTACTGCGTTGTGCGGATAAGGTTCGCGTGGTGACCATGCAGATGCGCCTGATTTACGGCACCTGGCTAATTACCTCCATCGAGCAGCCGCAGAGCCGCACGGACGAAGAATAAGGTTTTCCGTACACAACGCGCCGCCCAGGCGCGCACAGACACACAGAGACACGCACAGACATGTAGAGACACGCAGAGAGGGTGCGAATCCGGTATTGGATTCACACCCTCTCTGTTGCGCTTCATGCTCTCAGCATTTCAAGCGTGCGGCGTTTCAGTTTTTACGCTGAGGCTACTTTTCCTTCGAGCGCTCCACGTGAACCTGCTCGTGGCCGTCCTCGTCGGGGGCGGAATACTGCAGGAACTTCGGGCGCGAAGGCTCAGCCAGGCGCACGGCAGAAGCCTGAGTACGCTGCTTGGACAGGTCCAGGTTGAACAGGTAGGTCACGGTCTCTTCACGGACCGCGCCGAGCATCGCCTGGTACATGTCGTAGCCTTCACGCTGGTACTCGACCAGCGGGTCACGCTGAGCCATCGCACGCAGACCGATACCTTCCTTGAGGTATTCCATCTCGTACAGGTGCTCGGGCCAGCGCTCGCCAATGACGGACAGCATGACGCGGCGTTCAATTTCGCGCATGCTCTCTTCGCCGACGCTCTTTTCACGCTCATCGTAGATGAGGTGTGCGTCCGCCAAGACTTCCTTCACAATCTGGTCGCGAGTAATCTTGGTGCGGTCGCCGGCGTCTTCTGCCAGGTCGTCCACGGTGATGGAGATGGGGTACACCTGCTTGAGTGCGTCCCAGAGCTCGTCGAAGTCCCAATCCTCGGCGTGGCCTTCAGAGACGCGGGCGTCAATGATGGTGGTCAGCACCTCGTCCACGAAGCCGGAAATCTGTTCCTTCAGGTCGTCACCGTGCAGGATGCGGCCGCGGTCCTTGTAGATCGCTTCGCGCTGGCGGTTGAGCACGTCGTCATACTTGAGCACGTTCTTACGCTGCTCAGCGTTACGGCCCTCAACGTTTGCCTGTGCGGTAGCGATAGCGCGGCTAACGATCTTGGAGTCCAGTGCGGAGTCCTCGGGGGCTGCCGCCATGAGGCGGGTTGCCATGCCGGTGTTGAACAGGCGCATCAGTTCGTCGGTCAGCGACAGGTAGAAGCGGGACTCGCCCGGGTCGCCCTGACGGCCGGAACGACCGCGCAGCTGGTTGTCGATACGGCGGGACTCGTGACGCTCAGTGCCGAGCACGTACAGGCCACCGAGCTTGGTGACTTCCTCGTGCTCTTCTTTAGCGGCGTCTTCGCAGGCCTTCAGGACCTCGGGCCAGCGTGCCTCGTACTCTTCGGAGTTGGTATTCGGGTCCAGGCCAAGCTCACGCATCTTCTCGACGGCCTCAAATTCGGGGTTACCGCCGAGCATAATGTCGGTACCGCGACCGGCCATGTTGGTTGCCACGGTGACGGCGCCCTTATGGCCCGCCTGCGCAACAATGGCTGCCTCACGCTCGTTGTTCTTTGCGTTCAGCACCTCGTGGCGCACGCCTGCCTTCGCCAGCTGGCGGGAAAGGTACTCGGAGTTCTCCACGCTTGCGGTACCCACCAGAATCGGCTGGCCCTTTTCGTGGCGTTCCTTAATGTCCTTGACAACCGCCTTGAACTTGGCGATTTCGTCGCGGTACACCTTATCGGGGTTGTCGATGCGCTGCACACCCTTGTTGGTGGGGATGGGCACCACGCCGAGCTCGTAGGTGTTCATGAACTCTGCCGCTTCGGTTTCCGCGGTACCGGTCATGCCGGACAGCTTGTCGTACATGCGGAAGTAGTTCTGCAGGGTCACGGTCGCCATGGTCTGGTTCTCAGGCTTGATTTCGACGCCTTCCTTCGCCTCAATCGCCTGGTGGATGCCGTCGTTGTAGCGGCGGCCCGGCAGAATACGACCGGTGTGCTCGTCAACAATCAGGACTTCACCGTCAATGACCACGTAGTCCTTGTTGTTGGTGAACAGCTCCTTCGCCTTAATGGAGTTGTTCAGGAAGCCAATGAGCGGGGTGTTCTTGGATTCGTAGAGGTTCTTCACACCCAGGTGGTCTTCCACCTTATCAATGCCGGGTTCAAGGATGCCGACGGTGCGCTTCTTCTCGTCTACTTCGTAGTCTTCACCGCGCTTGAGCAGAGTTGCGGCGATGCGCGCGAACTCTGCGTACCAGCGGTTCGCCTCACCGGCTGCGGGGCCGGAAATAATCAGAGGGGTACGCGCCTCATCAATCAGGATGGAGTCCACCTCATCGATAATGGCGAAGTTGTGGCCGCGCTGAACCTGCTCCTCCACGGTCCACGCCATGTTGTCGCGCAGGTAGTCGAAGCCGAACTCGTTGTTCGTACCGTAGGTGATGTCTGCGGCGTACTGCTTACGACGCTCGTCCGGCTCCATGGAGGAGAGAATCACGCCGCACTCCATGCCGAGGAAGCGGAACACACGACCCATGAGGTTCGCCTGGTACTCAGCCAGGTAGTCGTTCACGGTCACAATGTGAACGCCCTTGCCGCTCAGCGCGTTCAGGTACGCGGGCAGGGTCGCGACGAGGGTCTTACCCTCACCGGTCTTCATTTCGGCAATGTTGCCCAGGTGCAGTGCAGCGCCACCCATGAGCTGCACGTCGTAGTGGCGCTTGCCCAGGGTGCGCTTGGACGCTTCACGGACTACCGCGAAGGCCTCCGGCAGCAGAATATCGAGGGATTCGCCGTCCTTGACGCGCTCACGGAACTTGTCGGTCTCTGCTCGCAGTTCCTCATCGGTCATAGATGCGAAGCTGTCCTCGAGCGAGTTCACCGCCTTAGTGTACGCTTCGAGCTGTCGCAGAACCCTCTTATCGCCGGTTCGGAGGATTTTCTCCAAGAAAGATGCCACTGAGCTTCTACTCCTTGCTTGTTTCGGTACCCTCACCAAGGGCGCGCGAAAGTGCGCGCGGTGAGGCCTTCCTACATATTGTATGGCAGAGCCGCCTAATTCGCCCGTCCGAGCTCTTTTTTACGCTGTGCGCCCACGAGGTGACATTTGGTGACGTTGCGCGCCGTTCATCCTCAGCTGAGATGGAGGGGGCACCGGGTTCCGGGGTCGGGCGCGCACCCGTGCTGAGAATCCGAGCCGAAAACCTCGGCTGTAGATGGCAGAGAAAAACCCGGGGGCCTGGAGATTCACAGTACGTGTTTCCAGACCGCCCGGGTCTTTAGCCTGCTTGCTGAGCATACCGCCTTAGAGAGTCATGCACCTCAGCAATCAGCAGGTACGTTTCTACTCGCTGTCCAGAGTAATGATGCCGTAGCTCCAGCCCTTACGGCGGTATGCCGCAGCCGGTGCGCCGGTCTCGCTGTCAATGTACAGGTAGAAGTCGTGACCAACCAGTTCCATACGGTCAACAGCTTCTGCGGGAGTCAGACGCTCACCCTTGAAGCTCTTGTGGCGAATCTCGATGGGAGATGCTGCCTCATCGGCGAGGGTGACCTCGCTGTTATCGAATGCTGCTTCTTCCACCGGAACATCCGGCAACAGAATCTCGGTAATTGCTTCGGTGACCACGGGAATCGAGCCGGTAGCGTCCGCCACGGAGACGGGGTGCTTGCCACCGCGCTTGTGCAGCTTGCGGCGGTCACGTGCACGGCGCAGACGCTCCAGGAGCTTGCCGTAGGTTTCATCGAAGACCGCGAACTTGTCGTGACCCTGGGCTTCGGAACGGAGGACAGGACCGGTACCAACAACGGTAATCTCAACGCGGATGGACTCGCCACCCAGATGACCGTCCTTGCTGAACTTGACGTCAATGTCCTTCACGTTATCGCCGAGCTGAGCGAACTTCTGAACCTTGTTGCTCACGTATTCTTCCAGGCGTTCGGTGACCTTGATATTGCGGCCGTAGATGTTGACTTCCACGATCATTCCCTCCAGGTTGGGGGCTTATACCGCGTCCGGCTGGACCCGGTACGGGGGATCGACTTCAATGCCGTTCCCTTGTCTATATTCTAGTACGAAACATGCCTCACATCACTATATGTGACAAACATTTAGCTCAAATAATAGCTATTCGTCCATCTGCGAACTTTATTCGCCAAAAATCGTGTATCTCTTGCAACTAACTACAAGAAACGCTATGTCTGAGCTTTTTTCGGCACCGCCGCCACAGCACACACGCCCAGCACCTGCGACCCTGATTCCTGCAGCACGCGCACTATCTCCGAAGCGGTCGCGCCGGTGGTCACCACATCATCACAAATAATGCTCACCCGGCCCGCACACAGGGCAGGTTCCATGACGCGCAAAGCACCGTGCATCCGCTCGGCACGGCCCACAGCACCCAGGCTCTTCTGCTCGTTCTTTGCCTCAGAAGCACCAAGGAGAGAAGACACACGAGAAGACACCATACGAGAAGATGAGGAGGCGCCACTCCCGCCCCGCGGGCGAGGCGCATAGCCGATAATATCCACGGCGCGCACCCGCACCGAGGCGGGCAAACGCTGATTGAGCTGCCGCGCCGCCTCCTGCACCAGAAGATTCGCCGGCGCATAGCCGCGGCGGCGCACACTCTGCGCCGAGGACGGCGCCGGAACCAGCAGAACCTCAACCGAATCAGAAAATCCAGTCCCTGTCTGAATAGTCCTTGCCTGAACAGTCCCTGCCTGAAGCTCCTCCCGGTGCGCCCGAAGAAGCTCATACACGCTACGCGCCAACCCCTCACCCAGCAGGGGCAGCAAGTCAGTGCGGCCCGCGTTCTTCAACGCCAATAGGGCACGCGGCATAATCCCCTCATAACGGGATGCCGCACGCACCTCAGGAACACGACCAGCAACGCTGTCGTCAGAAGATAGGGGCTGCAGAACGTGTACTCGCTCCACACGCGCCAACGCCGAACGCAGCTGTGGCAGGCAATCCTCACACAGCGGCGTGCCGGCACCGTAGGCGACCGGCACCGCACAGCACGGGCAGGTACGCGGCATCAAAACCTCACCCAAAGACCCGCCAGCGCTCCTGAGAGCGCCAGCAAGCCGGGTTATGGACCCATTCATGGGCTTGTTCAAACCACGCTGTTCTGAACTCACCGAAAGCGCCCTTTCCTCGCTCGCGTCTGCCCGGGGCTAACCGGCGTAACTAATCTCGTGCAGAGTCGTATCCAAACGGTTCCAGCCGCGCTCCTCCATCAGGTAGCACGAACCGTCAGAGCGGTGCGCAATAATATTCGACGTATTATCCGCCGTCGAAACGGTCATCATACCATCCAAACGATCCAGCTTCGTCTCTTCACCGCTGAGAGAAATCACCTCAGACTCACCATTCTTCACGTTCACCACCACGACGCTCTGGTCGCCAGCCCAACGGGCATTACGCGGAGTCACAGAAGAGCTCAAGCGCACCATCTCTGTCAGATGTAGAGGCTTACCGGCATCATCACGCACAATACCGGAAATAATCACAGCCGACGCACCCTCGGTAGCCGCCACAATCGCTATGCGCGCACCATCGTGAGAAACGTTCACGCTCGTAAAGTTCAAATTACGCTGCCAGGACAGACCAATATCCACGCCGCGCTCACGCTCGGTCGCGTCCTCAGAATCCGGCTTGAAGGCACGAACAATACCCTCACCATCGGCAGCCCACACCCAGCCGTACGCATCAAAGCTGGGAGCAGTCAGCGCGGTACTCTGCCACACGCGGCGGGCAGTACCCTGATACACCGTATACAGGCTCGCAGCGTCATTCGCCAAGCAGGCGTAGACATCCGCCGAATAGCCCATCGCCGGGGAGCTCAACTGGCTCACGCCGCGCAGAAGCAGCTGTTCACCCACACTGCTCATATAATCATCGCGCGCCACCATCTGGCCGTTCGGATTAATAGCAACCGTGCGGGTAGGAATACCCGGGTTCAGCTTCACCGCAGAAAAGCCGCTCGGTGCATTCTCAGGAATCAGAGTGCCGTTGTAAAACACCTCAGTTTTACCCAGACCAGAGAAATTCTCCAAACCGTGCATAATCTGCTCTCGCACACGCGCCAAACGGTTATCGTCCAGGTGCTCACCAGAGAGGCGAACCAGCACATCCTGGTTATCGCTCATGCTAGCGGTCTCAAGGTTCATCGACTCATTCAACGCCGAGAACGCAACATCCTTCAGATAGGACGCCGGGCCAGCCATCAGAGTACGCACCAGCAACTCAAAATAGTGGTCCGTATGCGGGAACCAGCGGATATCAGGCACAGCAAAACGGAACGCACGATCATAGAAATACAGGCGGCACGGGCTAAACACGCGCTCAAACTCAGTGCCATCCAGCCACAAACCATCCGGGCACGAGCTAATACGCCACTGGTTATCCTCCATGACCACAGTGAACTCATTAGTCTCAGTCTGAGCCTCCGGGAAGGTGCTCGTAATACCCTGACTATTCACAGTC
>ENA-OWLX01001070-OWLX01001070.1-metagenome-genome-assembly--contig:-NODE-1070-length-10449-cov-3.317010_pt1 | contig 10449 bp, 9 predicted proteins | sample MGYA00245351_ERZ651106 | MGnify/ENA primary metagenome ERZ651106 (study PRJEB26857, sample SAMEA4031768) | metagenome | biome: human; feature: oral; material: saliva | place: Philippines | collected 2014... | reverse complement strand
ATACTGAAATAAAAACAGATTCGAAAATTCGTCTTGGTAAATCTAAAATAAAATTGATGGAAAGAAATTTCTTTAGAGTATTGGATTATGTTGAAAGTATATTTGAAACTAATATTGCAATGATTGATTTGGAAACTAGTGAGGGATCGTTATTTGATGAACAAATGTTAGTATTTAGAAATAATGAAAATGATGATTTTATAGTTTTTTATTTTAGATCAATAGGAATATTTACTAAATGTAACAAAGGAAAAATTTTAAAAAATGGGTATGAATTTCCGATTACAAATGATGATGTTTACAATGATATGGATGAAGGATTTCTTGATGAACTTTCTAATTTATTTATAGAAGTGAAGAGATTATTTGAAAGAAACGAAATGTTAGAAACTGCATAAAAATGAAAATTTAATAAAATGAAAAGTTGTTCTGCTTGAATCCCTTCAAACTGAGGGGATTTGAGTGGAAAAATAAAAAAAGTATGTTATTTTAGAAGAAGATGAGTTAGAAAAAAATGATACCATGATCTTATAAAAAATATTAGGAGGTATTAGCTATGCTAGAAAGAGAAATGATGAATTTGTTGGATGTGTGTTATGATAAGGCTTTACAAGGTGTATTACCAGGAGAAAAATCAATTGAAGAATTAGCAGAAGATTATTTATACAAAAGTAGTAGTAAAAAGAAAGCAATTGACGATTTAATAGGATATCAAACATTATTGTGCGGAACAAATGGGTTTATAACAGGATTAGGTGGATTATTAGTATTACCAGTAGCAATACCAACAAATATATTGAGTACAATTTATATACAATTAAGAATGATAGCAGCAATAGCACATATAAATGGGTATGATATTTACAGCGATCAAGTAAGAACAATAGTTTATGCATGTTTAACAGGAAGTTCAGCAACAAATATATTAAAAAATGTTGGAATAAAAATCGGTGAAAAAGCAGCAGTTAACGCATTAAAAAAAATTCCTGGAGCAATATTAGTAAAAATAAATCAACAAGTTGGATTCAGATTAGTAACAAAGTTTGGACAAAAAGATTTAGTGAATTTTGGAAAAATGATACCATTAGTAGGTGGAGTAGCAGGTGGAGTATTTGACACAGGGATGACATTAACGATAGGGAATATAGCAAAAAAAGTATTTTCGGAATAGTAAAGTAATTGTAAAAATTAATGCCAAATGTAACTTGGACTCTTGAAAGGAGTTTTTAAGAGTTAAGAATCAAGAGTTTGAGTAAAATTTGGAAATAGATTTAAAATTGAAAAAACATTTGTGAAAGGATAAAAAACTATGGAACTATATATAACAGATTTAGGGACAGTGGTAAAAAAGAGAGATGATTTGTTTGAGATAACTACGAGTGAGAAAAAAGTGGCAGTGGCTCCACAAAAGATAAAATCATTAGTGCTATCTAAAGGGATATTTTTGACAACAGATGTAATAAAATTGGCAGTGGATAATAATATTGATATAGTAATTGTTGATGATTTTGGAAATCCTTATGGAAGATTTTGGCAAAGTAAATTTGGTTCAACAGCTAATATTAGAAGAAAACAGTTGGAAATATTTGGGACTCAAAAGGGAATTGAATTGGCAAAACAGATATTGATACAGAAAATTAAAATTGTTTAGATGAATTGAAAGTAAATATAAGAGAATATTTCGTCGAACTATGAAAATTAATGTAAAATTTTCTGACAATTACTTGACTCATGTAATTTTTTCTGATATAATTGCTAAAAATAAATATTTTAAGAAAGGCTGTATACAATACAGCATGGAGGATAAGATAATGGAAAAGAAAAAAATGTTAAAGGTGGTTAGTTCGGCTATGGCTCTCACAATGTTACTTGCGGGATGTTCAAGTGCAAGTAACAATAAAGCGAGCAAAGGAACAAAAGCGGCTGTTGAATTCAAGACGGCAGTAGAAAATGGTGGGAATGCACTTAGTGGTCAACAATTAAAAATCGGTATCGCTTCTGCAGATCCACTAACGGGGATATTTAATCCAGTGTTTGCTTTAGAGGCAACAGATAATGATGTAATGAAGTATACAATGAATGGGGCTTTCCCGCTTGACGATGCAAACCGTCTAAAACAAGATGATAAAGAAGCACCAGTTATGTTCCACGTAGATCGTGAGAAAAAGGAAGTTACATTAACAGTTCACAAAGATCTTAAATGGAGTAACGGAGAAGACGTAAAAGCTGATGATATCGTTGCAACATATGAACTTATGGGGAACCCTAAGTACACAGAAAACGTTCGTTACAGTGATGAATATGAAGTAATTGAAGGTATGAAAGATTTGACATTGCAACACCTCTGTTGTATCATAAGGTGAGTAAAAATATTTTGTATTTGATTGAAATTTTGTGTATTGGAGTAGGATGTTTTGCAGTAACCGCTTGTCGGATTTTTATATGGGGATACCGTTTGAAACACGGGTAATCTTTTTGATACATAAATTTAAGCGCTATATTTCAATTAAAATAAGGGGGAGTTCTTTTTGAGTAAAAAAACTTTTTATGTAACAACACCAATCTATTATCCAAGTGGAAGACTTCATATTGGACACACTTACACCACTGTAGCTGCAGATGCTATTTCCAGATATAAACGTTTTGCAGGATTTGATGTTCGTTTTTTGACAGGAACTGATGAACATGGCGAAAAAATTCAAAAGAAGGCAAGAGAAATGGGGTTAGAGCCTATTGTATATTTAGATAATATGATTTCCGATATAAAAAAACTATGGAATGTTATGGAAATTTCTTATGATGATTTTATTCGTACAACAGAATCAAGACATGAGGAACGCGTTCAAAAAATATTCCAAAAATTATATGATCAAGGAGACATTTATTTAGGAGAATATGAAGGGCATTATTGTGTGGAATGTGAAGCTTTTTGGACAGAATCTCAACTGGAAGACAATAAGTGTCCGGATTGTCACAGAGAGGTGGAATCCAAAAAGGAACAGTCTTATTTTTTTAGATTGTCCAAATATCAAGATCGTTTGATAGAGTACTATGAACAACACCCGGATTTTTGCTTTCCGGAAAGTCGAAAAAATGAAATGCTAAATAATTTTTTGAAAAAAGGATTAGAAGATTTGTCTGTATCCAGAACCTCGTTTGATTGGGGAGTAAAGGTTCCTTTTGACGAGAGACATGTAATTTATGTATGGATTGATGCATTGTGTAACTATATTACAGCTTTGGGATATCCTGATAATACAAAAGAGATGCAAGCATATTGGCCTGCAAATATGCAAATTGTCGGTAAGGAAATTATGAGGTTTCATACCATTATTTGGCCGGCTTTATTGATGGCTTTGGATTTGCCACTTCCTCAAAAGGTTTATGGGCATGGATGGATTTTGTTTTCTGATGATAAAATGAGCAAATCAAAAGGAAATGTGGTATATCCTGAACCAATCATTGAACGTTATGGAATTGATGCATTAAAATACTTTTTACTGAGAGAATTTGTGTTTGGACAGGATGGAAACTATACCAATAGAGGATTTCTTACAAGAATAAATTCAGATTTAGTAAATGACTTGGGGAACTTATTATCCAGAACAGTTTCTATGGTTGAAAAATATACTGATGGAATAGTAATGGAATATAATGCTTCAACAGAATTTGATGAGAGTTTAGAAACAATTATTAATGAATTGTTCGAAAAATTTGATGAAGCTATGGAAAATATGCAGTTTAATGAAGCTTTTGAAGAGTTGTGGAAATTAGTTCGTCGAGCAAATAAATATATTGATGAAACAATGCCTTGGAAATTAGCAAAAGACGATACCAAACAAGAAGAGTTACGCTCAGTACTATATCATTTGATAGAAACTCTGAGAGTTGTAGCAGTGTTTTTGAGACCTATGCTAACAATTACTTCCGATAAAATACTGGAACAAATCAATATTCCGGTAGAAGAGGCTACGTTGGATAGTGTAAAAGTGTTTGGTGGATATCCATTTGAGACTAAGGTAAAAAGGGGAGAAAACTTATTCCCGCGATTAGATATCGAAAAAGAATTGCAAGAGATGGAACTTCTATTTGTGGATAAAAAAGAAGAAAGCACTTCTACACCTCATAAAGATGAAATTACGATTGAGGATTTTGATAAAATTGAACTTAGGGTAGCGAAAGTTTTAGAGTGTGAACAACATCCAAAAGCAGATAAATTATTAGTATTTAAATTAAAGGTGGGTAGTGAAGAACGACAAATAGTCAGTGGTATTGCAAAATTTTATAAGCCTGAAGACTTGATTGGTAAAAAACTTGTTGTTGTTTTGAATTTAAAACCTGTCAAACTAAGAGGTGTTGTATCAGAAGGAATGATTTTGTCAGCAGCTACAGAGGATGATACATCATTGGTTACAATTTCTGCAGAAGGGATTATTGATGGAGTAGAGGTGAGATAATGGGGCTATTCGATAGTCATGTACACTTAGATGATTCAAGGTTTGATGGAGATAGAGAAGAACTGATTTCTTCTTTGTCAGAAGATGGTATTGATTACGTTGTTAATATCGGTGCTGATTTACAAACATCAAAAAACTCTATTGAATTATCTGAAAAATATTCTTTTGTATATGCTACAGTAGGCGTTCATCCGCATGAAGTGAAATCTATGACAGAAGATGATATTGATTTATTAAGAGAGTTGTCCACACACGATAAAGTAGTTGCTATTGGAGAAATAGGGTTAGATTATTATTATGATAATTCTCCAAGAGAATTACAAAAAAAATGGTTTATACGACAAATAGAGTTGGCAAATGAGTGTAATTTACCAATCGTGATTCATTCTAGAGATGCAGTGCAAGATACCTACGATATTCTTGAACAACACAATCGGTCTTCAAGACTTTTGATTCATTGTTTTTCTCAAAGTTTAGAGATGGCAAAAAAGTATGTTAATATGGGGGCTTTTATAGCATTAGGGGGAGCAATTACTTTTAAGAATGCGAAGCATTTACTGGATGTAGCAAAATTTATTCCTATGGAACATTTGTTGTTAGAGACTGATTGTCCGTATTTGACACCTGAACCATTCCGTGGCAAAAGAAACGATCCTTCCAAAGTTAGATTTGTGGCTCAAAAAATTGCCGAGTTAAAAAATATTGATTTTACGGAAGTAGTGGATAGAACTAATTATAACGCAAGGATGTTTTATGGCATTTAAAGTGATATGTATTGGAGATGAGTATGGGATTATCTGAGGTTAGAAATCATGCAAATTTAATTCTTAATATCATTCGACTCATTACAAAAAAGGAAAATTTCTATGATGTAAAAAATGAGGTAATGGAATCTGTCCGCAGCGTAATTCCTTGTGAAAAAATTTCGATTAATATGATACCTAAAGAAAATGCTAAAGAGGTTCAGCTGGTATATTCTTATACAAATAAATCATCTTTCGGAGAAGGAATAGAATCAAACTTGGATGATATTATTTCTTTGCCAAGAGAAAGTTATTCGGACTTTATATGGAATGCAGTTTCGGAAGGGATTTACTCATATACTTTTAGTGATGAAAAAAACTACCAACAGAGAGCAGTGTTTCCGATTATAACAAGTCAAGGAATAGATGGCTTCATTTATTTTTTGTTTAAAAAAAATTTTTTCTTATCGAGGGATAACATTTGTTTTTTAGAGGAGATTGGTTTATTGCTTGGTATCTCTATTGAAAGAACAGAGTTGAATAAAAAGATATTAGAGTCTAAGATGAGACAAAGGGAAATGGCAATAGCATTTGATATGCAACAAAATGTAATGAGTGAAAATAATTTATTGTTTTTAAATGGAGGACGAATTAACTATTTATATAAATATGGTGAAACAATGAAGTATCTTCCAAAACTTTCTAAACGATTAGGTGGAGATTATTGTGAAATTATTCCCTTTGAAAATAGAAGTGCTTTAGTTTTTATTGCGGATGTGATGGGTCATGGTGCATCTTCCAATTATTTTGTTCCGATGATGAAAGGTATTTTGAAAACCTGTGTTTCTATGGGAGTTGTTGAGCCGAAAAATCTGATGAATCAAATGAACCAATTATTGATGAAAGAGTTGGATAAGGCGAATCTATTTATTACAGCACAGGCAGTTTATATCAATTTTGAAGATAATATGCTCTATATTACCAATGCAGGTCATACAGAACCTATTTTATTTAGTCAGAATGAAGATATGTTTTGGTATAGTTATATTGGGGAAAATAAAGGTCTTCCGTTAGGAATTGATTCTTCAGTGCAGTATACTCAAAACCAAATTTCAGCCGATGAGTATGATATGTTATTGTTATATACAGACGGAATTTTAGAAGCTACAAATATAGATGGAATTGAGTATGGTACGGATGGAATTATTGATTTTTGTAGAAAGAATAAAGGAAAAGGATATGAAAATTTTGTAGAGAGGTTATATGAAGATGTTTTGGAATATATTAGACATACAGATACCGTTCTCCAAGATGATACTATGTTGATAGGGGTGGAGTTAGGAACAATTCAAAAAGACAGTTAAAATAGAAATTGAAGGTGGGGAATTATTTTGAAGAAAAAAGAGTTGTTGAAAGTTGTTTTATGCGGTGGAGTTAGAAAAGAAGACGAAAAAAAAGTTGGGGTAGTATCTGTTGTACTAATTACCTACGATCGTGATTTGGCACAAGAAAAAATGCAAGAGTTGATTGTAAAGCATCCTGAAAATTGTTATATGGTATATACTGTCCCTGAAGACATGGATTTAACAATATTAGCACAATATCCTTCTATGGCAATTACAAAAGAGGATTTGGAATAAATGATGGAGGTGTATCTGATGAAAAGCATTGATATTAGAGCTTTGTTTCGTAACAGTAAAGATTATGTAGGAAAAGAAATTGTAGTAGAGGGTTGGATAAGAACTAATCGTTCGTCCAAAAGTTTCGGGTTTATCGAGTTGAACGACGGAACTTTTTTCAAAAATCTTCAAGTTGTGTATGAAGAAAATTTAACTGATTTTAAAAAAATTTCTAAATTATGTATTGCTACTGCAATTAGTGTAAAAGGAACACTGGTTGAAACTCCCGGAGCGAAACAGCCTTTTGAAATAAAGGCATCTGAGATTATTGTGGAAGCTGAATCTTCACCGGAGTTTCCGCTGCAGAAAAAAAGACATACATTTGAATATTTAAGAACAATTTCTCACTTGAGACCAAGAGGGAATACTTATGCTGCAGTATTTAGAGTTCGATCTATAGCGGCATATGCGATACACAAATTTTTTCAAGAAAGGAATTTTGTATATGTAAATACACCTATTATCACCGGTTCTGATGCAGAAGGCGCGGGTGAAATGTTTCATGTTACAACCTTTGATTTTAACAATATTCCTAAAAATTCGGACAACAGTATAGATTATACAAAAGATTTTTTTAAAAAGTCAACAAACTTGACAGTAAGCGGTCAATTAGAAGGAGAGTGTTATGCTCTTGCATATAAAAATATATATACCTTCGGGCCTACTTTTCGTTCGGAAAATTCAAATACAGCACGACATGCTGCTGAATTTTGGATGATTGAGCCGGAAATTGCCTTTTCTGATTTAAATGGATATATGGATTTAGCCGAAGAAATGATAAAATTTATCATTGATTATGTATTGGAGCATGCCCCTGAGGAAATGGAATTTTTTAATTCTTTTATAGATAAAGGATTATTAGATAGGTTGAATCATGTTGCATCTTCTGATTTTAAGAGAATTATCTATACAGAAGCAGTTGAGTTGTTACAAAAGTCAGATAAGAAATTTGAATATCCGGTAGAGTGGGGTAGTGATTTGCAAACAGAACACGAACGTTATTTAACAGAAGAAGTGTTTAAGAAACCTCTTTTTGTTACGGATTATCCAAAGGATATTAAAGCATTCTATATGAGAATAAATGATGATAATAAGACAGTAGCAGCGGCAGATTTATTAGTTCCGGGTATTGGAGAAATTATCGGAGGTTCTCAAAGGGAAGAAAGACTAAATGTTCTTTCTGAACGCATGAAAGATATCGGGTTGAATGAAGATGACTATTGGTGGTACATGGAATTGCGTAAATATGGCGGTGTGAAACATGCAGGTTATGGATTAGGATTTGAAAGAATGATTATGTATCTGACAGGAATGAGTAACATTAGAGATGTGATTCCATTCCCAAGAACAGTTGGAACAGCAGAGTTTTAGTCAAATTATATAATTAAAGAAGAGCAAGGTATAATAGTTGTTATATGTTGCTCTTCTTTATCAATATGAGTATGAAGCTTTTATTCAATCTATGAAACCAATTTTAGATATAAGAAACTTTTATATTTTCAATCAGTTAAGAATGTGGTAATAAGACAAACATATATGTGAATAAAGGTTAGTTTCTTTAACGGAATATAAATTATCATATAGACTTGACGAAGAAATAAAATTTGAATATAATACATACAAGAACAAATGTTTTTTATGAAGATGTGGTATATTATCTATGTACATAAGAAGGAGAGTGTGGTATGAAAAGCTCAGATAAAAAAAGTAAAAATGTTGATAATGTAGATCGAATCGGCGCTGAAAGAAAAAAAGTGTTAGATGCGACTATTTCTAAAATAGAAAGAGATTTTGGAAAAGGTGCTGTAATGATGCTTGGTGACAATATAGATATGAATATCGAGACAATTTCAACCGGTTCTCTTGGACTGGATTTAGCAATAGGTGTTGGCGGGCTTCCGAAAGGTAGAATTGTAGAAATTTATGGCCCGGAATCTTCAGGTAAGACCACAGTTGCACTTCATGCAGTAGCAGAAGCTCAAAAAGCTGGAGGGTTGGCTGCTTTTATTGATGCAGAACATGCCATGGATCCGGTATATGCAAAGGCGTTAGGGGTAGATATTGACAATTTGATTATTTCCCAACCGGATAACGGGGAACAGGCGTTGGAAATAGCAGAATCATTAGTAAAGAGTGGGGTGATTGATATTTTAGTTATAGATTCTGTTGCAGCATTAGTTCCAAGGTCTGAAATAGAGGGAGATATGGGTGATTCTCATGTTGGTCTTCAAGCTAGATTGATGTCTCAAGCGTTACGAAAACTAACAGCATCAACAAATCGTTTTAAGACAGTTATTATTTTTATCAATCAACTAAGAGAAAAGATAGGAGTTATGTTTGGAAATCCTGAGACAACAACGGGTGGAAGAGCTTTAAAATTCTATTCTACATTAAGGTTGGATATCAGAAAATTTGATACTATCAAGAAGAACGATGTGGTTGTTGGAAATAGAACAAGAGTAAAAGTTGTAAAAAATAAAGTTGCGCCTCCGTTTAGGCAAGCAGAATTTGACATTATGTATGGAGAAGGAATATCCAGGGCAGGAGAAATTGTTGATATTGCTTCACAATATGGAATTATAGAGAAAGCAGGTTCTTGGTATTCATATAATGATATGAAAATTGGGCAAGGAAGAGAAAATGTAAAACAATTTTTATTAGACAACCAAGAAATGATGGAAGAAATTGAAGGGCAAGTCAGAAGAACACTGTTGAAATCTCATGTTTCTGAAAATGATTTAATAGAAGATGCACTATCTGAAACAAAGGTAAATATGGATGATTTCTCCGATTTGGATGATACTGTGGATTTGAACATATAAATTTAGAGGAGATAGATATGTCTGTAACCATCATTGGACTGGGTCCGGGAAATATTGACAATTTGAGTTTAGGGGCATATAGAGAACTTGTATCAGGTAAAAAAATATACTGTAGAACAAAAGAACATCCTGTAGTGGATGCTTTATTAGAGCAGGGAATACAATTTGAATTTTTAGATAGATTTTATTCGGATTATGATAAATTTGAAACGGTATATGAGACCATTTGTGAGTTTATTGTTCTTTGTGCTGAAAAACAAGATCTTATTTATTGTGTTCCCGGGCACCCATACGTTGCTGAAACAACAGTAGCTATGATTGAAAAAGAATTGGAACGAAAGAATATTGAATGTCGTGTGATAGGTTCTATGAGCTTTGTTGATGCTATTTATCAATATTTGAAGTTGGATCCGGCACATGGTTTTTGTTTGTTAAATGCGATGGATTTTGATGAAAACAAGATAGATACAGGGAAAAGTTTGATATTGACACAGGTGTATAATAGTTGGATTGCTTCTGAAGTCAAATTAAAACTGATGGAGATATATGGCGATGAGTTTGAAATATGGATTGTAGAAGGAGCTCTTATTCCAAATTTAGAAAAAAAAGTAAAGATCCCTTTATATCGCTTAGATCAAATAAAATGGAAATTCAATCATCTTACAAGTCTGTATATTCCAGTTCAATTAGAACACTTACACTATAGTTTTCATGATCTAGTTGATTTGATCAGAGTAGCACAAAGTGC